>Ga0075472_10000212_pt1 | contig 23600 bp, 29 predicted proteins | sample DEB19_08_DNA_3_FD_77014 | JGI IMG/M metagenome (GOLD analysis project Ga0075472, IMG submission 77014) | Aqueous microbial communities from the Delaware River and Bay under freshwater to marine salinity gradient to study organic matter... | ecosystem: Environmental > Aquatic > Marine > Coastal ...
GGAGCCGTCGGGCTTGGTCACGAAGCGCACGCGGGTCGCCTTGCCGTCGACGACGGGGCTGACGTTCGACGCGTGGATCGGACCTTCCTCCTTGAGGATGGTTCCCTGCGGGCGGGCCTGGGTCGGCTTGATGTGCTTGGTCCGGATGTTCGCGCCCTTCACGACGACGCGCTCGCCTTCGTCGACGAGGCGAAGGACCTCTCCGACGACGCCCTTGGAGGCGCCGCTGGTCACGATGACGGTGTCACCCTTGCGAATGTGGCGTGGCATGGTTAGATCACCTCCGTCGCGAGCGACACGATCTTCATGAAGTTCTTCTCGCGGAGCTCGCGGGCGACGGCGCCGAAGATGCGGGTGCCCTTCGGGTTGCCGTCCTTGTCGACGAGCACGCATGCGTTCGAGTCGAAGCGCACGTACGAGCCGTCGTCGCGGCGGGTCGGGAACTTGCAGCGGACGATGACGGCCTGGACCTTGTCGCCGGCCTTGACATCGCCGTTCGGCAGCGCCTTCTTGACGGTGCAGACGACGCGGTCGCCCACGCCCATGGTGAGGCGGGTGAAGCGTCCGGTCGCAGTCGAGGATCCGAGGACGCCGATGACCATGGCTTCCTTCGCGCCGCTGTTGTCGGCAACCTCGAGTCGTGATTCCTTCTGGATCATTGCTTGGCTCCATCGCCGGACGAGGCCGGCGTCAATTCACTCGTCTGTACACACCTTGAACTTGCTCAGGCGCCCTCACCGAAGGTGATGGCTCCGCCCTCAGGCGCGCGCTCCACGACGCGGACGAGCACCCAGGACTTGGTCTTCGAGAGCGGACGGCACTCGGCCACCTCGACGCGGTCGCCCAGATGCGACTCGTTCTTCTCGTCGTGGACCTGCAGGACCGTTCGCTTGCGCATGTACTTGCCGTACTTCGCGTGCTTGCCCGAGTACGCGATCACGACCTTGCGGGTCTTGTTGCGCTTGTCGCTCTCGACGATGCCGATGCGGCGCGGCGAGGTCTCGGGGATGACGATGTCGTTGGACGCCTTCATGTCGTTCGGCATGGTGGGCTCAGTTCTTCTTCGCCGCGGTCTTGGCGCGGGCGTTCTGCTCGGTGAGGACGCGGGCGAGGTCCTTGCGGGACTTGCCGATGCGGGAGTTGTCGGCGACCTTCTCGGTGGTCGTCTGGCAACGGAGGTCGAAGAGCTCGCGGCGGAGGCGGGTGGCCTCGCCCTTGAGATCGTCGGAGGAGAGCTTGCGGACTTCAGCGGGCTTCATGGATTGCCTCAGAGGTGGTGCCTCGAAATAGACTCGTTTGACTCACTCGCTTAGACCGCGATGCGGCGGCCGACGAAGCGGCACTTCACGGGCATCTTGTAGGCGATGCGGGCCATCGCCTGCTTGGCGAGGTCCTCGGGGACGCCTGCGATCTCGAAGAGGATCGTGCCGGGCTTGATGCGCGCCGCCCAGTAGTCGACGTCGGCCTTTCCGGTACCCATTCGGGTCTCGAGGGGCTTCTTCGACACCGGCTTGTCGGGGAAGACGCGGATGAAGATCTTGCCCTGACGGCGGAGGAAGTGCTGCGCCGCGATACGACCGGCCTCGATCTGCCGGCCCGTGAGCCAGTGCGGCTCGAGGGTCTGCAGGCCGTAGTCGCCGAAGGCAACATAGTTGCCGCGCGTGGCGTTGCCCTTGAGCTTGCCGCGCTGCTCTTTGCGGAACTTGACTCGCTTTGGCATCAGGTTGGACATGGGGTCCTCGTCTTCTGTCTTCTGTTTCTGACTTCTGTCTGGCTTGCGCCCGAGGACTCGTCCTCAGGCGATCGGTTCTCGTTCACTCGTCGATCAACGACGACCGCGGGCGCGGGCGCGGCCACCGGCTGCGCTCGAGTGGGTCTGATCCTCGTCGTGCTCGGTGTACAGGCCCTTGAAGACCCACACCTTCACGCCAATGACGCCGTAGGTGGTCGAGCTGTGCGCGACCGCGTACTCGACATTCGCCTGGAGCGTCGAGAGGGGGATGGAGCCAAGGCGCGTGTCGAGCGTGCGGCTCATCTCGGCGCCGCCGAGGCGGCCGGCGAGCAGGATGCGGATGCCCTTCGCGCCGTTCTGCATCGAGCTCTCGGCGCGCATCTTGAGGACGCGGCGGAAGTTCGCGCGCTTCTTCAGCTGCTCGCCGATGCTCTCGGCGATGAGCTTGGCGTCGAGGTCGGGGTTCTTGATCTCGACGACCTTCAGGACGACCTTGCGGCCGGTGAGGGTCTGCAGGTCCTTGGTGAGCGACTCGATGCCGCTGCCCTTCGAACCGACGACCTGGCCCGGACGGGCGGTCTTGACGATGACGGTGAGCTCATCGCGCGTGCGCTCGATGAGGACATCGCTGACGGCCGCGAACGGCGGCGTGCGGTTGAGGCGCTTGTCGACGTACTCGCGGATCTTGTAGTCCTCGACGAGCAGGCTGCCGAAGAGCGCCTTCGGTGCGAACCAGCGCGAGCGATGGGCTTCGGTGATGCCGACGCGGAAACCGAACGGGTGGACCTTCTGTCCCATAGTGAATCTCCGGAGCGATTACGCCCCGCGCTCCTCGACTGCGATGTGGATGTGGCTGGTGCGCTTGCGGATGGGGTGCGCGCGACCGCGGTCCTTGGGCTGGAAGCGATCGAGGGTCGGGCCCTCGTCGACGCGCGACTCGCTCACGACGAGCTTGGTCGGATCGGCGTTCTTCTCCTCGGCGTTGGCGATCGCGCTCTTCAGCACGACGGAGATGAACGCAGCGCCGCGCTTCTTCGAGAAGTCGAGCGCGGTGAGCGCCTCGTCGACGCGCTTGCCGCGGATCAAGTCAGCGACGAGGCGCGCCTTGCGGGGCGCGATGCGGGCGAATCGGTGGCTGGCGTTGAATGCCATGGTGGTGAACCTCGTGGGTGGAGCTCGTAAACTTGAGCCCTTGGGTGGAGCCCGTTCTAGGCAGCGCGCCGATCAGGCGGGCGTGCCCAGCTCTTCCTTCTTGTTGGTATGGCCGCGGAACACGCAGGTGTGCGCGAACTCGCCGAGCTTGTGACCGACCATGTCCTCGGTGCAGTAGACATCGACGAACTGACGGCCGTTGTGCACCTGGAAGGTGTGGCCGATGAACTCAGGGACGATGGTGCATGCACGAGCCCAGGTCTTGATGGGCGAGCGCTTGTTGGCCGCGTCGAGCTTCTGCACCTTCCGGTACAGGCTCTCGACGACGTATGGACCCTTCTTGAGCGAGCGAGACATGGTTGGATCTCTTGTTTGAGGCTCGTGACCTGCGTCTTGAGCGAAGTCTTGAGCTGAGTGTCTGTCGGAATCTGTGTTTCGAAATCAGTTTCGTGCGTGCGGGCCGATCACAGCTTGAGCTGGCCGTAGCGACGGCTCTTGCGGCGTCGGATGATGCGCGCGTCGCTCGACTTGCCGTAGCGACGGGTGCGGCCACCCTTGGCCTGCGTGCCCGAGGAATTGACGGGCTCGCGACCGCCCTTCGACACCGAGCCACCACCGTGCGGGTGGGTGTGGTGCGACATGGCGATACCGCGGGTGGTCGGGCGACGGCCCTTCCAGCGGTTGCGGCCGGCCTTGCCGATCACGACGTTCGAGTGGTCGGAGTTGCCGACTTCGCCGACGGTCGCGCGGCACTCCATCGAGACCTGCCGGATTTCGCCCGACGGGAGCACGAGGGTGGCCCAGCGGCCTTCCTTGTTGGTGAGTCGCGCGTACATGCCCGCTCCGCGGCAAAGGCGTCCGCCAGCGCCCGCCTCGATCTCGACGTTGTGCACGGCGAGACCGGTCGGGACATGCTTCAGCGGCATGCTGTTGCCGGGCTTGGGGTCGATCGCATCCACCGAGCTCATCACCACATCGCCGGCCTTGAGGCCCTTGGGCGAGATGATGTAGCGGAGCTCGCCGTCCGCGTACTTCAGCAGCGCGATGTGCGACGAGCGATTGGGGTCGTACTCGATGCCGACGACGGTGGCGGCGACGCCATCCTTGTTGCGGCGGAAGTCGATCTTTCGGTAGCGGCGCTTGTGACCACCGCCACGGCCGAGGATCGTGATCTTGCCCTGGACGTTGCGGCCCGAGCCACGCACGAGCGGGGCGAGAAGGCTCTTCTCAGGGCTCTTCTTCGTCACTTCCGAGTGCAGGTTCACCGACGCATTGCGGCGTCCGTTGGTGACCTTCTTGTAAACGCGAATTGCCATTGTGGTTTACCTCAAGGCTCAGAAGAGCTCGATCTTGTCTTCGGGGTGGATCTTGACGACGGCGCGCTTCCAGGTCTTGCCCTCGACGATGCCGTACTTGTACGCACGGTTGCGGAGGCGACGGGTCTGCGTCGCGACGCCGAGCACGCGCACCTTGTAGAGCGACTCGACAGCCTTCTTGATGTCGGTCTTGCTCGCGAGCTTCGACACCTCGAATGCGAAGCGGTTGTAGTGGCCCGAGGCCCAGGTGGCCTTCTCGGTGACGAGCGGGCGGACGATGATGTGGATCGGATCCATTACTTGGCCTCCTTCGCGGCCGGAGCCTCAAAGCAGGAGCCGTCGAGGAACGAGACGAGCGACGCCTTGTCCACGACGAGGTAGCGGTGGTTGAGCAGGTCGAACGCGTTCAGCTGGTCGATGCGGCAGACATCGACATTCGCGACATTGCGCGCCGAGAGCATCGCGTTGCGGTTCGCCTTCGCCGTAGCGACGAGGCAGGTGCGGTCGATGCCGACGGCCTCGATCATCTTGGCGAAGTCCGAGGTCTTCGGCGCCTTGAAGTCGAGCGCGGCGAAGCACTTCACCTCGTTGTCGACGAGCTTCGCGAGAAGCGCGTTGCGGTTCGCGAGGCGGCGCATCTTCTTGGGGAGCTCATGGCGGAAGTCCTCGCGGGTGCGGGTCTTCTTGAAGGTCACGCCACCGCCCTTGCGGATCGGAGTGCGCGCGGCGCCTGCGCGGGCGTTGCCGGTGCCCTTCTGCTTGTAGAGCTTGCGGGTCGAACCCTCGATGTCTCCGCGGCTCTTGGTGCGCGCGGAGCCCTGTCGCTGGTTGCCGTGGGTGATGACATACGCCTGCTTGAGGAGCGCGTGGCGGATCTCTCCGCCGAGCGTCTGCTCGTCGATCTTCAGGCTGTCGACTTTCTTGCCGGTGGAATCGTAGATCGGCAGTTCGATCATTTGCTTCGCCTCTCGCGGGCTTCGCCCGCTCTTCGCTTCATCCTCCGCGTGCCTGTTGTTGGCGGCACGGGGCAGGACTCGACTCGGTGAATGGGTCTTGGCCTGGCGTTCGCCTTGCCGCGACCCGGTACTTGTGTTGCCAACCGGTTCCCTTGCGGGCCTCGCTGGCGCCTGAGTGCCTTGTTGCAGGGCTCAGGCCGTCACTTCACCTCACACGCTCCCGACTGGCTCACGCGCCAGCTGGGATTTTCCTCGACCGCTCGCTTACTTCGCGAGCTTCTTCGCCTTGCGCTTGAACAGGCGCGTGGCGGGACGGATGTAGAGGTATCCGTCGTTTGCGCCGGGAACCGGGCCCTTGACGAGCAGCAGGTTCTTCTCGGCATCGATCTTGACAACATCGAGGCTGCGCACGGTGACGCGCTCGTCACCCATGTGGCCGGACATGCGCTTGCCCTTCTTGATCTTGGCGCCATGGCCACGGTCGGTGCCGTGCGAGCCGATGCCGCCCGAAGTGCGGTGCTTGCGCTCGGTGCCGTGCGTCGCGCACATGCCCTTGAAGTTGTTGCGCTTCATGTTGCCCGCGAAACCCTTGCCCTTGCTGGTGCCGACGACATCGACGTACTGCGTGCCCTCGAGGGCGCTGACGTCGATCGTCTGACCGAGCTGGAAGCCATTCGCCGTGGCGTCGCCTGCAACGCGGATCTCGCGGTGCATGCGCTTCGGCGCGCTGCCGGCCTTCGCATCGTGACCGATCATCGGGATCGTCGAGTTGCGGGCCTTCATGTCGTCGAAGGCGATCTGGACGGCGGAGTAGCCGTGGCGGTCTGCGGTCTTGACCTGCGTGACGACGCAGGGACCGGCCTCGATGACCGTGACGGGGATGTTCTTGCCATCCTCGAGGAAGAAGCGCGTCATGCCGATCTTTCGGCCGAGGATCGCGATCTTGAGGTGAGTGCTGCTCATGGTGTCAGGCTCTTTCGCTGTCCAGACTTCGCTGGCTTGGGGTTTCCGTCAGGGGTTCGCCACTCGACTCGCGGGTGGCGCACATGACGCTCGCGGGAACTGTTCCGTACGAGGCTCGGCGAGTGCTTCGCCGAACCGGACTGTCAACTAGGTTCGGCGAGTTCTTCGCCGAACCGGTTAGGCTTTGATGCGGAGGAACACACCGGCCGGCACGACGAGGCGCTGCAGCGCATCGGTGGTGCGGTGATTCCAATCCGTGATGTCGATCACGCGCTTGTGCGTCCGGATCTCGAACTGCTCGCGCGACTTCTTGTCGATGAACGGCGAACGGTTGACCGTGTAGATCTCGCGGCGCGTCGGCAGCGGGATGGGTCCCGCGACGCGTGCGCCGGTGCGCTTGGCCTGGTCGACGATCTCGCGCGCCGAAGCGTCGAGAGCTTGGTGGTCGTAGGCCTCCATGCGAATCCGGAACTTGCCGCCAGTCATTGAGTGTCGCCTCGTTCGTGTTTCTTTGCTCGTACTCGCAGCGGTGCACACCGCCGCGTTCACCTTCATCACTTGCCAACTCGCCGCGCGCGCATCGCATCGGTGCGACGCTGTGACGATCGCGCCCAACGGCGGCAAAGCCGAAGTGGCGCGAATCGGCGAAGATAGCAAATCCACCGTTGCTGTCAACGCACGAAGGAGTGCGGACTTGAGCAGATCGCGCGGATCGCGTTATGGACCACGCGCTTCGGCGCGTGATTTGAGAGCACCCGAGCGAGTCGAGGGCGTACGCCGGCGGCGGCTCCCCTACCATCCGCACCCATCATGAACAGCCGAAGCCCTTCGAACACGATCGTGCCAACCGCAGTTGGAATCCTCGCGGTCATCGCGATCGCGGCATGGTCCGAACCGGCATCCAGCGACCTGATGTTCTCGGTCGTTCAGACCGCGAATCCAGACAAGCCGTCCGAGAACCAAGGCCTCGCGGGCGAACCGCTTGAGGCGGACGGCCTTGGATTCCGCATGCGCGTGCCGGTAGGAACAGGCGTGCGCATCGACCGCTCCCCAACCCTGAGCTATCTGCTCTCCGAGGGGACCGATGCCCCGGGGTGGCGGGTCCGCGCTGGCAACATCACCGCGTCGAAGGCCGGAACCACGCCGAAGTCCCAATGCGAGGACTACCTCGCCGACCTCCGCAAGCGCGAGCAGAAGTTCGATGTGATTTCGGATGAGCCGCGAATGGTCGCGGGTCGCGAGGGGCATCTTGTCTACCTCGGCGTCCCGCTCGAAGGCGGCGCACGCGGGATCACGGGCATGCTGGTGGTGCCGAGTGCGCGCGACACCTATCTGGTGTTCTCGATGGTGATCGGCGATGCCGAGTTCGCCCGCGCGCGCGCGCTGCTCGACCGCGCGTTCACCACGCTCGAGCTCCGCGACGCGACTGCCTCCGCGATCGAGAACACCGACCTGCTTGCGCGCGGAGCGGAGCTCGCCGCGCGCATCCGGCCCGAGACGCTGCGCGCCGCAGCCGACGACAAGCCGCGCGTCTACCGCATGTGGCGCCCGGATGACAAGGGCGGCAAGAAGGACTTTGGCTACATGGTCGTGCGCGCCCGCGAAGGTAGGCAAGGCGAGATCGACGCCTCGAAGGACGCGAAGGAACTCGCGGGCGAGGACAGCGACGAGGGCCTGCTTGCGCTGATCGACGCGCGCATCATCGTGAACGACGATCCGAACCACACCGTCGACGCGCAGAGCCGCTATTTCGTGCGCTGGGACCGCGCCAGCGAGGCATGGTCGCTGCGCACGACCGAGCGCCACAAGCGCGCGAGCCGGTCGAGCGCGCAGACGGGCATCCGCCCTGCCCCGACAGCCGGCGCACCGCGCCCGACGCTGAAGGTCATCTCCGCGAGCCGCGACGGCATGACGCGCGAACCTGCAGAATACCCGCTGCCGCCCGTGTATTTCTCGCAGGCGGAGCTCATCGTCCTCGGCCAGTTGCTTCCGCGCGAGGCGACCTCTCCGCGCCTCGAGTTCAAGGACTACGCGTTCGACCAGCGCGACCTCAAGCTGCCGCAGCGGCGCGAGAGCTGGACGCGCATCGAGCACGGCTGGAGGCTCGAGACCCAGCAGGGCTCCGCTCCCGCGAAGATCGTGCAGGACTTCGATGACTCGGGCAGGCGCGTGCGCCGCACCGACATCGATGGATCGGTGACCGAGCTCATCGACCTCGAGGACCTGCGCGCGCTCTGGAAGGCGAAGGGCCTTCCCGTCGACTGATGCGCGCGCTCGCGACCGCGGCGATCCTCGCCACGCAGGCCGCGCTCGGCTGCGCGGCGGCCCGCCAGCACGATGTCGCAACGCCCGCGTTTTCCGCAGGTCCGCTGCGTCCGGTGACCCGGGGCGTGTCCGCCGAGGAGCTCGTGCGTGCGCCGGGCACGGTCGCGACCTATGCGGTCTTCGAGGGAAATCGCAAGGGCGCCGTGATCGAGCAGCGCGTCGAGCGCCGCGGCGAGGAACTCGTGGCGGTCGAGATGCTGCTCACGCAGGGAAAGCCCGCGGAACCCTCCGAGGAAATGCGGTTTTCGCGCGGCGCCGACGGCTCGCTCGTGCTTCGCGAAGTGGTCACGCATGCCGAGAAGTCGGCAAGCCTGTTCGACGACGGGCTGCCGTTCGCAGCCGCGCTCGCCGCCCCTTCATCGGCCCTGGAAGGCGAGAGCGCCATGCGCGTGCTCACCCTGCCCAAGCGCACGCCGCGCGGGAGCGGCCGCGCCAGCCGCAGCCTCCGCCTCGCGGGGGAATCCACCGTGTCCGTCGGCGGGGAGAAGCTCGAGGCGAGCGTCCTCGACCTCGTCTTCGACATCGAGCTCGACGTGGCGAAGGCCCACGTGACCGCGCGGCTCTATGTGGCGGAAGGACGCGGCGTCGTGGCCGAGGAACGCATCGAGGAACTCCGCGTGCTTGGAATCTTCCCGCGGAGGACCGTCGAACACACGGTGCTCACAAGCCTCGAGACCACGCCATGACCGCCGCCGCCCCGCGCATCCTCATCGCCATCCCCGTCTTCAACGAGGAGAAGTCGGTCGACCGCGTCCTCGGCGAGGTCGCGCGGCACGCAGCGGGCTTCGCCGGCGAGATCCTCGTGATCGACGACGGCTCGACCGATGCGACGCCCTCGCTTCTCGCGCGCCATCCCGTCGAGGTCATCCGCCACGGCAAGAACCGCGGCTACGGCCGCGCCATGCAGGACATGCTCGAGTGGGCCGATTTCCGCGGCTACGACTGGGTGATCTCGATGGACTGCGACGAACAGCACGAGCCCGCGAGCCTGCCCGCGTTCGTCGAGCGCATCCGCGCCGGGGCGAGCGACGTCGTCTCGGGCTCGCGCTACATGGACGAGTCGCTGCCGGGCGATCCCGCGCCTGAGGACCGGCGGCGGATCAACGCCCTGCTCACGCGCGAGCTGAACGAACGGCTGCCGCTCGGGATCACCGATGCCTTCTGCGGCTACAAGGCGTATCGCGCCACCGCGTGCGCGAACCTCGCGCTCGATGTGAACGGCTACGACTTCCCGATGCAATTCTGGGTGCAGGCGTGCGCGGCGGGCCTGCGCATCGAGGAACTCGCGGTGCGCCGCATCTATGTCGACATGACGCGCACCTTCGGAAGCGGCCTCGATGTGCCCGACCGACGCCTTGCGGTCTACCGCGAGACGATGCACCGCGAGATTCGCCGCTGCGCGCGCAGGCTGCCGGTGCGGGCGATGGACGGCATCGGATGAGCGGCGCGCGCGTGTTCGGCCGCGAACTCGCCGCATGGCGCGCGGAATCGCGCGCGGCGCTCGGGCTGCCCACCGACCGCTTCGTGGTGATGACGGGGCACCAGGCCGGCATCTGGCACGCGGGCATCTCGGAGAAATTCATCGTCGGCGCGCGGCTCGCGGCCGAGCGTGGCGGCGTGCTCGTGCATGTCGTGGTTGATCACGACCTCAACGATGCATCGCTCGTCGCGTTTCCAGCGCTCGTGCAGGGAAAGCTCGCGCGCCTCGCGCTCGAGCGCTCGCCACGCACGGGCACCGGAGCGCCGAACGCGCTGCGAAAGCCCGTGCGCACGATGCGTCCCGAGCGCGCGCACGAGGTCCCCGCAGGGATCGAGCAGGCACTCGCTGCGATCGAGCGCGCGATCGCGGCCGAGCGCACGCGCGAGAACCTCGCGATGCAGATGGCGCATGCCGCGAATGCCCTGCTTTCGCCGCGCGCGCGCGTCGATCACACGATTGCCGCAACCGCGCTCGCGGCGCTGCCATTCGCACAGGCGATGCGCGCGCACTTTCCGTCGCTTCGCGCTTCATACAACGACGCGGTGCGCGGCGAGCGCATCGGTCCGCTGGGTGAATGCGAGCTCCCCTTCTGGAAGCTCGAGCGCGCGCGCATGTCGAGGATGCCGCTCCTCGAGGGCGATTCCGCTGGCTTGTTCGCGCCGCGCGCGCTCACGCTGACCGCGATCGCGCGACTCCTGCTGTGCGATGTCTTCATCCACGGCACGGGCGGCGCGCGCTACGACCTCGCGATGGAACGCTGGATCGGCGCCTCGCTCGGCGAGGACGCGCGGGCGGCGCTCGCACCGATGCAGGTCGCGACCGCGACGAGGCGCGCGCCGCTCGGCGAGTTCGTGCCGCCGTTCGATCCGGGCGCCACTCCCGCTGCGCTGCGCGCGCTCGAGCAGGATCCATTCGGCGACGAGGGCGCGACGAAGCGCGCCCTGCTTGCGCGCATCACGGGATCTCGCGCCGAGAAGCGCGCGGCCTTCGTCGCGATGCGCCGTCGGATCGTCGAGGCTCGCGCCGCGCTGGCAGCCGAAACCGACGCGCTCCGCGCACGGATCGCCGCGAACCGCGCGGCGGCTGCAGCGCACGCGCTCGCGACCGATCGGACCTGGCCGTTTCCGCTGGCGCTCGCCTAGCGGCAAGTGCGGCGCACGCCAATTCGCAGCGACTTTCGCCTGGACCTTTCGGAAAAAGGAATTTGAGGGGTTGAAACCCCGCGGCTCATGCCTACCATCCGCGCCCCATCCGCGCTGCGGACCTGAACATATTGCCCTGGGAAGAAGAGAGCCTCGTGCCATGCATCTCCTGATTCGCGCCATCTCCGCCTATTCCGGCCCAAGCATTCTGCTTGGGGTCTTTCGCACCAAGGACCTCGCTGAGTCCGCCCGACGCGAGTATCTCGCGACCGTCATGCATGGCGGCTCGGATCCGTGGGCGGATCAGGAGAATCCCAGCTCGTCGGATCAAGACCTTGTCGTGCGATCAAACCTCGATCTGATTGGCTGCGATGCAGCCATCGACCGTGTCTTCGTCGTGGGCGCAGCCTTCTATGGCATGGGCCAGATCCTTCGGGGGTTCCTCGCGGTCGCGGGCTCGGAATCCGCAGCAGCGGAGCACGCAGCCAAGGTCGCAGCGGAGAACGCCAACGATGACTTCTTCTGCGGCACCGCAGTTTGGGCGGTTCCGCTCGACACGCTGTCGACTGATCGAGACGGCTATCCCGGCGAGAACACCTGACGCGGGTCGATCACTTCGGTCCTGAGGACCCGCAGGGCGGAGCCCACGATGAACATCAGCTACCGATCCAGCGACTGGCGCGAGCGAATCCTTTCGAATCTCGCAGAGACCCCGTTCACCATCACGATCAACGGGGAGTCGTTCCGCTGCGCATCGGTCGAGGGCTTCTGGCAAGGCCTCAAGTCAAAGGACGACCGGCGCGCGTATGTGTTCGGGCTCTCGGGACTCGCTGCGAAGAATGCAGGGCGAGGCAAGCAGTCTGCGTCGTTCGAGATCGCGGGGCTCACGATCCGCGTCGGCAGCCGCGAGCATGAGGACCTGATCAAGGAAGCCATCCGCCAGAAGGTCCTGCAGAACGAACGCGTCGCCGATGCGCTCAAGAGCAGCACGGGCGGCATCACCCACAACGTGCCCGCGCGGACGAAGCCGATCTTCAAGATGGAGAAGCTCGTTCTCGCGGTGCGCCGGGAGCTGTTCGGCCACTGAGCCGGCTGTCGCCGTCAGGCCATTTCATCGAGAAACGCCTGCGGAAGCGCGACATTGGCAGGGATCTCATGCGCGAGAAAGAGGGGCGCGATGTCCTTCGGCTGGTAGCGCGCCAGTCCACATCCGATCTGCGTCACCAGAAAGGCGAGCTGTGGGTTCTTCTCGGCGAATCGAAGGAACTTCCCGACCTGGCTCCCGATCGCCGCGAGCGGCAGGGTGCGGAGATTCCGATCCTTGGTCGGAATCCCGTACGAGCGGCCCATGAGCCCGTCTGCCTGCCCCATCCTCGCGCCGAACTTTCGGAACGCCAGCAGTGCGGCGCCCTTTGAATGGCGCCCTGCTCGATTCGAGCCGAAGACGAAGACCTCGTTTTCCCCGAGTTGCTTGATGTTGTCTGGTGCGACCTTTCGCATCGTCGTTTTCCCCTGAAAGGCGCGACGATAGGTGCAATCCGGCGAAAGATCTACGCAGCACGCAGAAATCGAGCGAAGGCGCGCACGCGGCTGCATCGTCGCGCCCATATCGCCAAAGCGAGCGAACACGCGCACCCGGCCGCCCCGCAGCGCCCGTATCGCCAAAGCGTGCGACGACGCGCACCTGGCTGCCCCGCCGCGCCCGTATCGCCAAAGCGAGCGAGGGCGCGCACGCGGCTGCATCGCAGCCGCCAGCGCGCCAAGTCGCGAGCGCTCCATCGCGCGCGCCAAGTCGCGAGCGCTTAGATAAGCGGATCAGGCCGATAGATCTTCGTCTCGAGCGCCCAGACCTTGTCGGTCCATTCGCCGCCGCCCGCGAACTCGCGCTTCGCTGCGGTGATTCCCGCCTGCGTCTTGGCGTCGAGGTTGTCGAGCTGCGCCACGAAGATCGCCTCGGGCGTCGCGGGCAGCTTCGCAGCGCCGTTCTCGAGCGTCCCGTGGTGCGAGATCAGGATGTGCTGCAGCACGCGCAGTGTCTCGCCCGGCAGCTTCTCGACCTTCGATGCGTGCGCAGCCTTGATCTGCAGCCAGACCGCGCCGCGCACGATGTGCCCGACGAGCTGCCCTTCGTTCGTGTAGCTGAATCCGCGCTCCCACTCGAGCTCGACGGTCTTGCCGAGATCGTGCGCGAACAGCGAGAACAGCACGATGTCGCGGTTGAGCGCGGGGTAGAGCAGCAGCATGCGGTCGGCAAGCTCCATCATCTGGTGGGTGTGCTCGAGCAGGCCGCCGATCCAGCCGTGGTGCACGCTCATCGCGGCGGGCGCCGTGCGGAAATCCTCCATCAGGCGCTCGTCGGACATGTACTGCTCCGCCAGCGCGCGCATGCCCGGATGCCCCATCGAGCGCAGCAGCTCGCAGACGCGCGCGAACATCGCCTCGATGTCCTTCGAGGTCGACGGCAGCAGCGCGCGCATCTCTTCGGCGGTCACCTCGCGCGCCTCGATCTGCTCGATGATGAGCTGGATCTGCCCTTGGTACGCCTGGGTCGACCCACGCAGGAACACGAAGCCCGTCGAGGTCACGGCCTCGAACTGCGACTCCTCGAAGCTCCACACGCGACCCGAGAGCTCGCCGCTGGCGTCGCGGATGATGCACTTCAGGTACGGCTTGTTCGTGCGCGTCTGCGCGAGCTGCGGATTGACGATCGAATACACGCCCTCGACATAGGTGCGGTCGCCGATCGTCGCGATGCGCTGGTGTTCATGCGGCATGCCCGCACTGTAGCGCGATGCACGCAGGCGCGGAATCGCGCGTCAGGTTGTCCTCATCGCGCGCATCGCGTCGGGCACGAGGTCTGCGATCTCGTGCGCGAGCGCGCCCGCGTCACCGTGCATGTCGCGCCAGAGGTCGCCCGCGCGTGCATGGATCTCGACGGCCAGCGCAGCGAGTGCGCCCGGCGAAAGCGTCGCATCGCGCCCGAACTGCGCGAACATCGCTGCCACCACTCCACCGAGGACATCGCCGCTTCCACCTGTCGCGAGCGCCGCATTTCCTCGGTCGCAGCGCCACACGCGCAGTCCGTCGCTCGTGACCGTGCCCGCACCCTTGAGGGCGACCACCGAGCCAAGCCGCTGCGCGAGCGCGAGTGCGGCCGCCGGGCGCGTCGCGCGCTCGACGCAGTCGATGTCAAGCGCGAGCGCATCTGCGAGCTCGCGCGCCTCGCCGGGATGCGGCGTGAACACGGCGGTTCCGCGCAAGTCGCGCGCCGCCTCCGGGTGCGAGGCGAACAGTCGGATCGCGTCGGCATCAATCACGAGGGGCTTCTCCCCGAGCGATGCGAGCCGAAGCACGACTTGTCCAGCGGCCGTGCTGCGCCCGAGCGCAGGCCCGACGACCACGGCGCTCGCCTCAAGCAGCGCGCCGTCGATGGCCTCGGCCGCCGCCGACGCGATAAGCTCGCCCGATGCATCGGTCGGCAGCGCCACCACCGTCGCCTCGGGCAGGATCGCGAGTGCCTCTGCAGCGAGTGGCGCCGGGACCGCGGCGATCGCGCGTCCCGCGCCAGCGCGGAGCGCGCCGCGCGCAGCGAGCATCGCGCCGCCGAGCATGTGCCGCGGCGCATGTGCGCAGCCGCCGACGACGAGCACCGTGCCGAAGGTTCCCTTGTGCCCGTCGCGCGCGCGCGGCGGAAGCGCGGGGATCCGCTCGAATTCAAGCGTGTTCACGGCTTCGTCTCCGAGCCGTCCTTCACGGTCACGCGGATCGCGCCGATCAGCGCGACCGCGCGCGAGAACGCCGGATCGGTCGCTCCGCCCGCGAGATCGCTCGTCGCCACGAGGATGTGCGCCGCGTGATACCCGCGGCCCTCGCCCCACACCGTCGCGTCGAAATCGACCCAGGCGAGCCCGCCGCCGCGCGGCAGTTCGACGAGCGCCTGCGTCCACAGGTGCCAGCCCCAGCCCGGTCCCGTGCCCGAGAGATCGGGCACATAAACGAGCCCGCTCGCGACGCGCGATGGAATCCCCTCGGCGCGCAGCAGCGCCGCCAGGAGCACGGCATGCTCGGTGCAGTCGCCGCTCCGTGAGCGCGCGGCCTCGCTGGCCGACCCGAACGCCGTCGCCAGGTTCTTCGCGCGCAGGTGCCGCGAGACCAGCGCCCGCAGCGCGTTCGCTCGGTCGTACGCATCCTGCTCGGGCTTCAGTTTCGCGGTCAACAGCAGCGACTTCACATCGGCGCTGTCCGAGTCGATCAGCTCGTTCGGCTTGAGCCAGCGCGGGTCGGCCGCCTCGCCCTTGAGCGGAGCGCTCCCGCGCGACAACTCGACGCCGATGCGCGCGGAGCGCGGCGAAACCCGCTCGAAACGCTGGGCGCCCTCCGACGGAAGGTCGATCAGGTCGCCCGCCGTCGACTCGATCTCGAGCGAAAGCGATTCGCGCCGCTCGTATCCCGCGATCGGCTTCGACGAGACGAAGGTTCCCGAGAGCAGGTCGAACGACGCGCGCGCGTAGCTCTCATCCGCCTGCGCGCGCGTCGCGAGCGCCGAGACGAGCTCGCCGATCCCGATCGAGGTCGAGCTCTCGACGAGCAGGCCCTTCGCGTCGTACAGCTCGCTCGAGGCGATCGGCTGCACGCTGCTGCGCGTCTCGTACTTCGAGAGCTTCAGCGGGCGCCCGAGGACCGGATGCTCGATCTCGCCCCTGCGCCGCATGGCGATCTCCGCCACCACGAAGCCCGACTGCAGGTCGAGCGTGCGGAAGCGAATCTCCTCGGCCTTCACGCTGCTGCGCGCGGCGACGAACGCAGCGACCTCCTGCGGAGTCATCCAATCGTCATCGGCGAGCTCGCGCGTCTCGCGCACCGCGCCACGCTCGAGCCGCACCTTGCGCTGCGTCTCGAAGACATAGCGCACGGGCGCGGCGCCCTTCTGGTTCACCGTGGCCTCGATGGCCTCGCCGCGCGCGCTCTCGATGAACTCGGTCGCGAGGTCGATCGCGGTCTCCTGCCCAAGCCGCACGAAGCGCATCTCGATCCGCGACGACGAGCGCACGCGGTCGCCATCCTTCTCGATCCGCTCCGTCGACCGCCCGCACGGATTTCCCGCGAGCGCCAGCGTGTAGAAGCGCTCCTCGACGAGCGTCCACTCCGCCCGCGCCCAGGCTGCGAACGCCAGGGCGAGCGCCGCGGCCAGCGCGAGCGCGCGGTTCACTCCGCAGCTCCCTCGCCGTCGCCGCCCGACGGCGCCATCGACTTGAGCAGCGGGAACAGGATCACGTCGCGGATCGACGCGCTGTCGGTCATCAGCATCACCAGACGGTCGATGCCGATGCCGAGGCCGCCCGCGGGAGGCATGCCCACGCGCAGCGCCTCGACGAAGTCCTCGTCGAGCGTGCGGAAGGTCGACTCCTCGTCGTCGGCGCCCTTCAGCTGCTCGGTGAACTTCGCGAGCTGGATGTCGGGGTCGTTGAGCTCGGTGTACGCGGGACCGATCTCCATCCCGCCGATGAAGATGTCCCAGCGCTCGCAGATCGACGGATCCTTGCGGCTCGGGCGCGTGAGCGGGCTCACCGCGCTCGGGTAGTCCATCACGAAGGTCGGCTTGCACGGGTCGATCAGCTTCTCCGCGGCCTCCTCGAAGACCTCGTTCACGACCAGCCAGTCGTCGAGCTTCGCCTCGTGATGCAGCCCGAGCTCGCGCGCCTTCGCGCGGACGCGCGTGAAATCGCGCATCTCGACGCCGGTCGCGCGCGCGAACAACTCCTCGAAGCGCACGCGAAAGAATGGCTTGGCGTAGTTGATGTCGAGCTCGCCCCACGGCAGAACGGGGCCGTTCGGATCGACGCGCAGCCCGGCGGCCTGGCGCTCGGCGACCATCGACACGGCGAGCTCGTGGATCAGGCTCTCGGTGAGCTCCATCATCGTCCCGTAGTCGCCGAAGGCCTCGTAGACCTCCATCGCGGTGAACTCGGGGTTGTGCGAGCGGTCGATGCCCTCATTGCGAAAATTGCGGTTGATCTCGTAGACCTTGCGCATTCCGCCGACCATGCAGCGCTTGAGGTAGAGCTCGGGCGCGATGCGCATGAAGAGCGGCATGTTCAGCGCGTTGTGGTGCGTCGTGAAGGGCCTCGCCGCCGCGCCGCCCGCGATCGGCTGCAGCACGGGCGTCTCGACCTCGAGGAATCCGCGCGCATCCATGAAGCGGCGGATGCGCGACACGATGCGCGCGCGCATCGCGAAGACCTTCGCGGTCTCTGGATTCGCGTACATGTCGACATAGCGGCGGCGATAGCGGAGTTCGGGATCGCTGAGGCCGTGCCACTTCTCCGGCGGCGCGGCCAGCGACTTCGCTCCGAGCGACACATTTGTCGACCACACGCAGACCTCGCCCTTCTGGGTGCGCCCGATCGGCCCCTCCGCGACGAGGATGTCGCCGTAGTCTGCATGCTTCGCGAGTTCCCACGCGTTGGCCTCCACCGCGGACTTCGAGATGCTCACCTGCAGGTCGCCCGTCGCATCGCGGAGGAACAGGAACACCAGCTTGCCCATGTCGCGGTGCTGCACGACGCGCCCCGCGACCTTCACGACCTCGCGCGAATCCGCAGGCACTCCTCCCGAGGCTTTCGCAGCCTTCGCACTTGCATCGAAGGCCGCATGCGCCTCCTCCGAGAACCGCGCGCGCGCATCGGCAAGCGGAAGCAGACCGTCCTCGCGCTGCCCGTACGGCTGGAACCCGAGCTCATCACGGAAGCGCTTCAGTTTCGCACGGCGCGACGCGACGATCTCGGACTCGGAAAGCGGCACGGATTCCTGCGGAGTGGACTCGGACATAAGGCGGGAATCCTATCAGGACTCGGGTTTCCCCTCCGTCCGCAGGTGGTTTTGCGCTAGGCTGCTCGGCTTCATTCAGGTTCCCCCATGTCACCCTCGACTCGACGACTCGGCATCCTCACTGGCGGCGGCGACTGCCCCGGCCTCAACGCAGTCCTCCGCGCGGTCTCGAAGACCGCGATCCTGCAGTACGGCATCGAAGTAGTCGGCATCGAGGACGGCTTCCAAGGCCTGATCGAGCACCGCGTCCGCCCGCTCGGACTCAAGGATGTCTCCGGCATCCTCACCCGCGGCGGCACGATCCTCGGCTCGAACAACAAGTGCAACCCGACGCGCTACATGACGGGCCGCAACCCCGACGGCACGCCGATCTGGGAGGATGTCACCGAGAGGTGCCTCACCACCATCGCGCGCGAGCGCCTCGATGCGCTCATCGTGATCGGCGGCGACGGAACGATGGCGTGCGCTGCACCGCTGGCGAAGGCCGGCGTGAACATCATCGGCGTGCCCAAGACGATCGACAACGACCTCGTCGGAACCGAGATCACCTTCGGCTTCCTGACCGCCGTTTCGACGGCAACCGAGGCGCTCGACCGGCTGCACTCGACGGCGGACAGCCACCACCGCGTGATGGTGTGCGAAGTCATGGGTCGCAACGCCGGCTGGATCGCGCTCACCGCGGGAGTCTGCAGCGGTTCGGATGTGATCCTGCTCCCTGAGCTGCCATTCGATCTCCGTAAGATCGCCGACGACATCGAGCGCCGCATGCGCGGGCCGGGCTTCGCCATCGTGGTCGTTGCGGAAGGCGCGCGGCCGCTGAACGGCCAGCAGGTCATCGGACGCTACGACCCCACCAGCCACGACCCGATCCGCCTCGGCGGCATCGGCAACCTCGTGGCCACCGAGATTGCGGACCTCACCGGCATCGAGACGCGCACCACGGTGCTCGGCCACATCCAGCGTGGCGGCACGCCGATCGCGGCCGACCGCATCCTCGCGACGAACTTTGGGTTCCACGCCATGGCCGTGCTTGCGAGCGGCAAGCGGAACCGCATGGTCGTCCGCGAGAACAACCTGTTCAGCGACATCGACCTGTTCGCCACCGTGGGCAAGCAGCGCCTGGTGCCGGTGGATCACCCGCTGATCGCCGCCGCCCGCGCCATCGGCACCAGCTTCGGCGACGGCGCCGGCTCGATCGTGGCAAAGCCGATCCCCGCAGCAATCTTCTAAGCCGACCGATCCGCGCCTGTCCGCGCGCCTCCAGTACGATCCGCCGCGAGGCACGAGATGGATCCCGCGATATTCCTCGACCGAGACGGCACGCTCGTCCCAGACGACGCCGATGCGGGCGTGCCCGCGCGGGTCTCTCTGCTTGACGGCGTCGCCCCCGCCCTGCGCCGGCTGCGAGACGCGGGATTCCGTCTCGTGGTCGCGACAAACCAGGGCGGCGTCGCGCGCGGGCGATTCACCGAGCATGATGTCGATGCCGTCCACGCGCGGCTCGCGGACCTCCTCGACGCACAGACTGGCCTCAAGCGGACGATCGAGCGCTTCTACTACTGCCCGTTCCATCCGAAGGGCACGGTGGCCGAGTACACGCGCGAGCACCCGTGGCGAAAGCCGAAGCCCGGCATGCTGCTCCAGGCGGCACAGGACATGGAGCTCGAGGTCGAGCGCTCGTGGCTCATCGGCGACTCGCCGCGCGACATCGCGGCGGGCCGCGCCGCAGGCCTCCGCACGATCCTCGTGTCGCGCGACAAGGCGCGCATCGCCGATGCCGCGGCCGATTACCACGCCACCACGCTGGCGGAGGCGGTCGAGGTCGTGCTGCGTCACCGTGACGAGACCACCTCGTCGGTCGCAGCTGCGCGCACGGCGGCCAGCGCGATCAGCGGAACCTCCCGCCGCAAGCGCGAGCGCGGCGGCGAGCGCATGCGCCGGAGCCTCGCCGAGCTCAGCGAGGAGATCCGTGCCCTGCGGATGCGCCGCGCAGAGACGAGCCCGATCCGCCTGGCCGCGATGGGCCTGCAGCTCATCGCGATCCTCGTGGTCGGCGTCGCCTTCCTGAACCTCTCCGACTTCGAGAACTTCGTGCGCTGGGCCGCGGCTGCCGCGATGCTCCAGCTCGTGACCATCACCATGGTCCTCTTCGACCGGCAATAGCCGGAGGCCCGAACGCCGGCGCACGGCCGGCGGTCACGCATGTCGCGCATCACGCTCCACGCCGCCCATGCGACCTCGCTCGCCGACCCCGCGCTCGCAGCGCTCATCCGAGCCTGTGCAGAGGAGACCGCGGAGCACCAGGGCGTGCCCACTCCCACGGTCGCCCTCTTCGACGACCACATCGAACTCGCCGCCGACATCCCGCAGCCGATCCTGCTCGCGGTCGCGAACGAGGTGCGGCGCGCGACGGGCCGCTGGCACCGCGCCAAGTACGGCGCGGCGCTGTGGCAGGGTGAATAACGCCATTCACGCCCTATCTCGTATGATCGCCGCGATGGATCCGACGCCGCTCCTCTGGTCGACGATGCCCGTCGCCGCCTACCTCATCGGTAGCGTGCCCACGGCGCACCTGCTCGCACGCACGCGCGGCATCGACCTCGGCACGGTGGGCAGCAGGAGCTACGGCGCGACCAATCTCGGCCGCACGCTCGGCAAGCCATGGGGCATCGCCTGCTTCCTGCTCGACTCGATGAAGGGCGCCGCGCCCGTGCTCGCGAGCGGCTGGCTGCTCGGCGCGCTCGGCGCGGCTCCAGGCGGCGTTTCCGCCGAGACCGCATGGTGCTGGCTCACGGTCGGTGCCTCGGCGATCGTCGGGCACACGCTCTCGCCGTGGATCGGCTTCAAGGGCGGCAAGGGCGTCGCGACCGGCTTTGGCGCGCTCGCCGCGATGTGGCCCGTCCTCACGCTTCCCGCCGCGCTCTCGCTGGTGGTGTGGGCGGTCCTCGTGCTGATGTTCCGCATGGTCAGCCTCGCCTCGATGGTCGCGGCCGTTGTCGTGCCCTGCGCGGTGCTCGTCGCAGCGCTCTCCGCGAGCGGCATCGACAGGGTCCGCGCGGTCGTGCCGTTCCTCGCGACCAGTTCGCTCATCGCCGCCTTCGTCCTCTTCAAGCACCGCTCGAACATCGCGCGCATCCGCGCCGGCACCGAGAACAAAGTCCTGCAGAAGAAGACCGCGGACCCCGCACCCGCGGAGAGCAAGCCATGACCACCGACGCCACGCACGCCGGCTACCGATCGCCACTCGAGTCGCGCAACGCGAGCAAGGAGATGCGCGCACTATGGAGCGAACAGCGCAAGTTCTCGACCTGGCGCCGCATCTGGCTCGCCCTCGCCGAGAGCCAGCATGAACTTGGCATGCCCGTCACCCGCGCGCAGGTCGACGCGATCCGCGCGCATCTCGACGACATCGACTTCAAGGCCGCCGCGGAGCACGAATCGCGCCTGCGCCACGATGTGATGGCGCATGTCCACACGCTCGGCGACGCAGCGCCCGAGGCGCGCGCCATCATCCATTTCGGCGCCACCAGCCAGGATGTCGTGTGCAACGCCGACACGCTGGTCCTGCGCGACGCGCTTGGGGTCATCGCGGGCAAGCTCGCGCGCGTGATCGACCGCCTCGGCGCGTTCGCGACAAGGCACCGAGCGCTGCCGACGCTCGGATTCACGCATTTCCAGCCCGCGCAGCCGACCACCGTCGGCAAGCGCGCCACGCTCTGGGCGCAGGACTTCGCCATCGCGCTCGAGCAGGTCGAGTTCGCCGCGCAATCGCTGCGCCTGCGCGGCCTCCGCGGCGCGACGGGCACGCAGGCGTCGTACCTCGGGCTGCTCGACCGCGATCCCGCGAAGGTCGACATGCTCGAGGCGAAGTTCGCGGAGAAGCTCGGCTGGCCGAAGGACCGGCTCCTCGCCGTGTGCGGGCAGACCTACCCGCGCATCGTCGACGCGCAGATCGTCGCCGCGCTGGCGATCGCGGCAAGCGCCGTCCACAAGTGCGCGACCGACATTCGCCTGCTCGCGAACAAGAAGGAGATCGAGGAGCCGTTCGAGAAGGACCAGATCGGCTCGTCGGCAATGGCCTACAAGCGCAATCCGATGCGCTGCGAGCGCGCCTGCGGCCTGTCGCGCTTCGTGATGGGCCTCGTCAACGACCCGCTCCAGACGCACGCGACGCAGTGGCTCGAGCGCACGCTCGACGATTCGTCGAACCGCCGCCTCGTCCTGCCCGAAGCGTTCCTCGCGCTCGACGGCGCGCTCGACATCATGTCGAATGTCAGCGAGGGTCTGGTCGTGTGGGAGGCCACCGTCACCGCGAACCTCGCCGCCGAACTCCCGTTCATGGCCAGTGAGAACATCATGCTTGCCGCCACGAAGGCCGGCGCAGACCGGCAGGAGGCGCACGAGGTCATTCGCGTGCACTCGATGGCCGCCGCCGAGGAAGTCAAGCGCTTCGGCCGCCCGAACGACCTCATGCAGCGGCTCCGGAACGATCCGTTCTTCGCGAAGGTCGACCTCGAGGGCGCGCTTGACCCAGCGAGCTTCGTGGGACGCGCACCCGAGCAGACCGACCGCTTCATCGCGACTGTTGTCGACCCGGTCCGGCGCCGCTACGCGGCATCGCTTGGGGCGAAGGCCGAGCTCCGCGTCTGATCGCTCACTGCTGCGGCGGCTGGCCCTGCTGCTGCTGCCGCTGCTGGTCCTCGACGCCCTTCACCCACTGGATGAAGTCGACGCCAAGCACGCACGACGGTCCATTCGAGTTCGATGCGGTCACCACCGACACCGCGGGAATCTCGAGCGACTTCAGCCACTCGACCACGCCGCCGATGGGCGCCGACAGAGTCACCCAGAAGCCGTCCTCGATCGGGATGCGCATGCGCATCGATTCCGCGCGCGCGATCGTCGCAGTCGGGAAGACGGCAAGACTGCGGCAGGGCTTCCCGTCGGGCGCCTTCACCTCGATCATCGCGAACTGCTTGATCTGCGGCTCGGCTTCACCCTTCACGGCGCACGCGACGATGTTCCACTCGGGCAGGAACAGCAGCGACCGCGCATAGGCGATGTCGCGCGCGCGCGGCTCGGGCATCCCGCCCTTCCGCAGCATTTCGTCGGACTGCAGCACGCAGCTGTTGAAGTTCGCCAGCAGGCTCGCGTCCGACTCCGCCCGCGCCTTGAGCGCCGCAGGATCGACCTGCTCCTGTCGCTGCACTCCGCCTTTGCCGCCTTCTGCACCGCTCATGCTGCCTCCTTGGTCGTGGGGTCGCCGCCATGCTAGTCTCCGCACATGCCGATTCCGCGACTTTCGCTCGAACGCACCGCACTTCTGGTGATCGATGTGCAGGAACGACTGCTCCCGACCATCTTTGACGGGGAGCGTGTGGTCGCGAACTGCTCGGCCGCGCTCGAACTCGCAAAGGCCCTCGGGATGCCCGCAATGGTCACCGAGCAGTACACCAAGGGGCTTGGGCACAGCGCCCCTGCGATCGCCTCCGCCGCCGCGGGGCATGCGAAAATCCTCGAGAAGACCCGATTCAGCGCCCTCGTGCCCGAGGTCGACGCCCTCCTCTCCGCCCGCCGCTGCGACGATGTGCTCGTCTGCGGGGTCGAAGCCCATGTGTGCGTGCAGCAGACGGTGCTCGACCTCCTCGCCTCGGGGCGGCAGCCGTTCCTCCTGACCGACGCCATCTCAGCGGGTCGCCCCGACCA
>Ga0075472_10000215_pt1 | contig 23512 bp, 38 predicted proteins | sample DEB19_08_DNA_3_FD_77014 | JGI IMG/M metagenome (GOLD analysis project Ga0075472, IMG submission 77014) | Aqueous microbial communities from the Delaware River and Bay under freshwater to marine salinity gradient to study organic matter... | ecosystem: Environmental > Aquatic > Marine > Coastal ...
GAACGCCTTGCGCTTCTCGAAGTCGCCGCCGCGCCCGATGTGGCCGTTGATGCCGCTCCAGAGCGTGCCGGCGCCGGATGCGTACCGCTTGCGCGTGCGGTCCACGCCGCCCGCAAAGTTCTCGATGAGGAGGTAGGCCAAGACCTAGCCCCTGCGGCCCGTAATCTGCATGGGCGCTCGGTACGGCGCCGACGGCATTGCGGGCGCGGGGCCGGCGTTTACGCGGTCGCGCAGCGTGCGCCTCTCGTGCATCCTGTCCAGATACTCGGCACCGGGCAATGCGCGCTGCACGAGATGATCGAAGAATCCGCCCTGAAACTCCTGCGGCCCCACCGTGAATTCCTGCGGCTGCGCGGCGGGCTGCGCCGTTCCTGAGAGCGGCACGCCACCAGCCGACATCGGCACGAGCGGCCCGCGCGGGCGGTTGCCTTGCGCGGCGAGCCACGCGGCGATTTGTTGGGCTAGGGAGTCCATCAGCGCACGTACCTCGGATGACGCGGCCAGCGATCATTCGACGCATTCACCGCGCCGAGTCCCATGCGAACACGCAGGCCGCTTCCGGTGTTCGCGCGAAGGCGCTCAAGGCGCGCGCCCGCAGCCGCGCCCTTCACCTGCGCCGCCTTGTCCTGCGAGTTGCCCGCCAGGATCTCGGTCGCGGCCATCAGGACGACGAGGTGGTCGTCCAGATCCAGCCGCGAGGTGTCGTCGGTGAGGTCGGTGACGAGCTTCTGGCCCTCGAAGGCCACCTCGTTCGATCCGTCGGCCACGCCGTTCGACGCGGGCAGAGGCCACACCTCGAATTGCGCCTCGCCGTAGGCCATCCAGCGCGTCACGGGGTCGGCGCGCTGGTCGTTGTCCGGGTCGAACGCGGTGCGCTCGCCGCCGTAGGTGATGCCGTAGTCGAGCGGCAGCCACACGCCGCCCCATTTCACCCACGCGCGCTCGATCTTCTGCGGGTTCACCGCCGCCGGGTAGTCGTAGTAGCGGCTCCCGGCCTGAAGCACCTTGCGCGACACGCTGCTGTCGCGCTTCAGTTCAAGGTGCCGCCAGTCGTATTCCTCGGCGAGCGTCTTGTAGACGCGCTTCGTGATCGCCCGGATGTTCTCGATGTGATCGACGCCGCGAGAGGTGTTCGTCGAGAGCCTTGCCTCGGCGCGCACCCGCTCGATTACGTCGCCCCAGGTCGAACGAAGCGCCATTGCTCTACGCCGTCGGCTGCAGGCCAGCCGCGCGCTGGAGCAGTTGCGCGCGCGCCGTCGCCTCGGCCGCATCGCGGATGCGGTTGTGCTCGGCGATCTCGGCCTGCCGGCGCTGGAAGCTTTCCTCGCGCTCCATCTCGGCCAGTTGCTCGCGTTCGGCGTTCCACTTCTGGAACCCCTCCATGCTGACGTGCAGCACCTTCTCGACCAGCAGCACGCCGGGGCGCGGGTCCATGCTCTTCGAGTACTTCACCGCGAGTTCGTAGAGTTCCACCTGCGGGTCGAGCAGCACTTCGCCGTCCTCGACCACGTTGACCACGCCGTCCTCGCCGTGGATGTGGCGCAGGAGGCGGATCTCGCGCTCGGTCATGCCCTCGCGCGGGATGCTGTTCAGGATGTTGCCGCCGAGGCGGATCTCGGCTTTGAAGGTCTTCGTCTTCTGCTTTTCGGCCATGCGGGTCTCCTCAGTGCGCCGCGGAATCGGCCGCGACTTCCGGTGACGGCAGCCGAGGCCGAAGCCCCGGCCGCCGTCACGATCAGGCGATGCTGTAGACGCCGCTGCTCGAGAGCTGCGACGCCAGGATCGCGCCCGTGCAGGTGATCGCGCGGTACATGACGTACTTCTCCGGCGGCCGGGCCGGAGTGTGGTTCTTCATCCACTCGCCTTCCATCTGCCAGAGCTTGATCGCGCTCATGTCGAGCACGTAGCCGTACTTCGCGCGCGAGAGGTCGTCCAGCAGCGGCTCGTACTGGATCTTGATGCCCTTGAACGCGATGTCGGCCACGCTGGCGTCGATCATCTTCTGGTTCGCCCAGCCCTCGAGCGTGTAGTTGCCCTTGGAGCGCAGTTCCTTCTCGAAGGCGTCCATGAAGTCGGAGCCAGCGAGGAAGACGTGCTTGGGCGACGCGGCGTACCGGCGCAGTTGCCGGAATTCCTTCTGCAGCGTGTTGACGAGGTTCTGGTTCGACGCCGTGGACGAGTCGATCGCCAGCGACGCGCGGTTGCGCCACCACGAGTTCGCCGCGCGGTCGATGCCGAACGTCGTGCCGGTCGACGGGCTGTCGAGGATGAACGACAGGATGCCGGGGATGGCCTTGGCGTCCTGCGTGCCGTCGCGCCAGAACATCTCGGCCAGCGACCGGCGCGCGCCCTCGTTCAACTGGCTGTTCTTGTACTCGATCACGTCCACCAGCGCGGCCATCTCGGCGTCCGAGTGCGTGGTCGTGCGCGCCGAGTTCATGCTGTCGACCACGGTCACGCCGTACTTCTTCAGTTCGGTCAGCGTGGTCGAGATGCCGGCGCCGACTTCACGCCACGGCGTCTGCGCCTGCTTCAGCGTGGCCGGGTTGCTGTAGTTCTGCTCGTCGTCGTGAGCGTAGCCTTCCATCGTCACGTCGAACGAACCCGAGACGCGGGCCGTGATGTTGTCCTTGCCGGCGCCGAAGGTCTTGGGGGCCTTCGTGAGCGCGTCGAAGAGCGGGCGGTCCTGGAGGGTCTGGTCCTTCCAGCCCTTCTGGTGGTAGTCGATGACGCTCGCTTCGATGTGAGCGAGTTCGGTAGCGGTGAAGGCCATGATGGTTCTCCGATTGGTTGTGGGAATGCGACTGCGTGACGCACCAATCGGGGCCGACCCCGACGCACCTGCCGATCAGGCCGGAGCTACCGGCCTTTGCTGCCACTCGTCCTGCGGGCGACCTATGCCGCCTGTCGTGCGCGCGCGAGGCCCAACTGCGCGGCCTCCAGCGCGTTCTTCGGTTCCTTCGTCGTGAGGACGGCCGCGCCGCCCGTCACGGTGTTCTTCGCGCGCGGGGCCGGGCGAATCCCGGCGAGCCGCGCCTCGATGTTCTTTCGCGCCTGCGAGGCGAGTTCCAGCACCTTCGCCTTCGGCACCGGCTGGCCGCCGTTGGCGCGCTGCTCCTCGGTGAGAAGCATCTGGAGTTCGGGCCACACGAAGGGCTGCTTCACCGCGAAGTCGGGGTCGGAGCCCTTCCACTGGTTCTCCCACCCCGTCACCGCGGCGGACACGTCGGCGACGTGGCGCGAGAAGGCTTCCTGCGTCTCGCGCGTGCGCTGCACTTCGGTCGTGCGCGCGATGTTGGCGTCGGCCACGGCCTTGGCGTTGCGGGTCGCGGCGAGTTCGCGCGCGCGGGCCTCCGAGAGCGTGCCGGCGTCCACCTCGGCGCGAAGGTCTTCGGGCAGCACCTCGCCGACGTGCTCCTGCAGCGAGCGCACGAGCGGCGCGACGTGCTGGTACGCCTTGCCGGGGTCGGTCTTCACGAGCGCGGCGAATTGCATGAGCCACGAGAATTCGCCCTGCGGGATCGCGTGCTGCTCGAGGAAGCCCTGCAATTGGCCGTCGCGCTGCACCACCGGCTCGAGCGAGCGCAGCTTGTCGCGGCGCTCGTTGTTCTGGCGGGTGAGGAAGCCGAAACGCTTCTTCACGATCGGCGGGAGGGCCTTGTACACCTCGTCCGGGATGCGCTCGCCGTCCTCGCCGCCCGCGTCGGCCTCGGCGGCCGGCTGCGCGGTCGCGGGGTCGCCCTGGGGCTTCTCGGTCGCGGGGGCGGCCTTCACCTCTTCGTCCGCGCGGCGCTTCGACTCCGCGCGCAGCACGGCCTCCAGCGCCGATTTCGGCTGGTCGTCGGCCTTCGACTGCCCCTGCGGCGACGCCGGATCGTCGGCGGCCGGGGAGGAGGAGCCAGATGCCGGCGGGGCGTCGGGCGCAGGGGCAGCGTCGGGCGCGGTCGCCGCGGGGGCTTGATCGAGGGCTTCGGTGTCGGTGTCCATAGGTAAAAGGTATCCTCCGTGTTTACTCTATACGCTCAGACTATTGCGGCGTCAAGGGCGCCGGGGCCGCCCGAGCGTCGGGGGCGGGGTACATGTTCTGCGCCTTCGCGGGCGTCTGGACCGGGTTGTCGGCGTTCATCGCGCCGGCCGGGCCTTGAGCCTCGTTGCCGGGGCCGGGCGCGAGGTTTGGCTTCGCCATCGCGTTCATCGCCACGATGGAGGGCAGCGCCGCATCAAAGAACTCGTCCGGGTCGATGTTCTCGTCGATCTCCTGGAACATGAAGTCCACGAGCTTGCGCGGCTTCACGCCGGGGATCTGCATGAGGAAGGGCGCCGTCTTCTCGATGGCCGCGAGGCGCGCCTGCCGGTTCGGCCGGCCACTGGAGCCCGCCTTCACTTCGAGGATCAGCTCCTCCGCGGCTTCCTTGCGGGAGGGCGGCATGTCGGGCCACACGGCGCCGGGACCGGCGATGGAGAGCACCGTCTCCTTTCGCATCTCGAGGAGGAGGATCTGCCCCGCCGAGCGCATCACGTCGGTCAGGAAGTCGTCCAGATCGTCGATGCACGATTGCAGCGTCGTGACGCGGCTATTCTCGGCGATGGAGGATTCCGTGGCCGTCGCGCCGGTCGTGCCGCCGACATTGGCCGCCTGGTCGCCCTGCGTGCGCTGGATGTCGGTGTAGACGTGCTCCACGTCGTACAGTTCGGGCGTGATCGGGACCGTGGGCTTGGGGCGGATGAGCTTTGCGATGTCGTCGTTCTTCCCGACGCCCTTCAGTTCCATGATCTCGTGGTCTTCGTGCGACCCGAAGAGCAGTTTGTCGCCGTCGGACAGCACCCCGGCTGCCGCCACGGAACCCGGCCGGTTCGCCTGCCGATGCACGCGCAGGCCCTCGCGCGCGCGGTTGTACTCGACGGCCATCTTCGAGATCAGTTCCACGTCCGAGGGCGGGTACACCTCCTCGTCGGACTCGATGTCGTTGAAGGTGAGCGAGTAGTACGGGTGGAATTGCTCCGTCACCACCTCCGGGTCGCCGGGCTCCCTCAGGAAGTCCGGGTAGCCGTCGCAGACCGTGAAGCACGTCTGCCCCACGAGGTCGTACACCTCGTACACGGCGCAGAGCTTCGTGTCGCCGTCGGCCATCGCTTTCTTCAGGCCCTTGGCGTCGTAGGCGTTGTAGTCCTTGCCGACATCCACGCCGTAGATTTTCTGCACCTGCGCCGGCGTGAAGAGGAATTCCTCGGCGATCCAGTCCGCGCCGACGAAGCCCTTCAGTTGCGTCATCGTGACCGACGGGATGATCGACCACGCTTTCGGGAAGGCGAACACCAGACCCTCGCGCAGCACGATCTCCTTCTGCTCGGTGAGGTTCTGGATGAGGAGGCGCAGTTGCTCGGCCTCGGCGCTGTCGTGCTGGATCTCGCCGTCGGCGAGGTCGGCCGACAGGCGCTCGATTTCCGAGAGTTTGTCGGTCGCGTCCTTGATGCGCGCGTCCAGTTCGGGGCCGTACTTCATGACCCGCTGGTAGCCCACCTTGATGTAGCCCACCTTGCAGGTGAGGACGCGGCGCACGAGCTGCTTCGCCTGCAGCTTGAAGCGCGGCTGCATCTCGTCGAGGCTGTACTGGCAGACGAGTTCCTGCGTGCGGCCCATCTTCGCGTACATGGCGCGGCGCTGCATGGCCTGCTGCGCGTCCTGCACGATCGCCTGCGCCTGCTCCGGCGGCATCGCGGGCGGCGGCATCGCGCCCATCGCCATCGCGGCGCCCGCCTGCATCGGGTTCTGCATCGCCATCATCGCCGACTGCATCGCCTGCTGCGCCGCGGCCAGTTGCTCGCGCGTGCCGTCCCACACCGTCGAATAGAGCCGCTGGCGGGGCGTCGCGCGCACGCGCGGGTTCTTCGCGTAGACGCTGGCGACGCGCTGGTTGATGTGGCGCAGTGTGATGTTGGCGATGTAGCGGTCGTCGTTCTCCTTCTGGTCCTCCCATTGCTTGCCGGCGGCGAACTTCGCGCTCTCGCGCATCTTGCAGAAGGCTTTCTTCTCCCAATGCGCCTTTGCCTTCTCGATCTTCTGCGTCCAGTCCTTCACCAACTCGGCGCGCGCGAGATCCACCTCCGGCGCGTCGCGCTGGACGACGTGCTGCTTCTGGCCGTCGTCGGCCATCGGCGGCATGCCGACCGCGGCCTCGGCGCTCTCTTCGATCATCATCGGGTCAATCAGGCGGCCTCCGCGTTGGCGGGCATGTAGAGGCGAAGCGCGCGCGTCACGTTGTCGAACGTGTCGCGCTCCCAAAAGAGCCGCTTCGCGCGACGGTTGGTCGACCAATCGTGCGCGGGCGAGAATCCGCTGCGAACGAGGTGTTCACGGTGGCAGCACGGCACCTCCGGCACCTCCAGCCGAAAGCACATGAGCGGCACATCGGCGTGCAGGGCCATGACCATGACGCCGGAATTCGTCATCAGGTTCATGCTCGCCAGTTCGTAGAGCGCAAGGCGCAGCCCGACGCAGTGCGCCGCAGCGTGATAGACGCGCCCGTGACCGGCGGGGAAGTCCTCGCCGCGCATCTCGGCCTCGGCGTCGGGGATGATGACCGGCTCGTAGCCGTTCGCCTTCAGCCACACGGCCACGCGAAGCCAGTCGTTGCGCGAGGTGTTTCGCACCGGCTCGAAGTCGGACTCCCGCAGCGTGATCGTCACGGCATTGGCCGGAAGCCACGCGCGCACCTGTTCCAGCGCATGCGCCGGGGCACGGAAGATCGGCGCGAGCGGGCGGCCGGGATTGCCGTATGAAAGCTGCTGCTCGCCCTCCTCGACTACCACCACGCTCGCCACCGAGGGCATGAGCCACGCGAGCGGCGCGAGGAGGTGCTGGATGCGCCACGCGCGGCGCTCCTGCGTGTAGGCGAAGTCGCGCGGCGAGATCCGGCGCACGCCAGGGACGATCGCCACCTCGAGCGCGTCCTCGCCAGCCGCGATGCGCGCAGCCTCGGCGCGCGCGAGCCAGTTCACGAAGTCGTGCGTCGGGGGCGACTTGGCGAGGTCGTAGACGGCGCGCATCATCCCTGCTTCCTCCACGTCTTGAACTCCTCGGCGTCGCCGCATTCGACGTTGATGCGGTTCTTCAGCCCCACGCGCTCGCGGTTCAGGAGGTGCGCCTTGCGGCAGGCGGCGATGATGACGGCATCGGGCACCACCACCTCGCCGTCGAAATGCTTGTGGATGATGTCCACGAAGTCCCACGCATCGCTGTTGACCGTCGAGAGCTGGCGCAGCGTGCTCGTCGGCCCGCGGTAGTACTCGCGCAGGGCGGCCAACTCCTCGGCCACCGGAGCGCCGTGCATCGCCTTCAGTTCGAGGATCGTGATCTTGTCGGCGATCTCGCCTTGAGAGAGTTTCGTGGGGTCGTGCATCGTCTCCGTCCCGCTTACATTCCGCGCAGCGCAGCACGTCGGCGGCTGCGTTCGCGTTCCTGATTGGCCGCGTGCTTCGTCCAGCCGAACGTCCCCACCTTCGGGAAGTCCACCACGTTCGCGCCGGGCTTGGAGGCGCGCACCGTGTCGCCGAGGGCCTGGCCGATGAGGGCGAGCATGTCCGCGAAGTCGTCAGACTTGTCGTCGCCAGAGCCCGTAAACTTCAGCAACTCCTCCTTCGCCGCCGGCCACCACGGCGCAAACGACGGGAAGAACACCTTGCCCTGCCGCATCCGGCCACGGATCGACTGCGAGCGCATGCCCTTGTCGCCCGACACCGGCAGGCGCGTGAGCGTGAAGTAGGCCCCGGACTCCTGCATGCGCTTCTCGAGGAACGGGCCGATGGCGCGGTCGAGGACGCCCTTCTCGAAGAACGCCTCCATCACCTGATACCGCTTCCCCTTCTCGATGATGGCGTCCACCGACTCGTCGGAGGACTTGCGATCCCACCAGAGGTCGGGATGCAGGTAGAGATTGTCGTGCTCGTCCAGCCCCCACATGCCGACAGCCGAGCGGTCGGCGCCCTTGTCGGTGCTCACCGCGAGGTCGCCCGTCAGGTACGCGCGGCAACGCTTGGGGAAGTGCGTCGGGTCGTCGTAGGTGCGGATGTCGCTCTGCTTGTAGAACGAGCCTTCCGGGGGCGTGGGGCGGCCCATGTAGAGGGCCGAGAACGCCACGGCGTTCATCGTGCGCGCCGTCTCGAGGAGCGGCAGCGGGAAGCGTTCCGGCCACAGGGCCTCGCCCACCTTGCGCCCGAGCGCGGCGGCGATCTCGGCGTTGTCGATGATGGCCGGGATGTTGATGACCGCCCACTGATCCGCCACCTCCTTGCGGTAGTGCGGGTTCTTGGGGTCGGTGAGGCGCGCGATCAGGTCGTCGTCGCTCCAGCGCGTGGCGATGATGATCTGCCAGGTCAGCGCGTGGCAGCGGGCGTTGGCGACTTGCGTGAACCACTGCCACAGCTTCTCGCGCGTGGCGCGGCTCGCGGCCTCTTCGGCGTCCTTCAGCGGGTCGTCCACGAGAAGGCCATCCGCCGGCCGGCCCGTGCCGCCCGCGCCGCGGCCGATGAACGTCACCTTGCCGCCGTCCTGCGTGACCATGTGATCCTTCGCCTTCGAGCCGGTGCGAAGCTTCACGCGCGGGTAGACGCGCCGGTATTCGTCGGTGAGAAGTTTCGCGCGCACGTCCTCGCCGTACTCGTCGGCGTAGGTCTGGTTGTACGTGCCGATCATCAGGTGCTTCCACGGAAAGCGGCCGATGTGCGCGGCGAGGAAGGTCTTGGCCAGCTCGGACTTACCATGCTGCGGTGCCACCGACAGGATGATCTTCAGCCGCTTGCCGTTCATCACGTCCTCGAAGGCGTTGGCGATGAGCCTGTGGTGCGGCGCGACCTTGTAGAGAGAGTGGTAGATGTCGCGCGGATGGTCAGGGTCCGGCTTCATGTACCGCGCCAACTCGATCATGTTGTCGCGGCAGTGCTTGGGCTGCTCCTTCAGGTAGTACAGCTCGCCGTAGAGGCGTTCGGCCTCCTCGCGCCCGCCGAGGGCGGCGATGAGTTCTTCGCCTTCGAGGGCGGCGAGCGGGGGTTGGGCGGTGGCGGTCACTTCACCGGGCCGGCCTTCGCCAGAAGTTCGGTTTTCGTGTCGCTGCTGCGGCTCGAGCCGAAGTAGTACGCGAGCACCTGCTCGGCCTTCGCGGAGAGGTAGCCCACGAGCGTGCCGGCGAGCACGGACTCGACCTTGGCGTAGCCGAGGAGCGTCGCGCCCACCATTGCGATGAACGAGCCGACAATGGTGTAGGCGAGCACGCGGTTCGTGTTGTCCTTCACCGCCATCTCGCGCTGGCGCGCGCTGTCGCGGTCCTTGAATTCGAGTTCGGCGAACCGGAATCCGCGTTCGCTTTCCAGTTTCTTCAGTTCGATCTCGGCCACCTTGACGGCGGCGATCTGCTCGCCGGTCATCTGCCCGGACTTGAGGAGGTCGTCCACCTTTTCCTTCGTGGAATCCTCCCATCCGAGCGCGCTGCCGAGCGCGGTGACGGCGATGCCGGCGAGCGGGCCACCGAGGGCCGACGCCAGGGTCGGTGCGAGCGTCTTGAGCCAGTCCATGCTAGTTGTCCTCCGCTGCGTACATGAGGTCGCGCGCGATCCTGCGCGCCCACCCGCGCCCGAACGTGTCCCACGCCTTGAGCGAGGCCATGAAGTCGAGCCGGTAGGCGAGGAACCGCAGGAGCACGTCGTTCGTGTCCATCGCGGCGTAGCGCGCGGCGCTCACCGCGCCCCAATGCCCGTCGTCGGCCACGCCAATCGCGGCTTGCAGCTTGCGGATGGCGGTCTGGATGCCGGAGTTCACGGCGAAGTCGAACACCTGAAACTTCACCGCCGGGTGCGCGTCTCCGAGGGGGAGCCAGAAGTCGCGCAGGTAGATGGCCTTCGCGCCATCGACCGTGAGATTTGCGATGTCCACGTTCGGGTAGCTGCGCCTCGAGATGCCGAACTTCGTCTCGCCGCCTGGGTCGCGCGGGTCGTTGACATACCCGCCCTCGTGGCCGATGACGCGCTCGAATGCCGTGTCGAAATCCATCAGATCGCCGCCTTGCACACCTCGACGAAGCTACGCACCTGCACGTAGTCGCCGGCCGAGTTCTCGCCCACGCGCTGCACCTGCTCGCCCGCCACCGCGCAGCGGCGTTCCTGCGTCGCGCACCCCGAGAGCGTGGCGATGACGATCACCACGACCAGCGCCCACGCCGCGCCGATGCCGATTGCCTCCATGCGCTCGCGGCCCATCAATCCCCCGCCCGGTGCGCGCTGCGCTGCGACAGGAGGATGTTCATCAGCTCCCGGTGCCGCGCCTCGCCGTCGTGGCCGATCTTCTCGATCTTCTCGTGCAGCGTGATGATGTTGTCGCGCGCCTCGCGCCGGTTCTGCTCCCACGTCTCGCGGTCGAGCTTCGTGTCCACTTTGGCATCCATGTCGGAGATCCCCTGTTTGATGGATCGAATCTCCTCGTCGTGCTTCTCGATCACGCGATGAAAGAGCCAGCCGCCGATGGTTGCGATGGCGCTGGCGACGGCGCCGAGGATGGCGCCGCCGTACTTGAGCATGAGCCCGGCCTCGGGTTCGGTCGGCGTCTGCATCGTCAGCCGCGGCCCTTGCGAAGCGCGGTAATTCGCGCGTCAACGTCGGCCAGCCACGCGCGGCCAGCATCGGTGAGAAGCGCCTCGCGCTTGCGGCGCTCAGTCACGCTCGCCTCGAGCGCGTCGATCTGCGCGTCGATGGCGGCGTTGTGCGCGACCTTCGGGTCCACCGGGTCGTGCAGCGTGTCGAGCGCGGGGATCTCCCATCCGGGAAGCGAAAGCTCGCCGTCCTGAAGCTGGTAGTCTTCATCAACGAGGCGCACGTCGTGCGCGCTACCGGAGGTCTTGCGGTAGACGATCATTACTGGCCTCCGATGGGGAGCGAGTAACCGATGATGTCAACGTCGGCTGTCAGGGTAGAGGTGGAATTTTTGGTGAGGATGTAGAGCAGCGTCTGGGAGACGTTCGGAAGCTCGACTTGCCCGCCGTTAGTTTGCCCACCCCCGCTGATCGACTGAATGAACCAGAGCGCGGTGTTACTGCTGCTGGACACGACACGCAGCTTCAGGTTGTCAACCCCGGACGCCGAGACGCTCCCCGACGACACGGCACCCTGCACAGAAAACGTCGAGGCAATCGGCGGGACAAAAGACGTGATCGTAATGCTCGTTTCGGAGGTGGCGGTACCACTGCTGAGAACTGTCTGATACTGTGTGTAGAAGAACTTCCGGCCCCGCTGATACCCACCGATCAGGTTAGACGATCCGTCATTCCGCACAGCCCCAACCAGCGCCTTGTAGGTGTACCCGCTCGGCATCGTCGGGGCGCTGCTGGAGGTCGAGAGGATGCCCGACTTCGTGCCGTCTGCCTTGGCGATGATCCAGACGTAGTACCACGTATTCGCCGCCTCCGCGCCGTTGTCGAGACCGCCAGCACCGCTCACCGTGAGGTCGAAGACTTGGCTGACCGACGACACCTTCATCGACTGGCTGCTCGCGTTGAAGAGCACCACGTTGTCGGCGGTGAAGGTGAACTGCGCGGCGGTGTTCGTCACGCCAGAGAAGTTCTTGCCGACGCTGGCAACGTCGGTCAGGCAGAGGACGGTGCCGTACAGGGCTTTCTTGGGGCCGCTAGCACTGGTGTCGTATCCACCCAAGTAGTCGGCAGCGACATCCGGCGAGGCGTCCTCGTCCAGTGTTTCCACGGCCGGCAGCGGCGAGAGAACGCCGTCGATCTGCGTCGGGTTGGAGGCCCACGTCCCGGCCGTGGCCTGCGTGTCCGTGGTGGTGGCAATCCACCTGAACGGCACGCTGGAGCGCGCCGACGTGGAATACATCACCGTAGCCGAGGTCGATCCCGACGATACCGCCGTCGTGCTCACGATCCCCGAATGCCCGTGGAACTTGCCGCTCACGGCCAGTTCCAGCGTGCCGGAGTTGTCGATGAGATACCAGTGCAGCCGCCCCGCAACGGCGCTCGAATGCCCGAACGTGGCCCCGGATGGCGCGGTGAAGGTGAGCGACGACGTGACCGAGCGCGTGGCGTAGGTGCCGGTCGAGGCCGACGACGAGCGCATCGCCACCTGCACCGCGTCGGAGGCCGATGGCGTGCCGCCGGTCGCAGACTTCAGGCTTGCCGTCAGCGCCGAGGCGCCGGTCGAGAACGAGATGCCGATGTTGCGGATGCTGTCGGCGTCGATTGCCGAGGTGCTGGCGCCCACCGGGTAGGCCGGGTTCTGCAGGAGCCAGCAGTCGTCGGACGACGTGTAGACGAGTTCCAGCATGTGCCCGGCGCCCGCGATGTCGCCGATCACGAGCGCCTGCGCGTTGCCCTTCTTGATCGTCTTGGCGCTGGTCGAGGTGCTGCCGAGGGTCAGGTCGAAGGTCGGGCCGGTCGTGCCGTTGGCCGCGCTCGCCTTCACGCGCACGCGCATCTTGTCGGTGAGCGTGGTGAGGCCGCTTGCGATCGTGGCGGTCAGCGCGTCCGACGTGCCGCCCGCGGTGGCGGTGCAGAGGCTATCCTTCTGGATCTGCCCGGCAGCGACGGCGTGCGTGTCATCCGACGCATCGGCCACGTCGAACGTCTGCGAGGTCGAGCCGGCGATGCGCGCCTTCTCGTCGGTCAGTTCTTCGAGGAACGCCTGCACGTTGGTCGCGGCGATGTGGCTGTAGGCCGAGGCGGTGATGCCGCTCGCGGCGGTGCCGGCGGCCTGGCCGAGCACGATCCACTTCCCGGCCGCGCGGTCGGTGGCAAAGACGCCCGAGGTGTGCACCGTGGCGCAGACGTAGGACACCGAGGACGTTTCCACCACGTCGCCCACGGCGTAGGCGGTCGCCGTGAGCCATGCGCCGCGCGGGGTCCAGTCGGAGGCGATGAGCGCCAGCGCCGCGGTCGAGAAGGCGTCCGCGTGGACGCTGGCGTTCTTCAGGTAGCCGTCGTCGCGCTGGATGATGGCGAGGTTGGTGCAGAGGTCATCCAGCGTCGTCTCGATGGCGTCGAGTTCGACATCGTGATCGGACCCGTTGTACGGCGCCGACGTGTGGTCGGTCGCGTACTGCGTGAAGTTCTTCAGCCTCGAATACGGAGTCGGTTGCGCCACCGTGCGGGCCTCCTAGCGTCCCGCTCGGCAGATTAATTCAGGCTATCGGCGGTGTCAATTCGATAGGGACGGTTTACGGGTTGGCCCCCAAATACGCCCTCACCACACCCACCGCCTCCGTCGCCCCGTACACCACGAGCGCGTTGTAGCCCTGCCGGCGCAGCTCGTAGAGCATCGCCTCCTGCTCGACGCTCGGCTTGTTCGGCGCGCGCTTGAATTCGAGGTAGAGCCCGTGGAACCCGCCGCGCGGGATCGCCAGCATCACGTCGGGGATGCCCGCGCGCACGCCCTCGGCCTTGAGGAGCGCCGCGGTGATCTTCCCGCGCTTGCCGCCGTTCGGGATGGCGAAGCACAGGCTCGGGTGGATGCGCCGCTGCTGCGCGTAGATGAGCCACCACGCCATGAAGGCGGATTGCTCCTGGTGTTCGGTGGCGCGGAGGGTGCGGGTCACAGAAACCTCTCCGCCAGATGCCGCAGGATCACGGCCGCGAAGATGGCGATGCCGATGGCGGCGAGGCGAGGGCTCACGGCTTCAGCCCCCACGCGTACTTCCTGCGCGTGCCGTGGCGCACCACCTCGCCGCGTTCGAGCATGCGCTTCAGGCTGCGGCACACGCGCCGGATGTCCTCTCCGCGCTGCTCGGCGATCCACCATGCCTCGAGCGGCCGGCCGTGCTCGGCGAGCATGCGGCGCAGTTCGCGCTGGCGGGGGCCGCCGCCTTTGGGGGTGTAGCTCATGCGACCTCCGCGAACAACGGCGCATCGCCACGGATGCGGCGCTCGGCCATTGCCGCGTACTCGGGATTGAGTTCGATCAGGATGGCATCGCGTCCGTGGCGATCCGCGACGAGGCCGGTTGTTCCTGCACCGCCGAACGGGTCGAGAACGGTGCCGCCAGCAGGGCAGCCGGCGAGGATGCATCGACGGACTAACTCCGGCGGCATGGCGGCAATATGACCTGCGCTGTCGCCACCGGGCGAAATTTCCCAAACGCTTTTATTCATTTCGGCGGTGCGGTGAAACCAGTAACGCGGTTCTCGACTCAGCAAGAACACGTATTCATGAGACTTGCTCGGCCGGTCTTGGCGCGGCGGCTCGCTGGCGACTGGCTTTGACCACAGAATTTCGGCCCGCAGATACCACCCTGATGCGCTCAGAGACGCGCTAAGGATTGCCGGGATGCCGAGCAGTTCCTTTCTTTTCCACCCGTCAGGAGCGCCCTTGTAACCCCTGCGGTTGATGATCGACCGCCATTCGGGTTTGTCGCCCCAGCTGCCACCACCACCGAAACCGCCGGCAGAGTAGCCGTCCTGAACGTTAAGCCATGCCGTACCGTCGTGCCGCAGCACCCTGCGGACCTCATCGAACACAGCGACCATCTTCTCGACGTACTCGGCGGGCGTCGGCTCTAGTCCGATCTGTCCCGCCACGCCATAGTCGCGCAGGCCGAAGTACGGCGGGCTGGTGACGCAGCAATGCACGGAGGCCTCCGGCAGCGTCTTGAGCACGTCGAGGCAGTCGCCGTGGAGGATGCGGACGGTCACGGCGCCCCCCTCAACGGCCCGCCCCTCGTCGTCATGTCGTGGTCGTCCGTGCCCGTGTGGCGCGCGGCACGATCGCGCCGGCCCATCTCCTCGGCGTAGCGGTTCTCGGCCTCGATCTCCAGCGCCCTCGCGCGCGCGGCGCCGGCCTGCACGCGCCGGTAGATGAAGTTCATCTTCACGAAGAGCGCCGACGGCACGGCGTTGTAGAACGCGCCATCCACCTCGAAGGACTGGCCCTCGCTCGCGGAGCGGCGGATGTTCTTCTTCATCAGCCACACCTCGAGCCACCACAGCACGCCCGTCACGCCCGCGCCGAAGAGGGCGCCAAGGCACATCCACACCCACCCGTCCATCGTCACCTCGCTCATCGCTTCCTCCTGTCGAAGTCGTTCTCGTAGCGGTACCGCTCCTCGCGCTCGGCTCGCGCGTCGGTGCGCGGCACGGTTCCGCCGTTCCACGTCCCGACGTGGAGGAGCCGGCACATCGGGCAGCGGTAGACCTTGATGCGTCCCTCGCGCCGGCGGTTCTGCGCGCGCGCCACGCCCTCGGCCACGCGGCGGTCGCGGAAGGCGTCCTTGCCGCTGCACATGGCGACGCGGCGTTCTTCGTCGGCCTTCACGTCACCAGCTCGTCGAGGTAGTACTCGGCGACGACCTTGCCGTTGGCGAGGCGCGCGCGGCCGGTCTTGATGCGGTAGCCGGCGTCGCGCAACTCGGAAACTCTCGCGGCAAGGCGCATGCAGTGGTAGCGCGTGATGGCCTGCAGCGGCGTGATGCGCCGGCCGAGCTTCAGGTCGGCGAGGATGGCGTCGCACTGGCTTTGCTCGTGGCTCATTCGGGGGCGTCCTCCGTCGTTGTCGCGTTTACCCTCATGCCGCAAGCGTCTCGGCGTGTGGCGCTTCTTCCTTCAGGCAGTCGGGGTCGATGCGGCGCACGCGGCGGCGCTCGATCCAGCCGGCGTGGTCGATCTCGATCTCGGTGCCATCGGCCCGCACGGTTCGCCCGCACACGTCGCAGCCAAGCGTTCGCATCGCAGCCGGCGCGGCATCCGCCGTCACCGTCCCGATGTACCCCAGGCGCCGCGTCGAGCCGCAGCACGGCGTCGGCGACACCACGATCACCATGTCGCCCTTCACGATCGGCTTTTCACTCATCGTCCTCCCCCGGTTCGCGATCCACATCGTCGTCCGTCGCTGGCGCGCTTACGACCTCGGCAGCACGATACGGCAGGCGGCCGATCGTGCGCGGCTCGCAGTCGAGATACCGGCGGCTCATCTCGTCCACCACGAGCACGAGGTATTCCTGCATCGGCCGGAACGTGTCCGGGTTGACCCACCTATCCCGCCACACGGCTCAGACCCCTCCACGGTTCGGCGTAGCGGCCGGTCGCGATGTCGTACTCGAGCTTCGCCGCACCCTGGCGCCCGACGTGCTTGAAGCGCACCTTCTGCACGTACACCGTGACCTCGCGCGGCGGCGGGTCGCCGAATTCGCGGTAGACGGTGATGCAGTTGTCGGCCTTGTTCCACCAGTGCATCGACCCCGCGATCATGTCCGGGCGCGGGATCGGCAGTTGCCCATTTTCGCGCGCCTGCTTGGCCGGGTGCGCGACGATCCAGACGTGAACCTTGTTCTCCCGCGCCCACGAGCGCACCTTCGAGAGCGTGGCCGACACGTACTCCGTCTCGCTGTACTGGCGCGGCCGGAAGTGCTCCAGCTCGTTCCACGGGTCGATCACGAGGCCCTTCTTGGCCTCTGCGTCGCGCCATTCGCCGGTCATTCGCCAGTGCGCCTCGGCCCCGTCCAGCACCTCCTCGATGGCGAAGGTGTCCTTTTCGGCGCTGAAGGTCGGCCCCATGATCGCGAAGCGCCCGGTGAGTTCGCCGATCGCCTCTTCCACCTCCTCGATCGTCATGCGCTCGGTCGGCCCCTCGCGGAAGGGCTTTCGCATGTGCTTTTCGAGGAGCTTGGCGAAGTGCTGCTCGTCGGGCTTGTTCTCGGCCGAGAAGAGGCAGAACCGCCAGCCCTGCACCGAGAGGTTCATCAGCATCGCGTCCAGCCACTCGGACTTCCCGCTCGAAGGCCAGCCGGTGACGACGGTGAACTGTCCCGGCACGACGGTGTAGAGCGCATCGACCGAGGGCCACCCGGGCTTGTCGCCCGGCGGGTTGCCGCGCTCGTAGAGGGCGAGGATGCGCTCGCGCAGCAGATCCGGCCCGCGCGCGGCCACCTGCGACTTTTGCGTGAGGTCGAAGAAGCGGCTCACCTCGGCCACATCATCCTGGCTCGGGCGATCGGCGCTCAAATCGGGAGCCTTCCGGGTTGGAGCACGGCCGCGCTTCCGGCCGCCGGCCCGCCGCGGCGTTCCTTCCTGACCCAATTCCTCCACGCCGCCAGCCAGTCAGCCTTCTTACCCTCCGGCCGGTTGCGGTTCGCGGCCCAATGATCGACGAAGAGCCTCCACGCCGCATCGGGGTTAAGGTCCGGGCGCTCGGACACGCAGAACGCGCGCCACTCGTCGGGAAGTTCCGTCACGTCCAGCGCGTGACCAACCCCCCTTCCCCCTGCACCCCCAACCCCCGGCGCCCCCCCTGTATCTCTTTCCAGGGGGGATGTAGTTCTTTTATTCTTCTCTCTCTCTTCTCTAGTCACGCTTTCGTCACGTTCATCGCGTGACCGTTCCTTCCGCTTCCGCTCCGCTGCAAGTTCCCGTTTCTTGGCGCTTTTTCCGTTGTGCCGGTCGAACTTGGGGAAGGAAAGTGCCCCATCTTCACCCCTCAACCAGCCAACTTTTTTCAACGCCGACGCGACACCAGCGTGACGCGAAATGCGATCTACGTGTGACATCGTCACGTTCAGAGCGTGACCATTGAGTGACTGCTGATCGGCCCAAATCCACACCCTGATGAGGTGCCCGACCACCTGCTCCGGCTCCAGCCCGAGGTCCGCGGCCATCTGCGAAATCTCGGGCTTGTCTGGCGTCGTGTGCGCCAGCTTGATCCAGTCACCCGCCATGCGATTTCCTCGAGCGAACGTCGCGGATCAACTGCCTCTCGGCCGCATTGCGCGCGTCGATGCACGCGACGCAACCCCCGGTGAGTGTGTACCTGGGGGACTTGTGCCCCCGCTTGCAGGGCTCTCCGGTGAAGTACCGGACAGCCCCGCTTTCGATCGCCTCCTGCCTCGAGTCCGGAAGGCGCTCTGCCGTGTGCGCGACGTTTACCATTTACGCAGAGTAAAGGCGGAGTAAGAGGTATGTCAAGCGGGGATTTTTGGAGGAGGGTGGGTGAATTCCCGCGGCCCGCGCGATCGGGGGTGGCCGGGTGGGGTACGACCCGCGCGCCTGGCATGCGCTGAGCGCGCCAGCGCCACGCGGCGCGGCCGGAGGCTACCTAGCACTACCCGGCGCGCTGCGTGCAGCCTGCGCGATCCTGAGCGGTTCTGGAGGGGGTCGATTCCGGCCCGGCGAGGCCGTCCGGGACCGTCTACAGGATAGGGAATCCGGTGATCGTTCCCTATGGCGATGCGTCGCGCCGCAGGGGAAAGCGTCACGAAACCGGGTCAGGCTCCCGGCTGGACGAGGCCGGTTCGGCGTCGACCGTGATCGGGGCGCGGGGCATGCGAGCGCCGAGCGCCTGCGCCAGCTTGGCGAGCGTGGACTCGTGCTCGGCCTCGGCCGGATCGCGCCGATCCCGGCCGCCATGGATCAGGTCGAGCACCTTTAGCGCGGCACCGACCCGGACCGCTGCAGGTGCCTTAACCTGCCCCTCTATCACCCTCTCCACCAGATTCAGCGCCCCGACCCCGACATGCTCCAGCCGGCTAACTGTCGGATTTTCAACACCTGTCGATTTTTCGACACTTCCAACGGTCAACGGTCCTGCCAACGTGCGCGAACGGTCCTCCTCCGACTCGACCGTTGCGACCGTTGGCACCGATACCGTTTGAGGCTGCGAGGCGAGGCGCGCGCGACGCTCGGCAGCCTTCGCAATCCGGGCCGCAGTCGCCCGGCGAGCCCCTTCCGCAGTCCCCGCCATAGCCCCCTCCTATCGCCCGCCAGGTTCCCGATTGCGAAATATCATCGCCTAGTCAATCGTCAATGTCTTGACTACGCCTGCTCGAAGCCCGATAGTAGCAGCACGGCACTACCAGCCGTCAACCGATGGAGGACTAGCCATGAAGCTGCAAGACGCCCCGGCCGCGCTGATTCTGCGCGACATCAAGAAGTTTCAGGACGCGCAGAAGCGATACAGCGCCACCTCGCCCATTCACGCCGACATCGGCAAGCAGCTTGCGCCCCTCTTCGCCGAGATGGCGCGCCGCCAGCGCGAAGGGATGCTGTAATGAGCGCCGCACACAAACCCGCTACTGCGCTGCCGCTGATCGGTGACGAGTACATGATCGACCAATACGGCTACATCTACCGGATGGAGCCTGACCAGCAAGGCGCGCATAGCGTCGTGGTCGCCAGCGTCAGCGTGCCGCCCGGCAGGAACAACGGAAGCGCAAAAGAGGCTTCCAAGATCATCGCCAAGGCTAACGCCTATCCCAAGCTCGTCGAGGCGCTGCGCGATGCCGTGAAGTTCTGCCCGGTTCCCACGCAGGACAAGATGTTGTCCCTCCTCCGCGAACTCGGCGAGCCCACCTAACGTAGAAGTAACCGGCAAGCCCCCGCGCGGTGCTGCCGGAGCGAGATAGCCTGCCGGGGCTTGTCCGGTTGACTGCCATGTTAGGCCTGCGGGCCGAGAGGAAACGCATGAAGCTGGAAGACCTACACATTGGCGTGTCGCCGCTGACGGACACCGTTTACCTGGGGACCGTGAGCAAGCGCGACCGGGGAGCGTGGGCCAGCAAGGTGGACTGCACCAGCAAGTTCATCGGCGCGCTGATGGACTGGACGCCACCTGGCACCGTGCGCCTGGTGAACGACAACCACGGCAACCGCTACGAGATTGAAGTGCGCAAGTTGCCGAATGATCAGGCCTAACGCCTAGCTAACCGGCGCGAAGCGTCCGGGTTGAGCGCCGGGTTAGAGATTTTACGGAGACAAAATGAACACGCTGATAAAGAAGGTTGTGACGCAAGTGACGTTCCGCGAAAACGTGAGCGGGGCGAGTGACGTTCGATACCTGCGGCTGCGGTACGACAGCGAAGGCGCGGGGCGGTATTTCGTGCTGACGGACGAAAGCGACTTCGACGGAAAAGGAAACGAGATTCACCTTTCCAGCCCGGAGGATTTTCGGATGCTCTATGAGGCAGCAAAAGAGATGTGGGATCAAGGGTCGATCTACTGCGAAGGCGACGACTGGTGATCTCTAACCCCTGACGCACCGCAGAGCCCTTCGCCGGGCTCTACAGTGCGCCAGCACTCCCGGCAACCAACCGGGCAACCACGAAAGGGACTAGACCATGCGCCACCGCACCAACCCCCACGCCAAGACGGCCGCTGCGATCATGCGCGACGTCGAGGCCAACGTCCGCGCGTTCGACCGGCTGCAATCGGCGACGGATCGTATCGACCCCCGCAGCGCGCTGGAACTGCTGCGCGACTGCGCCGACCGCGCGATGCACGCCCGGAGGCTGATCGAAGGGAGGGCGCGGTGATGACCGGCGATAAGCCCTACATCACGCGGCGGGGTTTCACCGAAGAAAACGAGTGGCGCGACGCCCTCGGCCACTACGAGCCGCTGCACTTCTTTGGCTCCGTTGGCTACTGCCACGCGACAAAAACCGAAGCAAAAACATTTTGCGAAGTTCACAACAAAGTAAACACCTCTGGCAGCACTGCCTCATGGGTGCGTGTTGGCCCCTGCCAGTATCAAGTAATCATCAAAGAATGCCCGACGTTTGAACAACATTTTTTCCGGGGCAAATAATGAATATCGAGTGGGGTTCAATCAATAACGATCTGTGCAAATCGGATGCCGTAATCATGGCTCACAATTTCGCGCATCAAATTGGCGAGCCGGTTTATGCGGTCGAAACCAAATGGGGCTGGACTTGCGCTAAAAACAAACCTTCCTTGCGATTTGGGAAGGTTATTGAGTGCTACCAAGGAAAGGAATGCATCGCATGATTAACAACACATCATGCTGGTATTGCTCGGTTGTCTATCCAAAAGACTGGCCGAAGTGTCCAGAATGCAATCATCCAAACGCGAATGAAGATTTGAAAGCCGCGCTGCGAGAACTCTATCCAGTCATCGGCGACGAAACGGATGATGACCCCTATTGCCAGTGCGGAAACGATCCTTACGAGGAAGAAGCCGCTAGCGGCAAATGTGCTTCGTGCGGAAAGGAATTGCCATGAATGCGCATGACCACTGTTTGCGCCGGATCAACCGACTGGCGTTTGAGAATGGGCAACTGCGGTTTTACCTGCGTGAAGCAATTACCTCAATGGCGCATGCCGAAGTATTCATTAGCACTCGCGAGAAAATGCACCAGACCGGACAGGAACTGTGGCATGATCTGTTGACCAGGATGGAAACATGCCTGAACGAGAAAGGGGAACGCTGCGCCGAGTGCGGTGGCGCTCTGCCTGTAACCGGGCGGAACGATGCGACGGGTGAATGTTCTTGCGTTGTTGCCGATGACTGCGGCGGGCCAGCAAGGAGGATTTCGTAAAATTCACAACGCGTGGCTAAAGGATAACCCATGACGCGACCAACTGCGAGCACGCCGCCGCGCGCTATGCGCTCGAGCGCGCCGCCGAAGCCAACCCGGCGCCCGAATCGCCGCCCGCTGGTTCAACTAGGGCGCGCACCATGACCCTCTACCGCATGGTCTACGCCAAGCCAGACGGCCGCACCGCAGGCGCCACCTTCGCCGCGCTGGACGCCCACCACGCCCACGAGCGCGCCCAGGATTGGGCCGCCCGCTGGCGCGTGACGCTTCTCACGGTGAACCTCCTCGACCGCCTGCGGCGCGAGCAGGCCGCCGAGCAGCCGCAGCTCTTCCCCGCATGAAGCCCCGCCGCCCCGCCTACAAACGCGCGCGCATCCCTCGCCAAGTCCGCGAAGCACTGCGGGCGATGCGCGAGGCTGCGCGCATCACGCGAAAGGCTCGCCCATGATCCGCTATCTGGAAATCCTCCTCCTGCAGCACCGCCGTCGCATCATCCTCGACGACATCGAGCACCATGAAGGCGTGGCGCGCGTGGGCGAAGCGAGAATCGCCGCCATCCGCGAGGACAACGTGCGCCGGCACGCGCAGGCCGAGGCGATCGGGCGCAGGCTTGCGCTCCTCGAGCGGCCCGAAGTCCTGATTCGCGCCAGCACCACGGCGCGCGAAGCATGACCCCGGACGACGTGCGCGAGATCCTCGCGCGCTCGCGCTTTCGCCCGCGGATCGCGCAGGCCGTCGAGCTTGTCCTCGCGCACGGCAGGAGCGTGCCCGAGGCGATGCTCGCCTGCGGCATCCGGCACCGCCAGCAGGTGCACCAGGCGCTCGACACCGTGCGCGCGCGGCTGGCGAACCGATGCCCGCATTGCGGTGCGCCTATAAAGGCGGGCGCAAAGACCACGCGCAGCGCAACAGTAATCGACGCATCGGACGGCTAGAATGCCGCGCGTGAATACTCCCGCCGCCAGGCTTTGCCGCGCCCTTACCCTGCGCGGCCACGAGTGCCGACCCGCCGAGATCGTCAAGCTGATGCGCGAGCACGGGCACACCGTCAGCCGCCAGCTTGCCGCGCGCTGGCTCTCCTCGGGCACCAAGTACATGAAGCCCGTCCACCTATGGGCGCTCGCCGATGCCCTCGACATCTCGGCCCGCTGGCTCGCCGCGATCGACGATAAGACGGCGATGTTGAAGCCCCTGAACCTCTCGGCCCACGAGGTGGCGCGCCGTGCTGATTGCGCGCCACCTCGACGCGAAGCACCGCACCGCGTGGCTTCGCATGGGCGCCGACCTCGCCGGCCTATAACGGCATCGGGGTCGGTGCGTTTTCGCACCAAACCCGCGACAAATGAAGTTGTCATGCGCCGGGATTTGTGGTCGAATCCTGATACCACCCCTACGGAGTAGCCCATGCCTGCCACGCACGCATTGCTCGCGCGCCTCGTCTCGCCAACCGTTCCGAGTTCTTCCGCTTGATCGAAGAGATCGAGCGCACCGCGCACTGTTCCATCGAACCGATGCGCGCGGCCGGCGTGATCGACGGCGAATTCGCCGGGCGCAGCACCATCACCGCCGACGAAATGCGTTCGCTCCTCTTCCAGCTCGCCGAGCCGCCCCACGCCCCATGGGACGCCTTGCCCCGCGCGAGAAAAGAAAAGGCCCGCTAGAAGCGGGCCATTCTCCGAGCGGCACGACGGGACTAGACGCCGCACCCTCTGGCCGCGCTTACCAGGCGCGGTTGCCTGAATTCTACTTCACCCCAAGCGCCACGCGGCGCCGTTCCGCCCGGCGCACGCGCTGCTCCTCGCGCCCATGCACCAGCTCGCGAATCGGAATGCCGGTGAGCATATGCACCCACGGCGTCACGTCCACCGGGAACTGCTCGAGGCCCTGCCAGCCGTTGACGTGCTGGCGCGTGAAGCGCTTGCCGCTCGTCCTCGTGAGCGCCTGCGCGAAATCCGCCGCCGTGGCATCGGCCCCGAGCGTGCGGATGGCGCGATCAACGATGTTCCCCGGATCGCGCGGCCTGGGCTGCGCGACGACCAGCTCCTCGACCGTAATGCCCGTCAACCGCTCGACGTGGATCATCGCCCACCGCGGGAACACGCCGCGCATCCGCCAGCCGTTCACCACCTGCCGGCTCACCGGCTGGCCGGCGTACTCCGAGAGCCTTCGCCCAAGCCCCAAGCTCGGCCGGCGAGCCGCCGACATGC
>Ga0075472_10000216_pt1 | contig 23345 bp, 22 predicted proteins | sample DEB19_08_DNA_3_FD_77014 | JGI IMG/M metagenome (GOLD analysis project Ga0075472, IMG submission 77014) | Aqueous microbial communities from the Delaware River and Bay under freshwater to marine salinity gradient to study organic matter... | ecosystem: Environmental > Aquatic > Marine > Coastal ...
CGATTGGTGTGGTTGCCACCGACGTCGCGCTCGCCAAGCCTCAGGCCCAACGTCTGGCGCAGGTGGCGCACGATGGCCTGGCCCGCTCGATCAACCCGGTGCATACCCAATTTGACGGTGATCTCATGTTTGCGCTGGCTACTGGCAGCAATGCCGCCGTGGCCGATCCAGTGCTGCTGGCTACCCTGGCCGCTGAGGTCAGCGCGCGCGCCACGGTCAATGCGGTCTTGGCGGCCAGCGACCTGAGTCATCAGGGCCACTTCTGGCCCGCTGCGAACTCCCTGCATCGATAGCCCATCGCCTGCCAACTTGACCTGAGTCACGGGGCGGCAAACCCTGACGCGGCCAGACCCGGGCCGGCGCCATGAAGTTGTCAATGGATATTCAAATTACTTGATGTAACTCAGTCAGATCCTGTGCCGAGCATTGAAGATGGTTGCCTGTTCAACCGATCCCCCGATCAAGGAAGCATCATGATGACTCGATGGCTCGCCGCTTTAGGGTTTTACCTTCTCCTGTGCAGTTCACCCGCAATGTCGCAAGGCAAGCCAGGCTCAGTGGCCTTGCTTGAACGCGGCAAGTACCTGATGAATGGTGTCGTTGCCTGTGGCAACTGTCACTTTCAGCGTGGCCCTCAGGGCGAGCCCTTGCTGGACAAGGGTTTGTCAGGTGGCATGGTCTTTGATGAACCCCCATTTAAAGCTTACGCCCCGAACATCACGCCCGATAGAGAGACTGGGATCGGTCGGTGGACCGATACTCAGTTGGCCAAGGCCATCCGGGAAGGCATCCGTCCTGACAAGACGGTGATCGGGCCGCCCATGCCCATTTCCTTTTATCGGGAAATGTCGGACGATGATCTGGCCGCCATCATTGCCTACTTGCGTGCGCAGCCCGCGGTCAGCAACAAAGTCCCCAAGTCGAAGTACCACATTCCCTTGCCACCCAGTTATGGGCCCGCCATCAAGCAGGTCAAGGCACCCTCCCCGCGTGACAAGGTGAAGTATGGCGAGTACTTGGCCAACATCGGCCACTGCATGGATTGCCACAACCCGCGGGATCAAAAAGGCATGCTTCAGATGTTGCAGTTGGGTGCCGGTGGGCAGGAATTTCGTGGCCCCTGGGGTGTCAGTGTGTCGCGCAACCTGACACCTCACGAAACTGGGCTGAAAAATGCCACCGATGCCCAGATCGAACGCGGGATTCGCGAAGGCATCGATAAAAATGGCCAACCGATGAAACCGCCGATGGGATTCCCCTTCTACAAGACCATCAATGCCGAGGACATGTCGGCCCTGATTGCCTACCTGCGATCACTCAAGCCCATCAGCGTGAGCGGCAAACCCTGAGCCGATCGGGCTGAAAAGCACGCCCCGCATTGCAGGCACCTGAGGTCTTGTTCTGAAGCCTCAGGCTCGGGGGTTTATTTGAGGGCCTTGTAGCGCACCCGCTTGGGTTTGGCGCCCTCTTCGCCCAGGCGCCTTTTCTTGTCTGCTTCGTATTCCTGGTAGTTGCCATCGAAGAATACCCACTGACTGTCCCCTTCGGCGGCCAGGATATGGGTACAGATGCGGTCAAGAAACCAACGGTCGTGGCTGATCACCATCACCGAGCCGGCAAACTCCAGCAGGGCGTCTTCCAGCGCGCGCAGGGTTTCCACGTCCAGGTCGTTGGAGGGCTCGTCCAGTAGCAAGACATTGCCGCCAGCAATCAAGGTCTTGGCCAGGTGCAGGCGGCCGCGTTCACCGCCGGACAGCATGCCCACCTTCTTCTGCTGATCGCCGCCATTGAAATTGAAACGTCCACAGTAGGCCCGGCTGGGCATCTGGAATTTGCCCACCGTCAAAATATCCAGCCCACCGGAAACGTCTTCCCAAACCGTCTTGTCATTGGACAAGTCATCGCGCGACTGGTCGACAAAGGCCATGTGCACGGTCTTGCCAATCTGCACTTCACCGCTGTCGGGCTGTTCCTTGCCGGCAATCATTTTGAACAAGGTGGACTTGCCGGCACCGTTGGGGCCAATGATGCCGACAATGGCGCCAGGAGGCACCTTGAAACTCAAATCGTCGATCAGCAGGCGATCGCCAAACGATTTGCTGACATTCTTGAATTCAATCACTTCATTGCCCAGGCGATCGGCCACTGGAATGAAAATTTCCTGTGTCTCGTTGCGCTTCTGGTATTCGAAATCGCTGAGTTCCTCAAAGCGGGCCAAACGGGCCTTGCTTTTGGCTTGCCGGCCCTTGGGGTTCTGACGCGCCCACTCCAATTCCTTCTTCATGGCCTTGGTGCGGGCGTCTTCAGTCTTCTGTTCCTGCTCCAGGCGGGCTTCCTTTTGCTCCAGCCAGCTGGAATAGTTGCCCTTGTAGGGAATGCCATGGCCACGGTCAAGTTCGAGAATCCACTCGGCCGCGTTGTCCAGGAAATAACGATCGTGCGTGATAGCCACTACGGTGCCCGGGAAGCGCTGTAGAAACTGCTCGAGCCAGTCCACCGATTCGGCATCCAGGTGGTTGGTGGGCTCGTCCAGCAGCAGCATGTCCGGCTTGGACAGCAAAAGGCGGCAAAGCGCCACCCGACGTTTTTCACCACCCGACAGGTTTTTGATAACAGCGTCCCAGGCCGGCAGGCGCAAGGCGTCGGCCGCAATTTCCAGCTGATGGTCGCCCCCATCACCGGCCGTTGCCAGAATCGCCTCGAGCTGGGCCTGTTCGGCGGCCAACGCATCGAAATCGGCATCGGGCTCGGCGTAGGCCGCATAGACTTCTTCCAGGCGGGCCTGCGCGGCCTTGACCTCGCCCATGCCACCTTCAACGGCCTGCCGCACGGTTTCATCAGGCTCCAGTTGGGGTTCCTGGGGCAGATATCCGATTTTCAGGCCGGCCATGGGAATTGCTTCGCCCTCGAATTCTTTGTCCACGCCGGCCATGATTTTGAGCAGGGTGGACTTGCCCGAACCGTTTAGACCCAGCACGCCAATCTTGGCGCCGGGGAAAAAACTCAGTGAAATATCCTTCAAGATGTGGCGCTTGGGCGGCACGATCTTGCCAAGGCGATTCATCGAAAAAACATATTGAGCCATAGCTTGGGTGTTGTCAGGTAGCGGGAATGCGGCCAACCGGCCGGCGAAACGAACTGCTGCGTCTGAACCTGCGGATTAGACCCTGTGCGTTCGGGAAGGGTCAGATTATCGCAGGGCGGGCTGCTCGCATGAAAACTCAGGGTTGCGGATCAGCCGGGCCGGTGGGCGCTGGCGGATCGTCATCCTCATCAAGTTCCCGGGGGATCGGCATTTCGGTCAGCGCCTGGATGGCTGCAGGGAGCTGACTTTGATTGAGCCACTGCGGCACTCTGGTAAGCGCCCAGCGGGCCTGGCGTACGGCCAGATTGAGCCCATGCAGCCAACGGTGCATCATCACACGCGACATGGCCAGCTTGCGTTGTCCCTCAGGGAGCAAAAAGATCAGCTCGCAATTTCGATCACTGAAATTCATGGTGATACCGCGGCACAGGACATGGGTTTCACGCTGGGTCTGCTGTGGACTTTCCTGCCCCATCTTGATGGGTAATTTCTGCTCACCAGGAAGCAATTCATTGAGTGCCAACTGATGCTCCAGGGCGATCCGTGTCGCCGCATCGGCACCGCCCTGTTCGCCTCCTGTGGTTTTTTCCAGCAAGGACAAACCATGACTGAACAGTTGCTCGATCAGGCGGCGGGTGAGCCACAGGCGTGGGCTGTCATCGTTGAATGACAACCAGACGCGGTCCTCGTGGGCATCGTAGGCCATGGTGGTGCTGGTCATGGACTCAGTGTAGCGGAGCACAAGTCATGAGATAATGCAGTTGTCAGACAGTTCAGTTGGTCTGACATCGGCGCTCTGCCGAGGTCCCAACCGTTGCGGTTGGTTCCTTTTTTTATTCATCGGTTCTTGACTGATCAACTTTCTCTGTTGAGAAAGTTGACACGACCGATTCCCCATGCGCCCAGGATGGGCGCTCATCACATGAACTTTGAAGACCTCAAGCTGGCTCCGGCCATTCAGAAGGCCGTGCGCGAGCAGGGCTACCAAACCCCAACGCCAATTCAGGCCCAGTCCATACCGGTGATTCTGGACGGTCACGACCTGCTGGGTGGCGCCCAGACTGGTACCGGCAAGACCGCTGCCTTCACCCTGCCCCTGCTGCACCGCCTGGTCATGAGCCGTAGCGCGCAGAACAAGTGGGGCGGCACCGGCATCCGAGCCCTGGTGCTCACCCCCACGCGGGAACTAGCCGCCCAGGTGGAAGAGTCCGTTCGCACCTACGGCAAATACCTGCAACTGGCCTCGACCGTGATTTTTGGTGGCGTCGGTATGAATCCCCAGATCGATCGAATCAAACGAGGCATCGATATTCTGGTGGCCACACCTGGCCGCCTGCTCGACCTGCAACAACAAGGTTTTCTGGACCTGTCGACCGTGCAGGTACTGGTGCTCGATGAGGCTGACCGCATGCTGGACATGGGTTTCATCCATGACGTGAAGAAAGTGCTGGCACTGCTGCCGCGCGATAAGCAAAGCTTGCTGTTTTCCGCCACCTTCAGCGACGAGATTCGTGATCTGGCCCACGGCTTGCTCAAGAATCCGCAAACCGTCCAGGTCACGCCGCGCAACACCACCGTGCAGCGCATTGAGCAAAGCATCCATCCGGTTGGACGCTCCAAAAAGAAAGCCCTGCTCGCCCACATCATCAACCAGCACAACTGGAGCCAGGTGCTGGTCTTTACCCGTACCAAGTTTGGCGCCAACAACGTGGCTGATTACCTGGAGAAAAATGGCATCACCGCCATGGCCCTGCATGGCAACAAGAGCCAGGCGGCTCGCACCCAGGCCCTGGCTGGCTTCAAGAGCGGTGAAATTCGTGCCCTGGTGGCTACCGACATCGCTGCACGCGGTATCGATATCGATGACCTACCGCATGTGGTGAACTATGAGATCCCGAATGTTCCGGAAGACTATGTTCACCGCATCGGTCGTACTGGCCGTGCCGGTCGTGAGGGTCAGGCTGTCAACCTGGTTTGTCTTGACGAGCAGGGATTCATGGCAGAAATCGAGCGTTTCACTAAGCAAAGCATCCCGGTCGTCCCTGTGGAAGGATTTGGTCCGGAAGCCGATGAGCGCGCTGAGCCCATTGCCATGGGCCGTCAGACCATCTGGGGCGGTGCGGGCAAACCCCCCAGCCGCGAGGTGATGGCCGCAGCAGCCAAGGCTGCGCGTACAGAAATGATGCAGCGCATTCGCGACAACAAGGCCAACCAGCCTCAGCGTGGCGCAAGCAACCGTGGTGATTCAGGTCGTGCAGGTACGAGCGAAAAGCGCAGGCCTGCTGGCCAAAACAATGGGCGTCCAGCTTCTGAGGGTCGTCATGGCCAGTCGGGTCGAACCCAGGAAAGTCGCTCCCAAGGGCCACGAGGCAGCGGTCACTCAGCGCAACCCGATCCGTTGCGCACTGGCACTGATTCCCTAAGCCAGTCCAACCGTCGTCGGCGTGGTGCAAACCGGTCTGGCCAACCCAAGGGGGGCGGCCAGGGTGGAGGTGTTGACCCCCTGCGCACCAACTTTGGTCGCATCAGTCACTGAATTTGCTCAATCTGAGGTTACGATAATCTGATGACTGGAGACTTTTTCTGCTTACGAGTGCACCAGATCTCTATGTCATCCGTTTGACTGCTAACTAAGCAAACTGCCATGCGATTCCTGCACACCATGCTCAGGGTAGGTAACCTGCAGCGCTCGATTGACTTCTACACCCAGGTGATGGGCATGAAGCTTCTGCGTACCACTGACCGGCCTGAACAAAAATATTCACTGGCATTCGTCGGCTTTGACAGCAACCCCGCGCAGGCCGAGCTGGAGCTCACCTACAACTACGGGGTGGAGAGTTATGAGCTGGGTAGTGCCTATGGTCATGTGGCGCTGGGCGTGAAAGATGTCTATGCCACCTGTGATCAGATCCGTTCCCATGGCGGTAACATCACGCGTGAACCCGGCCCCGTCAAGGGCGGCACCAGCGTGATTGCCTTCATCACCGACCCGGACGGCTACAAGATCGAGCTGATCCAGCGTGATGACTGAGTTCTGAGCGCTGCCACCATGGCTGGAGGGAACCCTAGATTAGGCAGAGATGATGAGCCCGATCAATCCAGCACCTGCCCCCAGTCGCCGTGACCCGATCGCCATGTTGGCGACCACCTTGGCGCAGTGGGGTGAACAGGGAGATCTTTGGTTGTTTGGCTATGCCTCACTGATCTGGCGACCAGATTTTCCCTTTACCGAACGGCGATCAGCGCGTGTGCTGGGCTGGCATCGTGCCCTCAAGATGTGGAGCCGCATCAACCGAGGCACCCCTGAATGCCCTGGCTTGGTATTTGCACTACTTGCCGGGGGAAGTTGTCACGGGCTGGCCTTTCGGGTGAAGCAGGCTCAAGTTCCTGCCACACTGGCCTTGCTGTGGGAGCGGGAAATGCCCAGCGCGGTTTATGACCCGCGCTTTTTGCGCTGCAATACCCCGCAGGGGGATGTCACCGCGCTGACGTTCACCCTGTCACGCAAAAGTCCCAGCTTTACCGGAACACTCAGTCCGAAGCAGTACCACCAGATTTTCTCGGCAGCCAGGGGCCGCTATGGCACCACACTGGATTACGCGCAACAAACTTACGACAGCCTTTTGCAACACGGAATTCATGACAAAAAACTTGAGGCTTTGCTGATTTCATGTGAAAAGTCATTGAAATAGCCACTCAAGCCGCCGTAATGTCCTCACTTCAGTTACTTCTATTGGGGTTTTGCCATGCAACATATCTTCGCTTCCCTGGCTTGTGCGGCCGTCCTGTCAGCCTGCGCGACCGCCTCTTCCCGTTTTACCGATGCCCATGCCACTGCCGAACTCCAGCCCACCAAGGGCAGCAGCGTCACCGGCAGCCTGATGTTTGAACAACGCTTGGACTCCGTGGTGGTCAGTGGTGAGGTGCGCGGCCTGACACCCAACACCGAACACGGCTTTCATATCCATGCCAAGGGTGACTGCTCCAGTGGTGACGGCATGAGTACCGGCGGCCACTACAACCCGTTTGGCCGAATGCATGCGGCCCATGGTGATGCTGTCCACCATACCGGTGACCTGCCCAGCTTGAGAGCCGATGGTGCTGGCGTGGCCCGGATTCAATTTGAGACCAGCCAACTCACAGTGGGCAGTGGCCGGGGCGATGATGTGGTGAGCCTTGGGTTGATCGTGCACCGCGATCCGGATGACTTCAAAACCCAGCCAACCGGGAATTCTGGGCCTCGCCTGGCTTGCGCCGTTATTGCGCGCAAATATTGAACCCGACCGCCTCAGGACAGAGCACAGCCCGTGGAGGTGCTTTGCGCCATCGTGGCTAGATTTTTCACCTGCACAATTTCGGCCAGGATGGTGACGGCAATTTCGGCCGGCGTTTTGGCGCCCAGTCGCAGCCCGACTGGCCCATGCAGTCGGGCCAGCTCCTGCTCGCTCAGGTCAAAGTGTTCGGCCAGGCGTTGTTTGCGTGCCTCCTGGTTGCGCCGCGACCCCAGGGCCCCGACATAAAAAGCTGCTGATTTCAGGGCTTCCAGCAAGGCCATGTCATCCAGCTTGGGATCATGGGTCAGGGCGACAATGGCGGTATGGGCATCGGGCATCAGTTCACGCACCACATCATCGGGCATCCCCTCAATCCTTTGGACACCCTGCATGTTCAAGGTGGCTGCATATTCCTCGCGCGGATCGCACACCAGCACCTCAAAGTCCAGCAAGCTGGCCATCGAGGCCACCGCTTGGGATAACTGCCCTGCACCAATCAGCAAGATTCGCCACTTGGGGCCAAACACAGTACGTAAAACGCTGCCATCAAAGTCCATGGCCTGGCCACGCACCGTATCCTCCAGGGTGACCTCGCCGGTGGACAGCCGCAGGGTGCGGCTTACCAACCGATGCTGTGCCGTACGCTGTAAAAGCTCCTGCACCCAACCCGTCTCGAGCAAGGGTTCCTGCACCAACCGCAGGGTACCGCCACAAGGCAGGCCAAAGCGGGCCGCCTCGTCCTTGGTGACGCCATAGGCAATCATTGAGGGAAGTCCGGTGGCAGTGCCCGGGTCCGTCGGGTTCTTGAACGAGGCCTTGGTGCGGGCGATCAGGTCGTCTTCCACACACCCCCCCGAGACTGAACCGCTGACCAGTCCATCATCGCGCACAGCCAACAGGGCACCGGGCGGGCGGGGTGCACTGCCCCAGGTCTCCACCACAGTCACCAAAGTCACTGCATGACCTGTTTGCTTCCAGGCCAGGGCATCGGCCAACACCTTTAAATCCAGACTTTCCATAAACCTGTTCCTAAATTCCTATACTGCGAGTATGACCAAAATTTCCGACCTCCGCAAAAGCTACGAACGCGCCGAACTCGGCGAGGACGCCTCTCATGCCAACCCACTGCAACAATTTGACCAGTGGCTGCATGAGGCCATTTCAGCAGAAATTCCTGAGCCCAACGCCATGACGCTGGCCACGGTGGGCAGCGATTTAAGGCCCTCCAGCCGGGTGGTGCTGATCAAGGGCTATGACGAACGCGGCATCGTCTGGTACAGCAACTACGAAAGCCGCAAGGGCCGGGAACTGGCGGGCAACCCTTACGCCGCCTTGCAATTTCATTGGGTGGAACTTGAGCGGGTGGTCCGAATTGAGGGCTGCTTTGAAAAAACCAGTGCCGAAGAAAGCGATGTGTACTATGCCAGCCGTCCCCTTGATTCGCGCATTGGTGCCTGGGCCAGCCCGCAGAGCCAGGTGATTGCCAACCGGGGCGTGCTGGTGGCCAATGCAGCCAAGTACGCGGCCCAGTACCTGATGCAGCCCCCCAGGCCGCCCCATTGGGGGGGGTTTCGCCTGGTTCCCGATCGCTGGGAGTTTTGGCAGGGACGTCGCAGCCGCTTGCATGACCGTTTGCTTTACACGCAGGGGTCAGATGGAACCTGGTTGCGTGAACGACTGGCGCCATGAAGGGCTAACCCTCGGGTAAACACTGAGCCCCTGCGTCAGAACTTGTGTCCTATCATGCCGTCTCTGTTGTACACACTTGGAGATCATCTTGACAACAATGTTGAAGAAACTTCTCGGCCTTTCACTTTTACTCGGTACCTTGCTGGTTTCAGGGCTGGCTGCTGCGCAGGGCGCAACCAAGGTCCATTGGTACGGACAGGCCGCTTTCAAGATTGAGACTCCCAGCGGGGGCGTGATTCTGATCGACCCCTGGCTAAAAGTCCCCAGCAACCCCAACAAGAATTCAATCGCTGAACTGGGTCGGGTGGACTACATCCTGCTGACGCATGGCCATCGGGATCATATAGGTGAAGCTGTCGAGATTGCCAAAAAAACCGGCGCCGAATTGGTGGCTCCCTATGGCTTGCAGTTCAATATGATCTCCGTGCTGGGCTACCCTGAGAAACAGGCGACGGGTGCTACAGGTGGCAATATCGGCGGCACCATCAAGCTGCCCAAGTCAGGCGCCAAAGTAACCCTGGTCAATGCCGCGCATGGCTCCGACATCACTACGCCGAACATTCCTGCTCCGGCACCTGGCGGGCAATCGGCCATCCATGGTGGCAACCCGGTCGGCTACATCCTGCAGATCGACGGCGGCCCGACCATCTATCACACCGGCGATACCGATGTCTATCAGGACATGAAGCTGATCCCCGAGTTCTACAAGGTTGACCTGATGCTGACCTGTATTGGCGGCCACTTCACCATGGACCCGGCGCGCGCCTCGCTGGCAGTGGAGTGGGTCAAACCCAAACAGGTGGTGCCGATGCACTTTGGCACTTATCCGATCTTGGCCGGTACAGCCGCCCAGTTCAAGGCTGCGTTGGACAAACGCGGGATTGGCAACCTGATGACTGAAATGAAACCAGGCGAAACTCGCAATTTCTGAACTCAGGCCGTGAAACCAAAAAGCCCGCTAGCAGCGGGCTTTTTTACGGCCCCTGGTTAATCAATCCTGGCCATGTGCTTGCAGAAAGTCCAGCACGTTGTCCAGTGTGACTAGGTTGGCGTTTTCCGACTCTGGAATATTGACGCCCAGCCGCTCATGCAGACCAATCAGAAAATTGAGCCAATCCATGGAGTCAAGGTCAACCTGATGCCGCAAAGGAATTGCCGGTTCTAGGGTGTTTGGTTCAACTTCCGGGGCAATCCCCCGCAGTACGTCCAGCGCAGTTGACTTGAGCTGATCCCGATTCATGTTCATGGCATCTCCAGTTGTTCAGGGGATTGCAGCAACTCGCGCAAGGCCGTCAGGAACAAGGCCCCCTGATGACCGTCTGTGACGCGGTGGTCGGCCGCCAGTGAGGCCGTCACCACCGGTCTGGCGCACACCAGTTCGGCCTCGACCACCGGCCTTGCCGATATGGCGCCGAACCCGACCAGCGCCACCTGGGGAGGATAGATCACGCCAAACACCGACTCAACCCCCTGATCACCCAAGTTGGTCACCGTCACGGTCGGGTCGCTCATCTCCGAACTGCGCAACGATCCGGCTCGAGCGCGCTTCACCAAATCGGTCAGTTCGCGCATGAGCACGGTCAAGGGCTTGCTCTGGACATCATGCAAGGCAGGAGCGACCAGGCCGCCTCCGCGCAAGGCAATGGCCATGCCGGCATGGACTGCATCAACCGAGTGAAACTCTCCATCGACATAGTGGCCGTTGAGCTGTGGCACCTGCTGCAGGGCCAGCGCCACTGCCTTGAGTTGCAGGACGGCCGGCAGCAGGCGCTCGGTGATCACCACCCCTGCGTTGTGCTGCTGCAACCAGGCCAGCGCCAACGTCATGGGAATGGATTCGCTCAGGTAGTTGTGTGGGATTTCTCGTTTGGAGCGGCTCATGGCCGCTGCAATGGCGCGACGCATAGCCTGCTGCCGTCCCGCAAGTACACCACTAGGCGACGCGGCTGAGACTTGCTTCGCCTGGCTGATGTGCTCCAGATCGGCCAGCACCACTGAGCTTTGCACACCGCTGCCCTTGAGCCTGGACCAATCAAGCCCGATCTTCAGAGCACGCTTACGGGCAGCGGGGGATATCCGCACACGACTGGCTGACGCAGGCACCGGCTGGGTGGGAGCCGGAACCGCTGGCACAGTCTGCTCTGCCGCTTGGGTGGTTTGCGCTGGCTGGGCTTTGCTGCTGATTGGCTGTGGACGATCGGGGGTGCTTTTGTCAGATGACCTGGTGGGCGTCTTGAGTATCGGCTCCGGTGTCGGCTCTGGTATCAGCTCTGGCGTCTGCTTCGGTGTCTGATCCCGTGTCGGCACGGTGGTTCGCAAGGTCGCCAGAACCGTACCCACGGGTACTTTCTGCCCAGACTGAACCTTCAATTCCTCGATCTGGCCGTCCTGCCAGATTTCCACATCCACTGCAGCCTTGGAGGTTTCCACCACGGCCACCACTTGACCGCGCTTGACGGTGTCGCCCGGCGCGACCAGCCAGCGCTCCAGAGTTCCGGCGTCCATGTCCGCCCCCAGGGATGGCAGCTTGAAGTCGCTCATGCACAGAAGTCCTAACGTCCCATCAGGTGCAGTGCGGCAGCGGTAATTTTTTCCACCTGAGGCAAAGCGGCTTCCTCCAGATGGCGCGGGTAGGGAATTGGCACCTCCTCGTTGCATACCCTGGCCAGCGGGGCATCCAGATCAAAAAAGGCCTGTTCGCTGATACGCGCCACCACCTCCGCGGCCAGGCTGCCCGAGCGCCAGGCCTCATCAATCACTACCGCTCTGCGGCATTTGCGCACCGAGGCAAGAATCGAGGTTTCGTCCAATGGACGCAGCACCCGCAGGTCCAGCACCTCGGCCGACACGCCCTGTTCCGCCAGCACTTCGGCCGCCTTGAGCGCCTTAGGCAAGGAGCCGCCATGGGTGATCAGGCTGACATCCTGACCCTCGCGACGAACCCGGGCTCTGCGTATGTCCACCTCAACTGGTCCGGGCAACTCCCCTTCCATGTTGTACAGGCCCGCGTGCTCGAAGATCAGGACCGGATCGGGATCAGCCAGCGCGGGGGCCAACATGCCACGCGCGTCTTCCAGCGTCGCCGGAGCCAGCACCTTGAGTCCGGGCACATGGGCATACCAGCCCTCCAGGCTGTTGGAGTGCTGGGCTGCCACCTGGCGGCCGGCTCCTGTGGTCATCCGAATCACCACCGGCACGGAAAACTGGCCACCCGACATGTGGCGCATCATCGCGGCGGTGTTGACGATCGGATCCATGGCCAGCATGCTGAAGTTGACCGTCATGACCTCCACGATGGGTCGCATGCCACCCAACGCGGCACCGATGCCCAGCCCGGTGAACCCCAGTTCTGACAGCGGTGTGTCGCGCACCCGCTGCGGCCCGAACTCATCCAGCAAGCCCTTGGAAACCGCGTAGGTGCCGCCATAACGCCCAACATCCTCCCCCATCAAAAAGACCCGCGCATCTGACTGCAACGCCTCACGCAAGGCCTCGCGAACCGCTTCACGGTAGGTGATGGCAGCCATCAGTCAGCTCCCTGTGGGGTATAGACATCGCGCATCAGCTCAGACACTGGCTCGAATGTCCCGGCTTCGGCAAAAGCGACCGCTTGCCCCACCTCGGCCATGGCCTGTCCGTCCAGCGCAAGAAATTCTTCCTCATCCAACAGACCTTGGGACTTGAGCCGGGCTGTGTATGTATGAATGGGCCCGCGCAACTTCCAGGCCTCCACCTCCAGCTTGTCACGGTAAAGCTCTGGATCGAACATGGAATGCGCCCGAAACCGGTAGGTCCGCAGCTCCACAAACATCGGTTTGCCAGTGTCTCGGACCTGTTGCACAACCTGCTTGATGCGTTCATGCACTGCCACCACGTCCATGCCATCCACCGACAGGGTCGCCATGCCGTAAGAGGTGGCCTTGGCACAAAGATCGGTTTGCGATTCAGACAAGGACAGCGCAGTGCCCATGGCGTAACGGTTGTTCTCGCACAGGTAGAGCACCGGCAGGCACCACAAGGCTGCCAGGTTCATCGCCTCATGGAACGCCCCTTCGGCGATGGCTCCTTCCCCAAAGAAACAGGCGGTGATGGCCTGACGCCCCGCCATCTGATCCGCCAGGGCCAGGCCTGCGGCCATGGGCAAGCCACAGCCGACAATGGCATTGCCGCCGTAGAAGTGGGTGGCCTGGTCAAACAGATGCATGGACCCCCCATGCCCGCGGGAACAGCCCTCCTGCTTGCCATACATCTCGGCCATGATGGGCCCCATGCCAATACCGCGCAACAGCGCGTGGGCATGTTCCCGATAGGTGGCCACAACATTGTCCTGCGGCGACAGCAGGCGCATCACCCCAGCCGCGCCGGCCTCCTCTCCGATGTAGAGATGGAGAAAGCCACGAATTTTTTGCTCGCCGTACAACTCTGCACATTTTTCTTCCATGCGCCGTATCCGCAACATGTCAAGCAGCACCTGATGGGCGAACGCCTTGCCCCAGGGTACCTCACCGCTTGGGGGGGCCGGAATATGAATTTTGGGTTCTGCGCCGCTCATGCCCCCGCCTCCAGCGTGGATGTATCCCCCTCGGGCAGGCCCAGTTCTCGCGCCTTGAGCAGACGCCGCATGATCTTGCCACTGCGGGTGCGCGGCAAGGTGGGTAAAACGGCTATTTCCTTGGGCGCCACCGCCGCGCCCAGCTTTTTGCGGGCGTGTCCCAGAATGTCCTGGCGCAATGAGTCGTCGGCAGCAAAACCATTCTTCAGCGAGACGAAGGCTTTGACCATCTCTCCCACAACCGGGTCAGGCTTGCCAATCACCCCTGCTTCGGCCACTGCGGGATGCTCCATCAAGGCGCTCTCCACCTCGAACGGGCCGATCAGATGGCCGGCAGACTTGATGACATCATCGGCACGACCGATAAACCAGTAATAGCCGTCGGCATCGCGACGCGCCAGGTCTCCGGTCAGGTACCACCCGTTTGAAAAGCATTTTTGATAGCGTGCCTCGTTGTTGAGGTAGCCACGGAACATCGAAGGCCAGCCGGCCTTGAGCGCCAGTTCGCCTTCGACATCGGGCGTGTCGATGGTGCGAAGGCGTGCCGGCTCACCGTCCTGCTCCAGGTGCGCCACAATGGCCGCCTCGATGCCAGGCAAGGGACGACCCATCGAGCCAGGTTTGATCGCGAAGGCTGGGGTGTTGGCGATCATGATGCCGCCGGTCTCGGTCTGCCACCAGTTGTCGTGAATGGGCAAGCCCAGTGCGTCCAGTCCCCACCACACGGCCTCCGGATTCAGCGGCTCACCCACACTGGCGACAAAACGCAAGTCTTCAAACCGATGGGTCTTGGCCAACTCTGCCCCGGCCTTCATCAGCATGCGAATAGCCGTGGGCGCGGTGTACCAGACACTGATGTGCTCCTGCTCCAGCAGGGTGTACCAACGTTGCGCGTCAAACTCTTCGCGATCGATCAGTGAGCTCACCCCCAGCAACAGCGGCGCCAGGATGCCATAGGAGGTGCCAGTCACCCAGCCCGGGTCTGCGGTGCACCAGTATCGATCTTGCGCATGCAGGTCCAGGGCATACCGACCGGTGGCATAGTGCGCCAGCACCGCGCCGTGCACATGCAAGGCGCCCTTGGGCGTACCGGTGGTGCCACTGGTGAAATGCAACAGGGCCGGGTCATCGGCCGTGGTGGGGGCACAGCTGTAGCTGTCATCAGCTCGATCCATCAGGCTGGCCAGGTCGTAGGTGTCGGCTCCTGGGTGGGACCGCCCTCCTCAGCCACCAGCAGGACATGCTGCAGCGATGGCATTTTTTCACGCAAGGCTTTGACTTTCCTGCGGTACAGCACATCGGTGGTGACCAGCACCTGACCCTCGCCCAGATTGATGCGGGTTGCAATGGGTTCCGGCCCGAAAGCGGAGAACAAGGGGGTGACGACTGTCCCGTTCTTCAACGCCCCCAGCACTGCGACGTACAACTCGGGAATTCGCCCGGCCATAACGAACAGACGATCACCCTTGCCAACACCCAGGGTCTGCAGCACGTTGGCAAACCGGTTGGTTCGCCTGGCCAGTTCGGCATAGCTCAGATCCAGCGCTGGATTGGCACGGCTGACAAAGCGCATGGCCACCTTGTCAGCCAGGATGCCACGGGCGTGTCGGTCCACCGCCTCGAATGCCATGTTCAGACCGCCGCCCGCAAGGCCGGTCAACTGGTCGCGTACCGCAGACCAACTGAAATTTTTTCGCTCGGCATCGTAGTCAGACCAGTGGGGTGTCACTGGCAGATCTTGCAGAGACTTTTGAATTTGTGCAGGTCGATTCATCTGCAAACTCCCGGTCAGCCAGCTTAACGGCCAGGGCTTGCACCTCATTGATTCAGATCAACCAGCAAACGCCATGCTCAGAAATTGGCCTGCAACCCTAGTTTCAGACTGCGCCCCGGCAAGGGCGACTTGCCAGGTGCGGTCTGCGTCAGAATGGAACTGGCCGAATAGGCCAAGGCGTCACCCGCATTGTCCAGCCGTAAATACCACAGCAGGTTGGCACCACCCTGCCTGGCGCGTCGGGTCACAGCCGCATGCCACAGTGTGTAGCCGGCGGTCGGCGTCTGACCATCGGGCACACGGTTTTGAGCCGCGATCTGGTCAACCCCCAGCCGGGCGCTCCACGGACCGGATGACCCTTGCAACGTCGCGCCCAGGCGAACCGGCGCAATGCGTGGCAAGGGTTGTCCTGAGTCGGTATTGTCGGCCCGCACAGAATCGGCGCGCAGCAGCAAGTCCAGAACGTGCGCACCGTCGAGCACCCGCAGGTTGGCATGGGTCTCTGCACCAATGAAGCGGGCCGCGACCGGGGTGTAGCGGTAACTGTCATAGTCTGTGCCATTGACAGTGATCTTCTGACCCGTGGCTTCCAAGGAGATGTAGTTGCTGAACTGGTTGACAAACAGCTGGACACTGGCGCTGTGGGCTCCATGCTTCCAGCCAGCCCCAAAGTCCAGGTTGATTGAACGTTCCTTTGTCAGGTTCAGGTTACCGGTCTCATACGCATGGGTGGCCAGGTGCACACCATCGGCAAACAGCTCGTAATCCTTGGGCGCACGCTCATTCGCCGACAGGTTGCTGCTGAGTTGCCAGGCTGGTGCCACCTCCCAGACGGCACCCAACGCCAAGCTGATCGGATTGAAGGATCGACTGGCAGCAATGAAGCGGCTCAGTGTTGGATGACCTTCGGAGGTGACCCGCACCGATTCCACGCGCGCACCCGCGGTCAACTTGCCCCAGTTTTGTCGCAGCTCCTCCAGGGCGAACAGGGCCGCTTGCCCGGTGCGACTGTAGGGCGCAAAAGCCTCTTCGCCATCGGCCGAGAAATTGCTGTCTTGCCATTGAACACCAATCTCTCCTTCGAGCTGACCCAGCCTGGCATGGCGGGCCTGCAGCCGCAGACCGTTGGCCGAACTGCGAAAGACTGTTCCTGGGACGTCTGCAGTGAATTCCGTGTGCATGTATTCGGTCCGACTGATCTGGGCCTTGACGCTTTGCAGCAGCCCGCCCAGATCGCGCACCTCGCCGTCGAGCGCAAAGCGGTTTGACCGCATGCGGATCTGGGATTCATCTTCGGCCACCGTGCCGTAGCGCAGGTTGGTGGTGGCAATGGAGGCGCCCAGGTACCCGCGATCGAAAAACAAGGAGCCGCCCACTGCGCCACCCCATGCTTCGCTGGCCGAGTTGCAGATGTGCTGTCGCCAGGTGCTTACCCCGTTGCGGGTGCAAGCCAGGGAGATCGGCACACTGACATCGGCAGCATTGCGCGACATGGCATCGACATGCAGGGCGTAACGATCGGTACCCGTCTCCAGCAGCGCCGCCCCCGCTTGTTCATGGTTGCCAGAATTGAAGGAGCCGTCCACTTTCCCAGTAATGCCGCCCTGGGCCTCGAACAGCGGTTCACGCGGTATCCGGTTGTCGATCAGATTGACCACGCCCCCCGCGGCGTTGCCACCATAAAGCAAAGCACCGGGTCCACGAAGCACCTCGATGCGCTCTACCGTCAGCGGGTCCGCTGCGACGGCATGGTCGTTGCTGAGTCCCGATAAATCGGCAGTACCGCCTCCGTTGCTGAGAATATGGACACGGTCACCTTCCAGTCCCCGGATGACCGGACGGCTGGCATTGGGGCCAAAGTAGGTGCTGCTGACCCCCGGGGTTCCCTCCAGTGTCTCGCCAAGCGTCGATCTGGAACGCAGCAGTAATTCAGAGCCGGAATACTGCGCGGCTGGCGCGAGCAGGCTGCTTGCCCCCAAAGCATTGCCAGTGACCGTGACCGTGTCCAGGCTATTGGTCTGCACCGGCTGCGCCAGCACCTGGCTGGAGGCGCTCAGGCACAAGATGCAGGCTGCTGTTGTTGCGTGAGAAAGTAAGGGATCAGTCTTGCGGTTCATCGCCAACTCGTTGAATCAAGGGTGAGACGCCATACCAGCTGTGAAGCCGATCTGGCAAAAGGACTCAGTGAGATTCAGCGAATGACGGGAGGAGCGCGCGCCTGGAAAACAGCAAACCCGACATTGACAAGCAGCACTGCGGGCAAGGCCAGAGGCGTGTGCCCAGCCGGCAAGATCGGCGCCGCCAGAGCCCCAGGCGGCGCTGCCTCGCCAAGAGCCAACTGGTCGTACAGCCGACAGTCCGGATCGCCCGCCTTGCCACCCAGAAAATGGGCCAGCAGACCCAATTCAGTGACAGTGGAATTTTGGTCGAAGCTTGTTTTTTGGGCGTTGCCGGTCCAAGCCGTATCCGCATGCAGGACACGGTGCGTCAAGCCCAAAGCCTGCGCCCACAACACGGCCAGCACCAGCAGGAGCGCACCCGTTCGCTGCCAGAGCAGGGACAGGGTTGGGCTGTTGAGTTGGGTCATAGGAGCCCGATTTTAGGCCGGCCTATCGACGTAGATGGGCGAAATGATGTTCGAACTTGCTGACCTTGGGTGCCACGACAAACGCACAGTAACCCTGGTTGGGATGTTGGGCAAAGTAGTTCTGGTGGTAGTCCTCGGCACGCCAGTAATTGGTCAGTGGCATCAGCTCGGTGACGATGGGTGCACGGTAAACACCGCTGTCGGCCAAGGCCTTCATCATCGCCCGGGCAGTCTGCTCCTGCTCGGTGGTTTCGAAATAAATGCCACTTCGGTACTGCGGACCCACGTCATTGCCCTGCTGATTGGGTGTGGTGGGGTCATGAATTGCAAAGAATATGTCCAACAGTTGGCGCAGGCTGATCTGCGCTGGGTCAAAGGTGATACGCACCACCTCCACATGCCCCGTATTGCCCGCGCACACCTGCTCGTAACTGGGATTCACGACATGGCCATTGCAGTAGCCGCTTTCCACCGCCAGAACGCCACGCACCCGCAGGTAGACGGCCTCGAGGCACCAGAAGCAACCACCACCCAAGACGAGGGTTTGAGGATCAGAGGACACCTTGGAACTCCTTGTTCAAGCCATTAAAACGTCTGCCCACCAACGACAAATTTTCAGCCAGCAGCTGGGTGATCGGCAGGCCACAGCCATGCATCACGGCAGACTCATTCATCAGCACTGTAGCGCTTGCCAAGAGCCATCAAGGCAGGCGTTTCGATGAGCTGATTCAGGCCATCAAAGTCCAGCATCTTGCCTTGCCAGGGCTGGGTGGTCTGGTGGGTGAACAGACTGGCGTAATATGCCTCAAGGGTATGCGCAACCGCGCGCACCGTCCCCCCCGGGAAGATGACAATCCGAAAACCCCGGGCCTGCAATTCGGCAGCGCTCTGCACTGGCGTCTTGCCGCCTTCGACCATATTGGCCAGCAAGGGAACGCGGGCCGCAAAGCGCTGACACGCCGCGTCCATCTGCTCGGGTGATCGCAAGGCTTCGATGAAGAGCGCATCCACCCCACAGGCCAGATAACGCTCGGCGCGTTCAAACGCCGCCACGATACCTTCCACCGCCAACGCATCGGTACGTGCCAGGATCAGGGTGTCGCCACGGGTACGCGCATCCAGTGCGGCCTTGAGTTTGCCCTCCATCTCCTGCACCGGGACGACGGACTTGCCGTCCAGATGACCGCAGCGTTTGGGAAAAGTCTGGTCCTCCAGCTGAATCATGGCCGCCCCCGCACGCTCAAAACCCTTGACGGTTCGTTGCACATTCAGGGCATTGCCAAACCCGGTGTCTGCGTCCACGATGACCGGCAGGTCAATGCGCTCGGTAATGCGCGACAAGGTCTCGGCCACCTCGGTATAGGTGGTCAGGCCGACATCAGAGCGTCCCAGGGCGGTGTAGGCAATCGAAGCACCCGACAGGTACAAGGCCTCAAATCCAGCCTGCGCGGCAACCAGTGCACTGAGCGCGTCGTACACCCCTGGCGCCAATAACGCGCGGCTTTGGGTTAGCCGCTGCTTGAGATCAGTTTTTTCCATCATTGTTTTCCAATCATGCTGGCAGCGGTGCGGGCAGCAATGAACCCGCCTGCCACGGCGCTGAGCAAGCCGTTGCCAGACAAATAGCCCCAGACCGAGTTGCCGGAGACACCCCGCGCCGCGCCGCCCGCAGCGAGCAAATTGGCAAATGCCGTGCCATCGGTACGCAGAACGCGGCATTGACCATCAATATCCAGGCCCCCTTGGGTATGGAACAGTGCGCCGGTGACCCGAATGGCGCAATAGGGGGCCTGCAGTTTGCGCGTGAAGACCCTGCCGAAGGGTCCGACAAACCCGGGATCCAGACTGTCCAGAGTCGCCTGCAATACCCGGTCGTCACAACCGATCAATGCGGCCAGGGCATGCTCATCGGAGCAGGATTTGACAGCGCCAGCCTGTTCGGCGGCACAAAAATCGGGAAAGCTGCGGGCGAAGTCAAGCAGTTCCTCATCAAACACATTCCAGACGGTTGCGCCCGGCTGCGCCAGGACCTGAACCGCTGCTTCGGAGTAACCGAGCGTCTCATCATGAAAGCGTCGACCTTCTAGGTTGACCTGAATGCCGCCTTCCATCAGCAGCGCCCAGGTGATCAGGGCTCCCTGCGGCACTGCCCAGGAACCATGGCCCTGGTAGCCCCCCAGGTCGGCCAGATGACAACCCAGAGCCCGACCCCAGGCAATCGCGCTGCCATCGTTTCCCACATGACCGGCAAAAATGGCCCCGTCCATCTCGGGCAGCAGCTCCCGAACCAGAACACGGTTGCCGCCATAGCCATTGCACGCCAGGATCAAAGCGTCGCAGGCAAGATGCTCCAAAGTGCCATCGGGCCTCAGATAACCCAGGCCCGTGATGTTTTCCTGCTGGTCCACCCACAGCACCCTGACCAGAGCCTCTGTGAGCAGGGGGATGTCGCAGCGGGCTGCCGCATTTTGCAGACGGGCCATCAAGCCAACACCGGTTTTTTCAGGGACGGCGTGCATACGCCACAGGCTGTGGCCGGGGTAGAGAAAATCATCCAGCAGCTGCCACTGCAAACCGTGCCGTTCTTCCAGGGCATCCAGCGCAGGCGCAATCGCTTCACTGTAAGCGGCCACCAGATGGGCCGGCGCTGTGCCATGGGTCTTAGCCTGGATATCGGCGGCAAATTGGGCCGGGCTGTCGGCCACGCCCCGCGCACGCTGCACCCGGGTGCCCGGGGCAGGAATGAAGCCGGAGGACAAGGCGGTGGACCCCATCGGGGCAAGATCACGCTCCAACAAGACACATTCGATGCCGGCATCGTGCAGCATGAGCGCAGCCGTCAGGCCGCAGGCTCCCGCACCCACAATGGCCACCGGCACGCTGGGCGCACCTTTGGGCGGTTGACCGCGCAGGACGACGGGCTCGTTCATTTCAGGTGGTGGGGCGGTGCAGGTATTGTCCGCGCGGTTTGCCGATCACACCCTGGGCATGGTCATAAATTTGTGTGCCGCGCAGCCAGGTTTGTTCGACCCGGGCGGATAGCTCGAGCCCTTCGAAGGGCGTATAGCCCTGGGTCGAAGGAGAGTCCTTGGCGTGGATGGTCCAGCTGCGCGCCGGATCAACCAGGGCCAGATCGGCATCAAACCCTTCAGCAATGTCGCCTTTGTGGTTGAGGCCATAGCGCTGAGCCGGATTCCAGGCTAGCACCCGGGCCATGTGGTTGAAGTCCATACCACGGCGCATGCCCTCGCTCACCAGCGCAGGCAACAGGTATTCGGTACCGCCAAAGCCGCTCTTGGCCATCCAGATGTTGCCAAAGTACCGCTTGGGTATCTTGGTTTCATGCCGGCAGCAGGCATGGTCGCTGACCACCCAGTCCAGCTCACCTTCGAGCAGCGCCTGCCATAGAAACTCAACATCCTCGCGCGGTCGTATGGGTGGATTGACCTTGGCCAGTTCAGCGGCACGCGAGTTGATGTCCAGCATCAGGTGACCAATGGTGACCTCACGTTTGAAATCGATATGCGGAAAGGTGTCAGCCATCATCATGGCAGCCTGCACCGCCTTGCGCGAGGACAGGTGCAGCAGATTGATATTGGGCAATGCGGTCTCGTTGGCCAGATAGCTGGCAATGAAAACCGCCAGACCTTCGGAGTGCTGCGGGCGCGAGGCGCTGTAAGCGGCCAATCCCATGCCGGGCTTGTTGAAGGATTTATCCTTCTCCACGATCTTGGTATAGGCGGTCATGATTTCAGCAGTTTCGCAGTGCAAGGACAGCGAAATCTGTCGAGCCCGCTGGGGGAAGCGCTCGCGAGCCGCCTGAACGCCACGCATGATGAATTCAAAGTGGGCGTAATCGTAGCGTTCGTCATCGCCAATCATCAGAAACTCGCGTTGACTGTTGGAGGCGCCGTGCAGACCGTGCGAACCATAGAACATGAAGATCTTGAAGCTGGAAACACCGTACTTGTCGATCAGTTCTGGAATCTCCGCGATATGGGTTCTGTCCATCGGCGCCAGGTGAAATCCATAGTCGACATGAAACCTGTTCTTGGAAATTTTCAGCACCTCGGGAAAGAATTTCTTGTACGGGCCTCCCTTGTTCAGGTAGTACTGACCGGTTCGAAAGTAGTTCAGGCTGGAGGTGACGCCCCCCATGGCGGCCGCCTTGCTCTCGCTGACTGCATCTTCATGCAGGGGTGAATAGATGCCGCTGTGCATATGGGCATCCACCACGCCAGGAAAAGCCAGTAAACCCCGACCTTCATGCACGGTCTGGGCTAATGCGGGGTCGATAGCAGGGGCTACCCGGGCAAACTTGCCGTCCCTGATGGCGATATCCGATTGATGCACTGTGTTGCCATTCGGACGCACCACACGAACATTGCGGATCAGCGTATCAAAGGGCTTGTGGGTGGTGGATGGACGGGTGGTGGGTTTACTCATCTGAAAAACTCCGTGTCTTGGTTCCTGTTCATGATTTCAATGTGTCGGTGAAAGGCTTGGGTTTTGAGGCTGCGTCTTGTTGGCAAGTTTGCGCCGTAACTGGTTCAGCAGGCCACCACTTCTGGCCATGTCCAGCAAAAAATCAGGGATCGGTTCACACATCAGTCGTTGACCATCTTCAGTTTGTACCCAGCTTGCATTCTGGTCAATGACCAGGGATTGACCATCCTGCAAGGTCTGCGCCTGCGGGCAGGTCAACAACAATAAGCCGACATTGAACGCATTGCGGAAATACAGGCCACTGTAGGACGGCGCAATCACTGCGGCCACACCAAGACGAACCAGCACGCTGGCCGCCTGCTCACGCGATGATCCAATCCCAAAATTGGGCCCGGCAACGATGACATCCCCCGCCTTCACCTGCGCAGCAAATTCGGGCCGCACCGACTCCAGACAATGCTGCGCAATTCTGTCAATGCCGTGCTTCATGGCGTGACCGGGCGCAAGCACATCGGTGTCGATATCCGCGCCCAGTTTCCAGATGCGGTGGGCAAGGCTCATGGCAACACCCCGCGCGGGTCGGAGATGACCCCACGCAGGGCAGAAGCTGCCACGGTGTAGGGTGAGGCCAGGTAGACTTGGGCGGTGGGAGAACCCATGCGCCCCTTGAAGTTGCGCGCCGTGCTGGAAATCACGGTCACATCACCATCCAGGGTGTTGCCGTAACCGGCACAGGCGCCACAGGAACTGGGCAACAACTCAGCGCCTGCGTCCTGCAGGCTCTGAAGCACCCCTTCCTGACGGGCAGCCTCCAGATCCTGCAGGCTTGCGGGGGCCACCATCAGGCGCACGCCGGGTGCCACCTTACGGCCACGCAGCACCTGGGCGGCTGCCCGCAGATCGTCCAGCTTGGCCCCGGTACAGGCGCCAATGTAGGC
>Ga0075472_10000219_pt1 | contig 23215 bp, 43 predicted proteins | sample DEB19_08_DNA_3_FD_77014 | JGI IMG/M metagenome (GOLD analysis project Ga0075472, IMG submission 77014) | Aqueous microbial communities from the Delaware River and Bay under freshwater to marine salinity gradient to study organic matter... | ecosystem: Environmental > Aquatic > Marine > Coastal ...
GAACTCGATCGGCCCCGAGGCAGATAGCACCGGCTCCTTCGGTATCCCCACGTAGTTGTTGAAGAACGCGACCGAGCGGCAGCGCCCCAATAGCATCTTGACCAACTCGGGCTGCACGCTGGTGGCCAGCAGGAAATCGACCGGCGGCACGGTGGCCCACTCGTGCAGCATCTCCGGCGTCTGGTCCACCGTGAACCCGTGCGTGACCTTGTAGCCCTGCTCGTGGAGCCAAACCACAGCCGAGTTGCAGCCCCACACTTGGTCACCTTCTGCGGTACGGGCCGCGTGCTCGCGGAGGCTCGGACCCGCCCCGCAGATCACCAAACTCTGACCCGCCGCCTCGTTCTCGCGCACGACGGGAAGGCCATGCTCCTTCCGTATCGCCGCGTTCGCCCGGATGTACTCCTCGAAATGCTGACCGACCGGGTTCTGGAGGTTGATGTGGTGCTCGACCTTCGGTGAGGCCTTTCGTGCCAACCGCTCGAGCCGCCTGCGCTCTGCCCGCTTCACGCCGCCACCGCTGCGCGCTTGATCGTGATACGCTCGATGCACCGGCAGTTGTAGTCGTGCTGGCCGGGGATCATGTCGCCGTTCGAGTAGCGCGAGTCGAACGGGACCATCTGCCCGTCCATCGCCCGGTGTTCAGGCCGCACCCGATCGTCTTTGACCGTGACCCAGGTCTTGTAGATCGTGTCCCGATCGACGGAGCCCTGGGCAATCGCTTCTTCCCAGGACGCACGGTGTCCCGCACGCTGCGCGTCGAGTGCCGCAGACCGGGCGTGCGTGCTCGCGTTGAACGCCTCCATCCTCCGGCGGTACGCGGCCGTCATGTTGTCGATCTGCTCGGTGGACAAGGGACCGCCCCGCATGAGCACCTTGTCGTAGCGCCGGTCGCGGAGCTTGCGGGTCAGCGCCTCCGCGTCTCCGCTCTCGAGCAGCTTGCGGAAGTTGCGGATCGCGGCCTCTTGGTTCGGTGCGAGCCCGATCACGTCGCGCAGGGTCCTCGCCGTCACTACCGGGTTGACGCCCTGCTCGATCCCGGCGATGACGTGCTGCTTGACCGTCGCCCTCAACTCCTCCTTGATGCCCTGGATGACCCGGGTATCCAACCTCTGGGCCTCCTCCACGATCTTCGGGTTCAGGATATTGAACGCCTGAGACTTGATCGGTGACGGAAGCAACGACGCCGCGGCCGACGCGGTATCGAGGACCGCTCGGTCGATCAAGGTGCGGAACGGGGCGAACGCGGGGTCAAGCGAGCGGTCGGACAGCAGCTCGTTAATCAACTGATCCACGTAGCCGCGGTCGATCGCCCGTGCCAACTCCGACGGGGTCAGGTTGTTGCGGATCGCGTCGTATGCGGCCAGCAGCCGACGGGCCGCGTCGGGCTCGAGATCCGCCGCCCGCCGCCGGATCCGCTCGTACAGCCTACGCTCCGTCTGCGTCATCCTCACCCACTCGCACGACGATGATCTCGGTATAACCGGTCGGATGCGCTCGGTTGTACTTGTCCACCAAGTCGAGATCCACCTGAACACCCATAAGGGACAACGACCGCACGATCAGATTCGACTCGAACACACGCACGGTCAGCGCGTGCTCGAGCTCGACCCGGTCCATCCGTGCGAAGTCCTTGGTCATGCCGCGTTCATCGTCGGGTCGTTCCGCTGGACCGCCGCGATCTCGGCAGCCTGCGCGGCCTTCATCTCACGGTCGGCCATCCACTCGGCCAACAGGACCTCCACGTCCTCGTCCTCGGGGATCCGGCCGCCTTCCTTGAGCGCCTTGAGGACCGCACGCTCAGGGAATCCCGCGTTGACCAGCGTCGCGTAAGCCGTCATCACGTCCGCGCCCATCAGCAGGTCGTCATAGTTGCGGTTGATCGTGATGGACCCGCCCGACGGCTGACGGAGATACTGGGCGTGGAAGTACATGGCCCGCTCGACCCCGTCCTGTAGACCCCTGGCCGTGACCGACAACGACGAATCGCTGGTGGCCTTGTCGAGCCGCTTGGCCTCGGCCGTCTCTGCGGACCGCTTCTGCGGTGCGAGCATCGCCAGCCCAAGCGCGCCCATCTCGCTTTTCAGGTTCTCGAGCGCGTTCTGGCAGTCGGATAGCGCATTCCCGCTGTGAGACACATACTCGGCCTTGGCCGACGGGTCGCGGGACACCAACGCGGTGTTCGCTCCGATCGTCAACGCGCCCTTCGGGTTGCCCTGGTCGTCGCGCTCGACCTCGTGGCCGGCGAGGTGCAGGAACCCGACGCACGTCTTGTACCGCGAGAACGCCTCGTCAGAGGCTTGCTGGTAGTGCGCGACGTTCAGGTACGCGAGATCGAGCAGCGGCGGATCGGAGTCGAGGATGCCACGGCGTCCCGAAGTCGTGATCTCGGCCAACGGGATCTCGTTCTGGTTCCCGTAGATCCCCGCGTCCACCACCTGCACCCGGTTGTCCGACGTGACCTCGAGCAGCCGGTACCCGACAATCCCCATCTCCCGGTAGAGCACGCGGTAGCGGATCTGCTCGACCTCACCGAACTCACCGTCGGGCACGTAGTGGCACTCGCGGAGCACCACCTGAGTCAGCACGGTTCTCCCGTTCTCGACCGCGGTGCGCCACGAGAGGATGTTCTGCTTGAGGATCGGTACCCAGTACGGGCGGATCACCCACTCGTCGGCGGCTGACTGGGTGCCCCCTGTCGCGGGGAACTCCACGAGGATGCACGTATGGCCGTCGATCAGCGCGTCGATCATCCGGTCCCGCAGGAACACGTCGCCGTGCGTGCCCGCGTTGTCGATGTTCTCCCATTGCTCGAGGAACGGTGCGGGCACGTCCTTGCCCAAGATCGGGTCCTCGGAGAACACCAAGCCGGTCAGCCCCTCCACGGTGCGGCGGTAGGCGTTGAAGAACACGCTACGCTGTAGCCGCTCGTTGTAGGCTTCCAAGTCCTCGCCTGGGGCCTGGGGCAGATACCGCGTGCCCGCGCCCTTCACCGACTCGTTGCCGCCCCAGAGATCGCGGCACCGTTCGACGCCCGGACCCTGGCGCTTGGCCGCACGGCTCGGGGTCGAAGGCAGGTCCTTCTCGGTCTTTGGGAGAGCTGCGAGCGCCTGACCCTCGGGCCGGAGCGGACCCGCACCCGGGACGTTACCGTATTCGGCCATCGTGTTAGATCCTCATCTTGAGCAGGACGGGTGCGTTGTCCGTGAGCGGGAACCGATATTCGACGTAGTAGCCGAGCGCGTCCGAGATGTGGGTCAGCATCGGGTCGGCCTTCTTGTCCAACTCGCCCGATCCGCCCTTGAGGGTCCGCACGCCATCCAAGTCGCGGACGACGTGTTCAGCGGTCACCGGATCGACCATCAACCGGATCGTACCGTCCATAGAACAGGCTCGTGAGTTCACGGCATTGACGCGAGCGCGTTCTGCTGGGTTTTCGCTCTTGACATGGCAGACCAACCGGGTGCCGAACCCCCGCATCCCCGATTGTGGGTCGCCGTTGCGTAGGATCCGCTCGACCAGCTCCCAGTCGGAGCCCTCGACCTTCGCCGTCCCTCTGGACCCTCCGGTCGCGTCGCCGTAGACCTCCACGCGCCCCTCGTGCTTCCCCCAGTCCTGCAAGATCCGCCGGCAGACCGCGGGCGTGTTGCTATTGCTCGGGATCCAGACTTCACCGATCACCGCCGTACCGATCGGCTCACCCGGCAGCGGTAGCGGCAACTCCTGGGCAATCGCCGCGACCCCCGGTGCCACGTTGTAGTCCAGGCAGACGATCAGCGGTTGGCGCGGGTTGTAGCGGTCCCTGAGTCGTGCCTTGTTCGCGTCCGTGAACGAGTAGTAAGCGCGCCCCTCGAAGTTGACGAAGCTGGCCTCGTACTCCTGCTGGTAGGTCAGCGGGTCTAGGTCCCGCTTCGCCGCCTCGATCTCCTCCTCGGGCAACACCTCTGCGGACCGCCAGGTGAACGCGCCCCACTCGCTGTCCGCGCCCTTCTCGAGCATCTCAGCGCGAGCCCGCTCATACGTCTCGTAGTAGTGGTTGCGACCCTCGGGTACGCCGATCAGATCGCACCAGCCCTTACGATCGGACAGCGCGGGACGGACGTTCTCGCCCCACGCCTTGGGCTTCATGTTCGCGTACTCATCGAGCACCCCACCGTCCCACGGCGAGCCCTCGATACGCTCCGGCTTATCGAGGCCGAGCACCCAGATCTCCGCGAGCGGCAGACGGATCACTAACTCGGTTTCGGACGGCTTCCCGCGCCACCACGGCTTGGTCAGCTTCTTCAGGTCCTCCCAGTAGATCCGCTTGGCCTGGTCGCGGGTCGGTGCCGCAGCGAAGAAGCGGGCGGTGTCGCTGTGCGTCACGCCGTGCAGCGCCAACGCACGCTTGACCAGCTTCCGCTTCGCACGCTCCGTCTTGCCCGACCTTCGGCCCGCAGGCACGACGTTGAACCGATGGGGCGACCGGACGTAGCCCATCTGCTGCTCGACCTTCCGCAGCGGATACCAGCGCGCGGGCAGGCTCATTCACCATCCGCCCCGTCCATCTCGCGCACAGCCTCGAGGAGTCGCTTGGCCTCGGCGGTCGCGTCGAGCTCGTCGCCGTCCGGCTTGTCCCGCCACCCCATCCGGTTCTTCATCCACCAGATGATCGAGGTCGGATCGGGCGGGAAGTACTTGTCTTGCTTCCTGAACCCGATGCAGCGCCGGTAGAGCGCGTTCATCACCTTGAGATCCGCGGCCCGCTTGCCCTCGCGGGTCGCCCTGGCGAACTCCGGGTACTCGTTCCGCCAGTTGATGACGGTGTTCCGCACGACTCCAAAGAAGTCGGCCAAGTCCTCGTCCGTCGCCCCCAACAGGCACAGCTTGCGCGCCTGTTTGGCGAACTCGGGCTGGTACTTGGTTTCCCCTATGGGCATCGTACTCCGTGCTGCGGTTCACTTTGCGCCACAAAGACTATAAGACGAGTGTCGTTATCGTTCCACGCCGGGAGTCTAACCCAGGTCCTCGATCGCCAAGCGCAGGGCTTCCGCGTTCCGCTCCGCGCTCCGCAGATCGTTCGTCTGTAACTGGAGCAGGCGGGGCTGTAGATCCTCGGCTACGGGGCACCCACCGATCGGTGCGAGGTGCCGGAACGCTGGCTCGTGGTAGGTCAGCCGCCACGCCGCATAGGGCCGCTCGCCCCCGTGCTCCACCACCCGGTCCGCCAGCGCGATCGCACGTTCTGGTGTGTCCACCGCCACCGCATATGCCCAGTAGTCGTGGGTCCACCCGGTCGGGACGTACTGCGGGGTCAGCCACTCGCAACTGGCAACCACTTGCCGGTAGAGATCGGCGCACTCCAGTCGCGCCCGCTTCCACACGTCAACCCACAGCGCGCCGGTCAGGTGCTCGCGCTCCAGCACGGCCGCCACACCTTCGCGGGCCACGATGTCACTCATCCGGTAGTTCCAGCCAAGCGTGTGATGTCGCTCGTAGGTCGGGCTCTTGAGGACCGCCGGGTCGATCCGCGGTTGGTCGGCTCGCATCCTGTACCCGAGGCTCGAGAAGGACCGGGCTTCTTGGGCCGCGCCTTCGTCGTCGGTCACCAAGACGCCCCCCTCGCCCAGCGGGAGGATTTTTGAAGCCTGCAAGCTATACGACGTGAATAGCGCGTTACCGTGGGGCCTGAGCGTCTGTGCGGCATCGTCCACCGTGACACCAGCCCGGTCTGCTGGGGCGTCTGGGTAGTGGATCCCGTACAGGGACACAGGCACATACGCCGCTGCCCGTTCCTTGGGCGGGCGCATTAGCCATGTCGCGGGGTCAACATCTTGGAACACCGGCCGACCGCCCGCGTGGAGCACCGCTATGGTGGTCGCAGCCATAGTCAGGGGCGGGACCGCAACATCTGCCACGTCCACGCCGATAACAGCCAGCGCCGTGTGGATCGTCGCCGTCCCGTTGCAGAGAGCGATTCCGTATCGTGCTCCCACGTAGTCCGCGAAGGCTCGTTCGAACTGGGCTACAGCGGCTCCGTTCTTCACGCCCCGTACCTCTTGCACGCGGCCTCATAGTCAGCCTGAGTGTCGATCGTCCAGACCTCCCCGACGGGGGGGCGAGGCGGTGGGGTAGGGAAGATCGCGTGGGTGATGTGCTCGCGGTGCGGTGAGTCGAACGGGGTGCTGGCCTGGGCCGCGTCCAGCATCGCCAGCGTGAAGGCTTCCGCGCCCTGCTCGACGGGTAGGCGCTCCCCGTCCACCACCCGCATCACCGCAACGAGATCCTTGAACGGATCGTCGGGGGTCCACCGCACGATCACAGAGTCAGGGTGCCAGCGATAGAGGTGCGCGCACTCCCAGAACCGGCCGAGTACGTCGGTTTCCGGTCCACGGTAGGCGAACACCTTGGCACCGATCCTCCGCAGCTCGTCACCGAGCAGACCATCCGAGTCTTTCGCTGGGATGGCAACGACCACGTTGTCCGCGAACCCGAGCCGCGCCCTCCGCACCGCCCACTTGATGAGCGTATCATCCCCGAGTTTGAGCAGCATCTTCCCAGCGAGTCGCGTGCTGTTGTACCTCGCCTGGATGATGCACAGCGGCTCGATCAGTCCCATACCGGGATCCCCCATCGCTCGGTCAAGTGAAGGTGCCGGTGGATCTCGAGGCCCCTCCCGTTGTCACCGACGTACACCCGCTGTCCCAGGTCATCGAGATCAGCCGTCCAGATGTACCGCTTCCAGATCGGGTTGCGCGGGCCGTTCACGTAGAGCCAGGCGAGCGCGGCGGCATGGGGCAGGAAGCCAGCATCCGCAGGGTCCGCGTTCACCGTGTCAGTCGGGGCTCGGAGCATGGGCCGCACCGTCCGAGTGTAGAACGCATGACCCTCGAACCAGTCCTGCTTGTAGAAGAAGTCTGGGTGCGCCTCGCGGATGCCCTTGAGGTTCATAGGGCTTCGTCCGCGCTTGTCGTCCCGTCCTTGGCGATACTCACCACCGTGCGGAACGGCTGTCCAGGCTCGTCTACGTGCTCCAGCTTCTCGAGGCGCCAGCCGGACCGCACCAACTTCTCGACGTGCCGCTCCACCTCGCGGATGCTGTGCTGGCGGTCCTTCGAGTTCAACGCCCCTCCCAGAACCGGAGGTAGTCGATCCCCTCGCTGTACGAGGCTGTGTGCCCCTTCTCGCCATACAGCAGGATCTTGTCCCCCTCGATCTCGAGCAACTCGGCCCGCGTCTCCTGCATCCCGAGCGGTGCCGCGAACCACGCACCCGCGGCGGGAGCGGGGACAAGCCGGATCGTGTGCTCACAGCCCTGTTCCTTCAGAGCCTGAAGGAACGTCAGGAACGCGCGCGGGAGGTGATAGGACGACGCGACCAGCGCGAGACTGAGCCACCCCTTCTTGACCGCCATGTCCACCACGTTGACGGCCTGCTCCCGGGTGTTCATGCTCGCCACGTCAACGGTCGCGTGTTCGATCCCGAGCATCTGAGCCGCGTGCTCCGCACCGATCCAGCGGTCCGGCTCGTGCCTGCCACCCGACAGCACGATGTGGGGTGGGCGGGTATGCTGTGCCAGCCACCGGGCCGCACCGAGCCGCGGAAGCGCGTCCTCCCCGCACAGCACGACCATCGCCTCCGCGTCGTGCATCGGGCTCGACAGCACAGCGAGCGTGAACGTCAGAGCCTCGTTCATGTGCCCTTCCGGTAGGTGAACGTGACGTTGTAGAACGCCCCACAGCCTGGGCATTGCACGTTCTTCCAGACCCGTCCGTTGCGGGTGTACTGGTCGCCTTCGGCCTCCGTGGTGTCCACCTCCACCTCCTCGCACTCGGGGCAGGGGAACACGAGATAGCCGAACCGCTCGAGGACCCGCCCGCCGATGCTCACAGCATCGCCTCGAGCTTGCGGATCTCGCGCACCATCGTCCCGAACTGGGTCGCGGTCAGGCTGATGTTCGCCTCCAACTCCGACGGCTCCTCGTCCAACTGGATATGGCACTCGATGACATGGACGCCATCTCCAGCCGCAACCGCGTAGACAGGGACCAACGGGTCGATCCCGTGATACGAGAAGCCGTCGCAGCCCGCACACTCGGTTAGGCTGACCTGCTTCTGCGGGTAGCCTTCGGGGCAATACAGCACCAACCCGTCACCCGGTTGCCATTGCGCCTTCCGCCGACTCACCACCACCGGCTTACCCGTCGCCAGCACCGCGGTGCGTAAAGCGTCGTTCTGGTTGTCGAGCGCCGCGATCTTGTACGTCGGGCAGCCCAACGACTCCATGAGCGCCAACGAGTCGGGACCGAACACCGAGGCGAACCACGGCATCCCGATCTCTTTGCAGAAGTCCACAAGTTGCGGGAACCAATGGAACGGGGTCTGCGCCTTCTCGTAGAGCTGTCGCATCGTCCATCCCTGCTCACCCCATTGGGACGGGGCGGGCCCGTCACCCCTCAGAGCCACGAGCTCGTCGGGCGTGTAGCATTGGAACTTGATGATGTCCGCACCCGCTTCCTTCGCAGCCGCGATCAGTCGGATCGCCTTGGTCGGGCTCCCGTTGTGCGCGTTGGAGATTTCGGCCACCACCCGCACGGGATGGCTATAGCCTACCTCGAGGCCGGCGATCTTCACTTCGCTACCCACTTGCCGAGCGAAGTGAGAACCCCCGACACCCACGCCAGCGCGAGGTACCAATGCGCGACCGTCCAATCCTGCTTCCACCAGGCCATAAACGCCCGCCACTCAACCAGCACGAGGCCAAGGGCCGTGACATTCAACACCAGCGCGACCAAGATCAGCACGAGCCCGAACCATTCCGCGTTAGTGGCGTCTTTCACCCGACCATCCTCCTCAGCGCCTCTACTGGCAACTGGTTGCTAGTTGTGTCGGATCGGTACTCGAACCCGTCGGCTACGGTGGGATAGGGCGGGGGGGCAACGTCGCCCCAGGTCCTGCGGTACGGCTCGATGACGTAGTGGGTGCCCGCGTCGTAGGTCCTGCGGGCCTCCTCGGAGCTCACCAACGTCTCGTGCAGTTTTTCGTCACCAAGCCCGGTATACGTCACCGTCGCCCCCGGTGCGATTGCCTCCGCGAGCGTGACCGTCGTCGCGGCCCCGACCTTCGGGACGAACACCTCGCCGCCCCGCATCTGCTCGAGCGCCAAGACCACCAGCTCCACCGCGTCCTCGATCCGCATCCAGAACCGGGAGCAAGACGCATCGGTGACCGTGATCGGGAGCCCCGCCGCTACCTGCGCCCGCCACTTCGGGACCACCGAGCCCGTCGAGCCGATCACGTTCCCGTACCGCGTAGCCGAGAACCGCGTGACCGAGCCCGCGGCGTAGGTGTTCATGCCCAACCACAGCCGCTCGGCAAACAGCTTCGAGGCCCCATACGTCGTGCCCGGTGCAGCCGCCTTGTCCGTCGAAAGGAACACCGCCTTCTCGACCCCCGTCTCGATGCACGCCCGCGCCACGTTCTCGGTGCCGTCCACGTTGGTGCGGTGGGCCTCGCCTGGCTGCTCGTCGCACGCATCCACCCGCTTCAGCGCCGCCGCGTGGATCACGTAGTCCACGCCCTTACAAGCGTCGTAGACCCGCTGATAGTCCCGCACGTCCCCGATGAAGAACCGCATCCTGGGATCTCGGAACTCCGCGGCCATCTGGGCCTGCTTGCTCTCCGACCTCGAGAACACACAGACCCTTGAGGCTCCAGCCCCCAAGGCATGGGTCACGAACGCATGACCGAACGTGCCCGTACCACCCGTGCAGAGGATCGACTTGCCGGCGAGGGTACTGGCAAGTACTTGCGGGTTGCTGGTCATGGACCCCCTGAAAGCAAAAAGGGCCGCCCCTCCGAAGAAGGGTGGCCCGGTTCCTACATGGCCTTATCCGCCGCCATTACCCCTGCGGCTCTGGGTCAATATCTATGCAGCCGATTGTACCTTGTCCACCACGGGCCTCCGTATCTGGTAGAGCTGTCCGCAGGTACACCACTTCACGATTGCGTCGGGGTCGGCATCTTTTCGGTGCCCAATGGCTTTGACTTCCATTCTCGAGTCCGCGACGTAGATCACCCTTCCACAGCATTGCCCAGGGTACCGAGCTCGGTGCGCGACCGCGGTGCAGGTCACGTAGGCGACGTGGGTCATTGATCCGCCACCAGCGCATCTAGCTCTCTGCCGGGTTCCATGCTTACTCCTCCTCTGGCTGCTGTGGGGTGAATAGAACGTGGTGCATGACGCGCTTCCAATCACTCCATGCCTCCACCTCGCGCTGCTTTTGCACCAATCGCCAGAACCAGGGCCTACGGTAGATGTGCGAGGAGGAGTCGAGATGCCCCCAGATGTAGGCTTCCCGGATCCGCTGATTGATCTCCTCTGGAGTCATAGCTCCCCCTGCCCGGCAGCCTGGGCGCGGAGGCGGGCGATCTCTGCGGCCTGCTCCTCAATGAGAGCCCAGATCATGTCACAATCTCCGTCAGCCCACTCGTAGCTTCCGGGATTTTCTCTGTAGCAATCCCGAACATCCCTCCGCAGCCGTACTATCGCCACCTCACACCGCTTCATGATCCCCTCCAGATCCAGCTTCACCGGCTCCGTGGGCGCGGCAGCATCCTCACCGTAAAGGGCGTCGCGGAGGACGGCTTCGGCAAACGCAATTACTTGATCCGCATTGTACAGATCGCTCTCAACACTAGACGATCCTTGTGATTCAGGTAGAGACGAAATCCGGTCAAGGATTGCTCTCGCAGCTTGCGCCAGAGGACGTAGATCCACCAACGCCCGGGCCTTCTCGCGGATGTCGGTCATGGCTGGATCCCGGTAGCGCGGATTGCCGCCATCAGATCCGCCGCCGATACGGTGTAGCTCGGTCCTCCTCCGGGTGGCTGGATCACCACAGCCTCGCGCCGATTCCAATGCGAGCGAAGTACGATCGTGGGATTGCCAAGCCCAACGTGCTCGACCCCACCCACCTCGTAGACCGTCACTTTGGACTCTGTTGCGATGCGAGTCATCCCTCCCTCCCTGTGTCCGGTGACGATGCGCGACGACTCATCCGAACCTCACCGCCTCGCCTGTCACATCCCCTCCTCGTCAAAGTTTGCTGTGGGTCAAGGCTGCACAGGCGGCGCGAGCATGAATGCGGAGGCTCTCTACGACCGTGCGCGACATATCGCCATTGGGGTAGTCGTCGAGGACCTGCTCGATCAGCCAAAGCCTCCGCAATGCCTCCGCCGCATCCAACTCACCGCGACTGGTACGCTGGAGAGCAGTGCGGATGTCGCCTTCAAGGAATAAAATCAGCCGCGCAACCCACGTCCTCGGATAGTCGGCCCTGGCGAATGCGTCCGTCACGAATCCATCGAGCCGTGCGAGTAGCGCCACCTGATTCGCAGCGTCGTCTGGCTCGTGACAGACACCTTCAGTCCAGTCCATTAGGCACCCCCATCGTTATTACTTCCAAAGACCATGGAGCCCGGCACGATGCCGTCCACGTAATCAGCCACGCGGTCCTTCGCCCTGCCGAGCAGAATCACCGCATCGGTCAGACGCGGATCGGCCCCGGCTTCCTCGACTGCCTCAATCGCGGCGTGGATAGCGCGTTCCGCAGGCGTCCACAGGTCCATACGGACCCGGCGCGGCGGCTCTCCAAAGTCCGGCGTGGTGTTCATATTCATTCCTTCTCTCCACTCTGGGATGTGGGTGGGTGGATTAGGAGGGTCATCGGATCTGCGCTCCCAACGCGATCACAGCGATCCATCGCGGCCACTAGATCAGCGAGCACCCTTCGCCACTCGCCATCTCCCACACTCGCGTCCTTCACCACCGACGCCTGCGTCTCGCGGATGTCGGGGGTCACAGGAAAACCGTCCGACTGACCCATTCCCATCCAGCCGAAGAAGTGATCCGGTGCTCCCAAAGCTCGATCGTTCTCATCCCTCCCTCCCTGTGTCCAACCACTTCATGCGCTGAACCATGTGCATGGCCAGCGTCATGTATTCTTCGACTTGTTTTGCGCTCGGAGGATCGTCGTTGTAGTCGCTGATCCCTTTCAGCGTGTCGCACCCGGAGCACGACCCGTAGTAGTTATGGAGCCAGATGTACTCCTCGGGGCCGGGTTGATAGCTGTCCAGTCCAATCAAAAAGATCAACGTGCCCTGGTAGTCCCCGTCGTCGATCACATGAATGCGCTTGGCGTCAAGCTTGTAGACGCCTCCTAGCACTCCCTCTGTGAGCACCACTTCGACCAGAAGCCTCACGACCACCTCGTAGCTCTCCGGGTGCTTGGCGGTAAACCGCTCCCGCAGCACATCCTTTCTGGCGTCCCATTGACGTACGATCTCTGCGATCATTCCGCCTCCCTCCCTGTGTCCGGTGATTCGGCGTCAAGCTTCGTTTGCTTGATGGCCTGCTCAATGCAAGTGACCGGCCCGAGAACGGACGGCATCGCCCAATCACCGTCTGGCTCGCCTTCGCAGTCGTTCTTGTGCCAGACCTGCACAACGATTTCGCTCCGCCCTTCCTTCCAGGCCCGGACATACAGGCCCCCGTCGCCCCAGGGGCGATCGACCAGATAGCGGATCCGCTTGCCGCCCATCGTCACTTCTCCTCTAGTGTGGCGCGACGATCCTCGGTGGCGATGCGGCGGTCGGAGCCTAAAAGGCGCCACGAATCATCCGGCTCCAACTCCCACCGCTTGTACATCGCCAGTTCATCCTTCTCCTTCCTCCTCTCCCCCTGCCGCCTCTGGGTGGTGCGGCGGTCCACCGTCTCCTCTGCTGGGCGCTCGGAGGGAGAATCTGCGGCTTCGTAGGTCGCGGCGAAGATGTCAGGCCGCACTGGGTAGAAATGAATGCCGTCCGGCTCCGGCAGGATCCAATCACCGTGCTGGACATGAGCACGCTGACCGTGAATCGTGGTGACGTAACCCCAACTCATGTCGCGCGGCGTGACCCCCTCTGGATCGTCCCGCCAGAGCGTCATTCCACGCACAGGCTTCGTCGCCTCACCGTTGGCGAGGAACTGCACCGCCTCGATCACCACCGGCTTCTTGCGAAAGCGCCTCTCACCCCCTGCCCCCTCGGTGGATGCGTGCTCCCCGCCTCCAGCGGTCTCGGGTGCGGGCGTCAAGTGCCGGCGCAAGATCATCTCTAGCGCCTCAACTCGGCGCGGAAAGGTGGCGTTTGCCATTACCTCTGCTTCGGCAGCTAACCTCCGAGCGCAGTCCCGCACGGTTTCACTGTTCGGCATCAACGCATCCCCGCCGCTCACGGCTTGGGCTCCAGCAACTCGCGGGGCTGGATGCACCCACGAAATGCCATCGCTGCCGTATCAAAGCACACAGACGGCCCGACTCCTTCCTCGGTGATGGACCATGAGTACTCCATCTGAACAGCGACCAGCCGAAACTCCGTTTCGTAATCGCATCCGTTTGCAGCCGTCCATGCCATCAGGGCCATCGCAGATTCGTAAGACAACACCCCCTGTTCGATAGCCGGCGCAAACGTACAGTCCCGAAGCGCAGGAACGCCGTTGCCTTTAGTCTTGGGGAACTCAAGTCGCGTCCACGTCGGCCCGATGTGGTTCCCATCGACAATTCCCCCGGCCGGCGGCACCCGAACTTCCACAAAGTACCCACCAATCTGCCCGTGTCTGGTCGCCCAAATCTTGTTGGTGTACTTCATCGTCCCTCCATCGCATCCGCGATGCAGCGCAAAAGGTATCCAGGGGTGTAGCGGGGGCTGTCTGGGCCCGAGGGCCGCAGGCTGATCGGCGGGCTCAAGGCCGGCGAGTCGAACCATTCCGCGAGCGCCTTCAGCGAGGCCGGCGTCGGCGTAGCATGGGCCCGCACGATCGCGGCTCCCCGATGCGAGTCCCAATTCTGCGGGCGCACGTATTCCCCGCAGGAGCACTTGATGCACGGCCCTCCATTGCGGCCCCCGGGACCATCGTAGTGGACAAGAAAGCACCGCACCTTGGTATCCGTGTGAACCGCCTCCGCAGGTGTGACTGGTGCGTTGGTGCTCATGCTCCGGGCTCCGGTGGGGTGGGGAGAGGCATCCAATGGGTGGGCGCTCCGGTGTCTGTCATCCATCGCGGGCGGCTGACCGATTCGCAGAAGTAGCCGCAAGAAACAAGGGCGCCATCGGTAAGAAGAATCTCCGTCCCATCCTTCGGCGCCGTCTCGATCGGCTGCCAGCCCTGCCCCTCCTGCTGCTGGAGCGCGGCGCGGATGATGGCGATGTCCCGGCAGAACTGATGCTGACAGGTACGTTCGTCGGCTCCGTGCTCGACCCCCCGCGTCCGACCATAGTAGTCATCACAGATCCGATTCAGCGCCTCCACAGCTTCCTTGTTCATGCGTTGGGCTCCTGAGCAAGAGCAAAGAGCTGATCCGCAAGCCTGCGAATCTCTGCCTCGACGTAGCCACGGGTCCGATACTGCTCCCACGAGCCACGAGCGAATACCGGATTCTTCTTCTCCAAGATCGCGTTATACGGCGAATAGTCCCCGCTGTGGGCGCAGTCAAAGCCGAACCACCAGACGTGCTCCGGGCGACCCGGAAGCGCGACGTGGCAAATCCCCTTCGCCGGGTCCTCGCTTTCGGCGCAGGCAGCGGAGAACGTCAGCCCGCCGTGAACGTCGATGTCGTCCACAGGTCCCGGCGTATAGACTTCGCCATCCCATGAGCCGCTGTAGTCTTTCCCGTGGCACGGGTGGTCAGGACCCACCCCGACGTATCCGCAGAGGTGCCCGGAATGCGGCTGCCGAACAATCAGGCAGTCCAGCCCTGTCGCCTCGTCCACCCATTGCACCTTGTCGGGCTCGGCCTGCCACGGTCCCGGCCCCCACTCCGACTTGTCGATGTCTGCTCTGGTCCACTCCTGAACAGCGATGTTCTTGCTCATGCGTTCCCTCCCTCCTCGTTGGTCAGCCTCTCCGTAATCGGAGGAAGCAATCCGATGCTCTTGACCCACTCGACGTTGAGCCCCGCGTCTATCGCCTTCTGGATGTCGGTGGGCCACTCAGCGCCGTTCGGGAAAGTGCGCCTGAACAGAGCGACTTGATCACCACACGCTCCCTTGAGATGACCAACCCGGACGGTGACGGGAACCGGGACGGATCGCTCCAAGCCATCGCCGTAGCCAAAGCCGAAGCCGTAGCCGTCGCCGAAGCCATCGCCGGAGCCATAGCCATCGCCGGAGCCATAGCCATCGCCGAAGCCGGAGCCGGAGCCGGAGCTGTCGCCGTAGCCATCGCCGGAGCTGTCGCCATCGCCGTAGCCAAAGCCGTCGCCGAAGCCATCGCCGGAGCCGGACAGCATCAGCGCCCAGCCCGGCACCCTACCGTAGATCATCCCCACACGTCAGACTCCCACCGCTCGACCGCCGCATCCGTCGCCGTGACCACGCTCGTGATGTCCCGCAACTCGATGTCGGCGGGAGGCCCCACGCGGCATCCTTTGGTCGGGCCGTGCGCAGCGAGGCCCATGAACCCTTTCACGTCAGCCGACCAGTACACGCAGTTGCGGCCCCTTCGCAGCACGATCGTGGGACCGTCCGTCTTGGTCGCGTAGCCGAAGAACACCCCACGATGAGCCGTGGTCACCAACACCGCCCGCTCCTTCTGCTTCCTTGTCGCCATGTCTCCGTCACTCCTCTGTGTGTGAATGTGAACCCGTCAGCCTCTCCACCGTGCGGTAGATGTCGGATTCAGCGCACTCCGCGATGATCTGGCGGATCTGCTCACGGGTGGGGGTCATCGCCCCTCCTTGAACCGCTCGAGCGCAGCGCGCTGGTCGCGGGCTATGGACTCGGTGCAGGCGATGAACGCCGCGACCTCGGCCGGTGTGCGGAATTGGTCGATCGTGAACCACGCTCCGTCGAAGCCCGACTCTTGCAGCTCCAACCGGCCGCGCACCTGCACGACGCGGTGGCGGGTCGGACTCTGGCTCGGCTCCTCGCGCCGCTTCTCCTGCTCGCGCTGTGCGTAGCCCAGGAGGATGCCGAGGATGAACGCGGTGAGGGGGACGAGGACGGCGCTCAAGCGGCACCCCCGAAGTCGAGGACGCCCTGACTCAGCCGATTGGCCGCGATCTCGCAGTACCGCTCCTCGATCTCGATGCCGATCGCCCGACGGCCGAGATTCTTCGCGGCTACGAGGGTGGTCCCGCTGCCCATAAAGGGGTCGAGGACGAGGTCGCCGGGAAGCGTGGTCCACTCCACGAAATCGGTAGCGAGGTCACGCGGCTTCTCGTTGGGGTGCAGGCGGTCACGGACGGGCTGGGCGCGGCGGATGTTTGACTCCGCTCGATCCGGATTGACCCATGCCAGTTTCCCCCCCGAGCGGTGCGCCACCATGACCATCTCGTGGTCGCGGCGGAATCTCCATCCGAGGCCAGGACCGCGCCCGGTCTTGTCCCATATCACAGAGTGGAAAAACGCGAGCCCGTCCCGATCCATGCGCTCCGCGAGCCACGCGAACGTCGGGCGTGGTCCGCCGCCGCAGCAGCAGCAGCAGCAGCAGCAGTCGCGACGAAGTAGCGGGACAACCATACGCAAAGCCGCGTCAACCACCTCCCGCATTTCCTCCGGCGTATCGTTCGCTATTGGAACCACGGGCCGCTGCCGCGCCCCGCCTACCCCCACACGAGCGCTCTGGAGGTCCCCGTCCATGTTCGCGTGACCGTATGGTGGATCGGTCCACAGGAGAGTCACAGACTCTGGCACTAACATCGGAAGCGCGTCCCGACAGTCTCCGTGATAGATCGTCACCCCGTCCGCTTCGTAGTAAGGCGTCATCGCACCGGCTCCAGCGCCGCCACGGGCGCGTCCAACTCAGACTTCATGTTCACGCTGCGGCTCCTCCCTTTGGCATGACTTTGCTGAGTAACGAGCCGATCGACTCAGGATCACCCCCACGAATGGCTTCCCTGACCATACGAAGCCCTTCGCGTGCTTCCTGGGGGGTAGCGATGGGTAACGAGTCGTCGGGCTTCCACGGGGCCTGCTTGACGATCGGCTTCGGCTTGGCGGTCGGGGTCGCACGGCGCAGCCAGTTCCTGAACGCCGCGTCCCAGTCCTTCTTGACCTCGCCCTTCGCCAACGCCCAGTCGCGCATCTTCACCAGCTCGGCATCCAGATCGACGTTCCGCTCCACCGCAATCGCCCGGTGTGTGTCGTTCGGGGTCCAGTCGTTCGGAAACGCCGTTCCTCGCGCGCTAGGTGTTTTCTTTTTCTTTTTGTCCACGTCAACGTCAACGTCTCTGTCGCGTGACGGGTTACGGCCTGTTACGCCGTAACCGGGCGTAACCGGCGTAACACGAGTGCGGTGCTTCCTCATGCGCTCGGCCGCGGTACGGTCTGGCTTCTGGTATTCGTCCCACTTGGGGATCGACCAGATCCCATCTTCGATCACCAGGGCACCGTGAGCCGTCGCGGCATCGAGCAGCACAACCAACGCATCGGTAGGCACTCTCCAGCGCCGTGCGAGCACCCCGAGATCGGGAGCCCGCATCGCTCCACCGACCCCAGACCGCTTCATCAGACAAAGCACCCGGGGCCAGCAGCCGGCGGCGGTGCCGTCGATCGCGTCGAGCCATGGCGAGTCCTCCCAATCGGCATCCAACCGTATCCATCTACGGGGGGCGTCAGGCACTCAGGCACCCCCCCAAAAGAGCGGGACGATTGGCGGGACAGTTGGGCACAAACGGGACCGTAACACGGCCCCGAAAACCAAGCGTTCCTGCCGACAGACGCATGAACCTAAGTCCTCTTAATCAGTAGGTTCTCGGTTCGATTCCGAGGCGGCGTATTCTTTTGCCTTGCAACAACTTGCGGAATTACGGCGGACCCAAAAATCGGGCGTGTCGTGCCAGTTCGCGGGGCAGTAGCAGGAAAAAGAAACCCGCCGTAGCTATGGTCGGTGCGCTCCCCCGGGACAGCCCGGAAGTCCGACTCGCCGCTAGGCGGGTTCCTTAGCATTCGATGGGTTCCAGGCTGTCTTAGTGGAGAGCGCATAGGGAAGCTACTGTCCCGCCAACCGTCCCGCAAGCATCTTCGCCAAATCGAGCTTGGGATCCCGTTCGTCCTGCACGTAAACCCGGTCGAGAGTGTCACCACGGGTACCGGACTGCTTATCTCGGCCGGCGTGGCCCTTCGCCATCGTCGCGTACAACCGCTTGAAGCCGTGCCAGCTCCGGTGCGCCTTGTGGGGCACTCCAGCGGCTTTCTCAGCCTCGCGGATCCAGTCCTGCGCCTCCTCCATCGTCGGGACGGTGTATCGCTTCCTGGCCCGCCTGGACAGAGCTAGCGCGGTGCCGGAAATCACAGCCTCCCCGGTGTTCCTCGCCTTGTCCGTCTCGCCAGGGAAGTGAAGCACGCCATAGTCCTCGAGATCGGTGAACCACCCCGGCTGTTCGGGGAGAGTGCGGATCGCTGTCAATCTCCGGCCGGTCAGGCACGCAACCCACCCGATCCATCCGGCTCGCCAATCCACCGCCTCGAGAGCTGGCAACAGCTTGCGAGCTTCCTCGACCGTGTACGGCCGGCTGGTGCTCTTGGGCTTCGTGACATCGACCGCTGACAGGTTATGCCGCGGCTCGATCCACTTGAGCTTCCGTTCCGCGTAGTAGAAGGCGTCCACGATGTAACGGAGAACCTTGCCCCTGGTGTTCGGTTTCGCCGCGTAGGCTTCGCGTGCGATCCGTTCTACCGTTCCAGCCGTGACACCCACAAGAGCGATAGCACCCAACTTCGCTTCCCAGAAGCCGCGGTAACGATCTTGGTCGCGTCGGTATGCTTCGGACCAGTCCGCGGCCTTGTCCATGTGGAGCCGGACGAAAAGCTCGGGTAAAGTCCGACTAGTCGGGATCCCCAAGCGTTCCGCCACGTTCTGGTTTCCGTGCCGCTCCTGCGCCGCAGCCATGATCTTCGCAGCCTCAATCGCAACCGCTCGATCGGTGACGGGTTCGCCGGTCGCTTTACGTAGCGACTGACGATGCCTACCCGTCGAGTCCCACCACTCTACGAAGATGTTGGTGGCGTCGGGCCGCTCAAACACCGTGACGCGGTTGACGCCCTTCTTGCCTGCCGAATACCGCCATCCGGGCATTGCTTCCACTCCAGATTCCGGGTCACCAGTCGTTCCCAGAACCTACGGTCAGCATCGTCCACCCCGCCAATCGTCCCGCGCCCCGCCCGAATCTCGCCTACCGTGACCTCCCCGATCCCAGGGACGTAGGCCACCACATGATCCCCGAGGCTCGCCACGAGCTCGTTCATGCGGCCTTCCTTTTCTTGCGGTTCGACCAGACGTGTACTTCAGGTTCCGGCTTCCTGACCTTGAGGTAAGCCTTGAGCCTTTTGGCCTGGCGCCTCCTGGACGCCTTCATCTCGGCCATGTACTGCTCGTGGGTCAGAGCGTAGGGTGATACGGGCGACTGGGCGGGCGGTATCTTCTTGCGAACCAGCGGGGCCAGCGCCTCCTTGATCTCGCGGCGGCGGGCCTTCTCCGCGATCGAACGACAGACGTTACAGCCGTCACCGAGAACGTAAGTGTGCCCCGCAGGGCAGACGTTGGTTCGCTTCAAGCGGCCTCCGTAGACTTCTGGATCACCCGGAAAATCGACGGTTCGCTGATGTTGAGTCGGGCTGCGATCGAGGCGGTCGCGTTTCCAGCTCGCCAGAGGCTGATGATCGTGTCGATCGTCTCCGGCTTAAAGCGGGTGCGGTGGATCTTGAGCGCCCGGACTGATTCTTCCACCCAGATCGCGTACTGGACGGTGGTCAGCGCGCAGAGCTGGTGGAACCTGCGGTGATCCGGTCCGGTCGCTTCCTCGATCACGTCCCACGCAGTCTTGCCCGCGTACTCGCCGCCCGTGTTGACCTTGAACTGAAGCAGCTCACGGATCTTGCCCGCTGCCTCTTGCACGATCGCCCACTCGGCTTCGGTAGGCTTGATCTTGCTAATCAGCCGGTCAAGTTGTTGGGTCGGCGTCTCGTTCTCCTCGTCCGCGTTGGACTCGGCGCGCCCCTCCGTGGTCCTACAGGTCCGGCACCAGTCCGCGGGATGCTTGCGTTTCGCGTTGCGGCCCCACCGCGTGTGCGGCTCGGGGAACTCCTCGAGGCTCTGAGCGCGCTTACACTTCCGGCAGACCTGCTTCATGCGGCCTCCAGCGTCACCACCAGTTTCACTTCTCTGACCGTCGGAACCTTGATCTGGTCTACGGCCGCAAGTGTCATGTGGGTGGGGTCGTCGTCCACGAAGTAGCCGCAGAGGTCCGCGACCCCGTGACGCCAAAGCATCTTGCCGGTCTGTTTCTGCTTGAGCGCGTCGAGCACGTCCTTGAGCGATCCCCGCAGGTTGTCCTCGTCGCGTAGATGACGCGCGAGATAGAACGTCGCAGCCACGACGACGCGGGCGGGAGGCTCGAGCGTCGGGCGTTGCTGTTGGATCGCGGCTGACCAGACGCTGGTGCGGTAGTCGTCCTTCTGGCGTTGGCGCAGCCACGGGTTCCTCGCCCAACGGTTCGGAGACAATGGCACGGGTAGGATCAGACGCACGGGACCTCACCGAAGCACCAGGGGCAGAACGTCACGTTGGTTTCGACCTCGCGGTGACAATGGGGGCAGACCTTCACAGCAACCCACTTTCCCGCAACTGTGCGGGCTCGTCCTCGATCTCTCTCGGCTCGGTCGCGTGCCAGACGATCAGCGCGAATGCCGAGGGCACCACGCCGATCACGAATCCCACAAGGAACATCGTCACGCTGCCTCCGCGTCCTGCCCGAGCCTGCCCGACCGGAGGCCGTGGTCGTAACAGTTGGTGATTACCCGCTTGACGTTGGCAGCGACGCTACCTCTGAACATCTCGACGGCCTGCCGAGCCGCTCCGATCAGGCGCGCTGGCGTGTACCTCTGAGCCAACATCTTCTCGAGGCGCTTTTGGTCAAACTGTCCGTTGTGCTCTGCATAGAACTCAGCGAAGCCCAAGAGAACGTTGCCGGATGTAGCCTCGTTACTCAGGCCCCACGTTGACCGAATTGTGGTGAGACACCAGTTAAGGGTACTCCCACCATGCTTACGGAAGATCTGGTGGCAACGCTGAATTGCGGAAATGCCACCATCGGCGGCAGCGGCCGTGACACGAAAGCCATTCTTGCGGATAATCTCCTCGACACCACAGGCGACCGGATCTCCTGCTGTTACTGCCACCTGATGGTCGGAGATGGGGGTAGGCTGCGTGCGCCCACCGTTGATGCCTCTCCAGATCTCCGCAGCACGCTTTGCAGACATAGCCGAGACGACCTTACAGGGAACCGGAGTGTCGGCACCGAAAAGGCTTTCCAACCAGGTTTTACGATGAAGTCCGTCCACTACATGGTAGACGCCATGCTCGTTTGGGCCGGCGACCACTAGGTCGGTGAGCTTGTCGGGATCAAATCCAGCCTTGTCGAGCTTGGCGATGTTCGCCGCCATCGTTTCGCGTTGGGCCTCCGGCCACACCACACGAAGCTTGGAAAGAGGAATCCACTCGCGGCGAACGGAATCATCGAAAGGTCCGAGGGGTGTACGGGAAGTTTTCATCGCGCAGCCTCCATGATCTTGTTGTGGAACACACGAATCGCGCGGCGTGCGCGATCCATTTCATTGCCCAACTCCTGCGCCTGCTCCTTAGACAACTGCGGAACGTCGACCAACGGCGCGCTGAAACACGCCTCAGTAATGGCACCAAAGGCGCGGAAAAAATTGTCTTTCTGTTTATCGGGTGAAACCGCCGGACCAGGCCGTTTCTTCCCGGTCGTTGTGCTTCGCCGTTTGACTGGAACCAGGTTGATGTGTTGAGCGATACTGTTAAATGCGCTCAACACCTTTCCCGTCGTGTCCATGTGAGCGCGTGCTGCAGCCGCCCCCTCAACCCCATTCTCAGCAGCCAACACCACAGCTCGGGCGCGTTGGTATGTCATGCCGCTCATACCGACCGCATCGCCGATCTCGTCGCGGACCTGTCGGAAGTGGGGCTTCTCGGAAGTGCTTGCAGATAAGTTATCTTCAAGCTCCCTGGCCTCACCCCCGCGACGCTGGCCTTCCGCCTTCCGCTCCCTCGCGCGCTCCTTCACGAATGGCTCCAGCGCACGACCAAGCGACACCTTCTCGCTCGGTGTCATCTCTTTGCGGCAGGTGTTTTCGTCGCGCTCTGCCGTCAGAAGTGCCCTGGCATCGCTGAGGTTCGTCACGACCGTCGCCGGGATTTCGGTCCACCCGATCATCCGACAAGCCTCCAGCCGGCGCTGACCAGCGATAAGCCGGCGGTCTTGGCCTATGACGATCGGGTGGAGAAGGCCGACCATCACGATCGAAGTGGCCAGGTCGTGCAGATCTCCGAGTACGGTCCTATGGCGTCCTTCGACTCGCACATCGGCAATCGAGACCATTTCGGTCATGCGCTTCTCCTCGCTTCGATGACCGTTTCCAAGTGACCCTTGTCCACCGACTGAACGATTGTGTGCATCGGCGTGCCGGTGAGCTTCGCCGGCACCTCGCGGCCCTCCTTCTCGACCTCCTCGATCAGCGTGCGAAGGCGAGACGCCCACCCGTTGCAGCACCCACCGAGTCCGTTGATCGCACGCGCCGACGCGCCCAACTCCTCGACCATCTCCCTCACGTTCTCCATCGCTTCCGCGATTGCCTCGAGATCGTCCCGCACCCCGTCGGCAAGAGCCTCGACCAGCTCCCCGGTTCTTCCCGTCATGCCAGCCCCCCGTATGTGTCGTCGTAGCTCTTGGTCATCTTCTCGGCCTCGGCTTGCAGATCGACCCGAAGCCGCTTCTGGAACGTCTCGATCCCCGCCTGGTGCTGGAGCCGGTGGTGGGTCGTGCAGAGCCCCACGACGTTGTTCCTTGCTCCTCCACCCGCGCCCCGCGATTTGACGTGCGCGATCTCGGTCGGCCCCCAACAGCCGGCTAACTCGCGGTCCCCGATCAGCCAGCCGATCAGACACCCACAGTTGCGGACGTAGGCTTGGAAGTGCTCGTCACCGAACTGTTCGGCGTGCAGCTTCCGAGCGCGGCGTGCGTTGCGCTTCTTGAGCCCGGTGCGACGGGCAAGCGCGGTGCGCTTCATCAGAACGGCAGGTTGTCGTCGGGATCGGACAGCGGTACCGGCTGCTTGGCCTTCTCGAGCGCGGCCCGCAGGGTCTGCTTATCGTCCGCGCTCAGGCGATTCATGTTCTC
>Ga0075472_10000220_pt1 | contig 23133 bp, 29 predicted proteins | sample DEB19_08_DNA_3_FD_77014 | JGI IMG/M metagenome (GOLD analysis project Ga0075472, IMG submission 77014) | Aqueous microbial communities from the Delaware River and Bay under freshwater to marine salinity gradient to study organic matter... | ecosystem: Environmental > Aquatic > Marine > Coastal ...
ACCCCCTGGATTCCAGATCCTTGCGTGATGCCGTAATCGTATATGAAATAATTATCCAGCTGTCTAGCTTCTGTTGCCTTTATCTCTGTAGGTGGAGCAATGAGATTCAGCCCATCAATAGGCGGTGGCACAAAAACATTTGTGGCATTTCTCGGTTTGCTCATATTACTTTACCGCCAGCAGTCCTCCAGGCTTCTTTGCTTGGTCAATCTTGCCCCAATCAATATCAATCGTGCCGTGATGCTCTCGTACTGCACCGGCATCAAGAGCTTCTTTAGCAAGCCGCCGCCGTTCTTCTTCATTGAATTTGCCGAACCAGTCATTGCCGTACTTTTCGCCGAAAGCTGAATAGCCCCAGATGTCTTCAGGGTTCAGGTCCGCTTCATTTCTGCTTTGGGCAAATTTTACATTACCGCCATTGGCCTGTGCTTCTGCCACTAGCTGCTCTTTGCTTCTACCTCCTGATAGCTGTGGCTGCCTCGAGGCATAATCAGCCCATCCAGCCACATCGCCGAGCTTGCTAAGGCGCTTGCCCTCAGTTTTCCACATATCTTTGTCGCCCATCTTATTTATCAGAGCTGCAATTGCAGGAACGCCAATTGTGGCTGCAACGCCCCAAGGCCCAAGCGCATACCCGAGCTGATTAGCGCCAAGAACACCGCCCAAACCGCCAAGTCCTGCTGTAAATGGATCGCCCTTCTTAATGCCTTGATAAGCGCCATAGGCCCCAAGGCCAAGGCCAGCAGCGCCAGCCAGGTTTCCGGCCGTAGATCCTACAGTAAATAGGCCACCAGGAGCGCCTTCAGCAGCATCTCCTACGTTCATTGCAGTTTCTCTGCCTAGAACCGAATTAAGGGCAGCACCAGATTCGGTCAATGGCCCCTGTAATGCTGTACTAACAGCAGGGGCCGCACTTCCGGCAGCCTGGGCAGCAGCAGAAGCACCGCTGGCAATACTATTTGCAGCCTCAGCACCGCCCTGACCTAAGCCGAGCAGCCCGAGACCTTCCTTAGCCCCTATGCTTGCTATTGTAGGGGCAGCGGCAGCTATGCCAATTGGCAGTAAAGACTCTCCAAGGCTAGGTGGAGTTACCGGCTTTTCAACTAGCCCTTCTTCTTGGTATCTTTCTAAAGTCGATTTCGGATTCTGATAATACTTATCCGTGTACGGATCATAGATGAATCCAGGCTGTTCGCCGTACTTTTCATAATTAGCGCCAACGAACGGGTACTTTCTTCGCGAATCAGCGCCACGACCAGGATTATAACCAGCTATGCTTGGCATTATATGTCCCAACTCCCATAAGGCACTCTATATCTGGGCCTAGCGCCCTTGCCGGTAAAGCTCCCGACATAGGGGCCAGTCCATCTTGATTTTGCCATGTTTAACATTCTAGCGTAACCAGCATTCAGATCCTCGTACTCAAGGCCCTTGGCTTGCTTAATTCTCCACTTCAAGCCAGCAATCACCAGATCATCATCAAAGATGCACAAGTCTGAATCAGCTAGAATTGTTTCGTAGGGCGAATCATAATAGGCCCAATGCGCAGTGCCGTCTGTAATATCTGAGGCAGTGGAGCTTGTGGGATTGCTTGCTGCTGAGGTGCCGGTAGTAATACAGCGATAATTGTATCCGTTCACGTTCACATAATCAGTGCCAGAGGTATAAGAAGTCGATGCCGCCCAGTCTTTCGGTTTGAATAAATTAGATGAAACGTATTCCATGTATAGAGGCAACCCGCTTGCTGATGGAATTGGATGGATATGAAACTGCCCCGATTCATCAGAGCTTGGATTGCTATCAGAGCCAAAGATTCTGTAAATATATTCAGTGGTAGATCCGCCAGGGCCATAAAGATAATAGGCCATGTCCTCATCAGATACGGGGCCAATTAGCAAATCTTCTGTATCCGTATTTATCTGCGTTCCCATTAGTGCAGAATAATAATCCTTGGGCAATTGATACCGGTACCGCCCTGATGTAATGGAAATAGAATAAGTTTTTTTCTGCTGCGGGAACACTCTCTGATTTCTAAGCGCACGGCACTCTGCATAAAGCAAATGCTTCAGCTGAAGTACTGCGGAATCAGTAGAGGCAGCCATCGCAGTAGGGGCTGGATGCCCTATCTCATAACATGCTGCTTGAACTAGCTCTAAAACTGTTTTGCTCATACTATGGCTTGTACATAATATAGAAAAGATTCAAATAAATGTTGTTCGTTGCCACGTCGACGGTTAGCGAAGTATTAACCGATGTCTCAAAATAGCCGCTATCAACTATAGGAAGATAAAGGGCGTCGGCGTTTGTATTTGGCGGAATCAGTGCCTGAAAAAGGTCTGCTGCCGTTCCGTCTTCAAAAAGAACATAGGCCAGCGCCGCAGCAGCGGATTGGATAAACATGCCCATCACACGGAACTTGTGAGAAGTACTAGGCAGAATGCTGGCGTTTAGAAGCACCGTATCATTGGCAACACCTACGACTTGGGTTAGGCAGTAAACTTTACAAGCCTCGCCATTAACCTCGTATTTCCTTGGGGGGTCGATTGGGATTTGTGGGGCCATTCATATCCGTTACGTTTTATGTTCCGACTTCGGCCTTATCGCCATGTGGTGCTCCGATTACTTATAGGTAATATTAATAAGCTGCTCGCTGGCTGCGGTCGAAGTGTTGTCTGCGTCGGTTATGCCGGTGACAATGCAATAGCCGATTCCTGTACCAAAGTTCATGCCGACTGGAAATTGAATTGTTTGACAGCCGCCAGTAGTTCCGCCCGGTATCGCAACTCGCAGGACTGGAGTATCGGTTCCACAGGTCGGAGCTGACGCCTTATTGTAGAGCTTTAAGTATCTAGCCGCTGCGTTGATATTACACGCATTAACTGAATAGACCGTTCCAGCAGTCGCTTTGAGGTTTGTCGAGTTGTTTGAAGCGGCAGAAATAATACTCGTTGATAACGCGCCACCGCTGGCTCCAGCCATCGGCTGAACGTAGATGCCGCCGTTGTTGTTGCTGATTAATGCCGAATAGTCTCCGTCAGTTGATGTATTGTTGTCTGTAGCAATAGCATCGGCCCTTTTTGATAGTATAGCTACTCCAGCATCGGCGTTTGCGCTTGCGGTGTCCTCCTGCTTTAGTAGTGATGACGCTGCATTTTTTTGAGTCCAGAAGTTAATATCGGCAATCGTGGCTCCATAGGTGTTAACTGCCATTGGAGTATAATCTCCGACTGCGTTGGATAGGTTTGTCTGGGTAGTTACATCTATCGCGACACCTAAATTTTGCACACCCGCATCACCTGATGTGTGTGCATTATCTTCGCTCCTCGGTAGTCCCGCGGTTGGCGAAATTAGCAGATAGCCCTGCGGGTCTGTTGCAATCGGAGTATAGTCACCTTCTGCGGCAAGCGTATTTCTATTTGCGTTGGCCACGGCCAAACTCATCACGCCATACGCCGTACTCGCATGAACCGCATCCTCCTGCTGGAACAAATTACTCCCATCGCCGCCAGATTTAGGAACAACAACAACGCCACCCGCGCTATCTAGCTGCGGAGACATCACCCGCCCGAAATAGAACAGGTCGGCCACGTTTGGCGTATTGCGTAGCGGTGGCGAAATTGTAAACGAGTTAGTAGAGGTCGAAGTAACGTAACCCATGCCAGCACGAGCAGTTGAGCTAGGCCCAAACATTACCCAATCGCCAACTTTTACAGAATGGGCAGTTGCGTTAATTGTGGTCGTAGTACTACCAGCCTCAGCATTATCATTGCCGCCATTAACAAACCCGCTAAACGGAGCCTGTTCCATCTGCTGTCCAAATCTATCCGTGGAAAGTGCAGTCGAAGTGCCAGCTACAGTCGCCAGTGCCTTGTTTGCCTCATTGTTGATTGCGGGATTCTGCCCCATGGCAAAAACCGGAAACAAAACTAGCGCCAGGAGGCTTGCAATTTTACTTTTAATGTTCATATCAATCTAACAAAATAAAAAAGGAGCGCGGGTTAGGGTTCCCGCGCCCCAGGGTCAAGTGTGTCCGTCAGTATGGAGAACATTGTCATTTTGTTTACGAGCAAATAATCGCGTTTGAGGCTGTGGCGTAACAAACGTGAACCACAATGCCAGTAACTAAAGTGCAAGCTGCATCTGCCGCGCCGCCGTTACAGGTGCCGCCTGATACCGCATAGACTTTAGGAACGCCCGCTGTAGTGCTTAACAGGAAGTGAACATCGCCAGCAGTAAGAGATGGGAACTTCCAGCCCACTGTGCCGTTAGCGCCAGTGATCTGGTGGAACATCTTAGAAGCGCTTAAAGCTGCGGCATCTGCTACCGTGGTGCCAGCTCCTGCTACGGCTTCGACGTTGGTCGAAACATTGAGCACGTTTGTGGGAAGCTGTAGAGCACTGGTCGTAATCACAGCAGCGTTCACTCCAGCCACCGTGAAAATATGGCCGTCTCCAGTCCCAGCGTTATAAGTAATATCAGATCCGCCGCTGACCTCCTCTCCTGGCAAGGTGATAGATGCGCCTCTAGTGCCGCCATCAGCGCCACCGCCAGCGAGGATTAGGCTGCTATCGTCGTCGCCGTCGGAAGTGGAGGCCCTAATCGTAAGCTGCTGTACTGCTGTTGTTCCACCGTCACCGAAAGTTAAAGAAAGGGCGGTATCCGATGCGGCTGCAAATGTGAGCAGCCGATTGGAATCCTGTGCCCCATAAACTATTAGCGAATCGACAGGAAGTATCTGCACATCTGCGCCGCTTGCGCTGCCAGAGCTTAAGTTTAGATTTCCAGTTGAAGTTGCCTCATTGCCGTATAGTTGAATATATGCGCCGCGTGATGCACTGACTGAGCCGCCAGCAGTTAGCTGGAGAACTGAATCGTCGTCAGCATCTGAAGTAGACGCAGATACCGTTAGGATTTGCGCCGCCGTAGTACCAGCATCGCCGAACTTCATAGCCAAAGCCGTATCGCTTGCAGCGGTGAAGCTAATCAATCGGCTAGCATCATCCTCAAGCTGCAAGATAAGCTCATCAGAAGCGCTGGAGTTGATTACGGTGTTGTCGGAGGCATCAACTTTAATCAGGTTAATGTCAGCTGAATTAGCTGCGTTTCTGCCCTTAATGTAAGCGTTGTTCGTCGCAACAGAGCCAGCTGGCAGCAGAGTAGAAATATAATCAGCAAGTTCTGAGCGCATACCCAGACCAACTAAATCATTTGCAACTGTTTGCCCGTGTGCAGCAGTGCTAAGTCCTAAAACTAATCCGATTGTCAATAGGAGTTTTTTCATCTTTAGCTTTCCTTCCTTCTATCCTTAAACAGCCTCATCACCAATTGATTGAACCGGCAGTGGCTCAACTTCTACCTTTACTTCTACTGCCACCGGCTCTGGCTCAACTGGCTTAGAGATAAAAACCTTTTTTCCTGGTTCTGCTTTTGCTTCTGCAAATAGAGCATCCTTGTCGGCCTCTAATAGAGCATCGAACTCAGCTACCTCTTTCGGGTTCTGCTTTCTAATGTCCTCATCAATATGGCCTTCCTGAATCAGCTTCGGCCTTAGTTGACCGGCACCGTCTACGACTACATCTTCAGACTCGAATTTATAAAATTCTTTAATCTGAAGTAGCCCGTTGGCGCACTTTTCAGCTTGAATATAAAATTGCTTCTGCATTATTCGTCTTCCTCAATTTCATCTAGCATTGCTTCGATGTCAGCATGTTGCTCGGCTGTAGCTTTCTTAGGTCTGCCCCTGCCTCGCTTCTCTGAAGTTTTTGCAGTTCCATTTACCCGTTCAGAAAGTGCTTCAAGTTTTGCAAATGCATCTTCAAGCGACCGCTGTAGCTGTGCATTAGTTTGCTTCAGCTGAACGATTTCATCAGTGGTTTCTTTGATATGCTCCATTGGAGCCTCGCGATTAACAAAAGCGATTGCTTTGCGATAAAGCTCAACAAACCGCTTTGGAAATCTGCCTTCGATTCTATCAGCAGGAGCCGAGGCAAGCTGATGAACAGTCCAGAAACCTTCGCTATTTAGTGTTTTAATTTCTCCGCTGCTGGCTTCATTCCATCGCTCAAATGGCAAGCCCTGATTTCCAAGGCCAGCCTTCCAGCGCAGATAAGCCTCTTTGTAAAGGCCACCAACGCATTCTCCGAGCTTATTGAATTTCAATAGCTGTGGAGGCAAAAATCTAACTCTTTCTACGATTCTATTCTTCTTATCTTTTGTCCACTCAATCATCTCAATCGGATCTGTCATCAGCATATCTGCTGCTTCAGATTTGATTTTGTTTTCTTCATCGTGGATATAAAACCGAAAAGCAACGCCCTTATCATATCCAGCTAGTTCAAAGCTGGTAACAGATGCGCCCTGACCTTGATTGATTGTCTTTGCAACGATTCCCTGCCGAGCCAGATCTTCCCTCGCTTGAGCTGGCAGTGGAAATTGATCTAAGAAATTTAACGGACTTGTCATTTTCCCCTATCTCCAAAAAAGGGGGCCATTGCTGGCCCCCATCCTATTAGTCATGAGCCATGATCACGCCAGCGGTAAGGATACCAGAGGCAACAATCGTAACTCTTGTGCTTGTTACACCAGCATCAATAGTTTTTACACCATCCAAAACGAATGATGAGCTATTAGTGCCAGGAATTCCGGCATTGGCCGTGGTGTAAAGAATATCGGTAGCAGCAAAGCTGTTTTCGATAATTGCTTCAAATTCACCGTAGCCAACAAAGAACCAGCCGTAATAGTTATCAGTACCATCGCGGCAAGCGATTCCTATATTTTTCCAGTTTGTGCCCGGAGTACCGCAGAGGGCAGTAGTCATCGGTGTGCAATCATAAGTTGAATCGGTGGAGATAATGCTCCAGCGACCAGCTGTATGTGCGCCGTTGTACTGTCCGTAGCGATATTGTCTTCCGAGAACGTCTACATAAAGCGATCCGACCTTGCACAGAGGTGTTGAACTCTGTGAAAGTAAATCGAATGCCATTGCCTGTTGTCCAGCCATGTTTTTATTCTCCTATTCTTTAGTCAAAACCTACCCAGCAGCGTTTTGCAAAAGCGCCGATGGTGCAAGTTGCCATAGTGAACATGAGCCGTGATACAGCAGCCTGATCATTTGCATTTACAGGCTCAAGCATGTCGAACTCAGCTTTCTTATGGAATACAATGTTGAATCCACCTTCTTCTACGTTCAACAGATACGTTCTAGTAGCTGTCTGTGTGCTGAAGCCGGAGTAGTTAATACCTCCAGATAGGTACATTGGGATTCCGCGATAGTAGATCTTATTATGACCTACTCTTGCAGTGTCTTTTTCATGCGTAATCATCTGAAGCGCACGAGTTGAAGAACTCAAAAAGCCCCAGTGAGTCTGGCCCAAAAGACCAAGCTGCACAGTCGGCATTGAATTAATCATCGTGGCATCAATTCCTTGATCCAGGAATCGAGTTACGTTACCAGCATCAACAGATCCATCAGACCATGAAGATGCAGTATTGAAGGCTTGGTTTCTAAACCAAACAGCATCAGAGCTTGCTCGGTTAATGCCGCCAACGGTTCCAGTAGTAGGAGTTGTTGAAACGTGCGATGCCAAGCCAGCCATCTGCAAGCCGCCAGAGCCGGTACCGGCAGATAGAACGCCTTCATGGAATTTGTTCATCTGGGTTGACTCAAGCACTTTAAATTTGCTTGAAATGATTGGGATATACTGCTCTGGGCCATCATTCTGATACTGTTCAGCCAGGGTGAATACAACCGAACCAAGCAGGTAAAACCAGCTAAATTCAGCAGCATCTAGGATATTCTGGTCTGTTAATGCAACAGCCCCAGATGGTCCTACCCAGTCTACGGTATCGTTCTGATCCGAGAGTGCTTCTTCTACCACGGAGCGACCACCAGAGACGCGACGAACGCCTCCGTGTTCTTCCATGTGCTTAATGACCGGCAAGTTGTCGCGAACGGCATCTTTTGCCTTTTTGCTTCTACGTCTGCCAGTCGCGGTGACTAATTGTCCTAAACCTACGTCTGCCATGTATTATTTATCCTCGTAATAATTCCTCCAGGGCTATTCGAGCAGATTGCTCTGGAGTTTCGTTTGCTGATACAGCAATTTCAGATTTTGTCGCTGGCATTGCTTGACTTGTTCTGCCACGCACTGAAACAGGCTGGATCACTCTATTTTGTGATTGATTATTACCGGCAACGAGTCTGGTTTGATTAAGTCCGTTGGAATTTCCTTCAGAATAGGGCTTACCGGTTAAATCTGCCCAGGCTTTTTTTAGTGCCTGTGCTGCGGTAATGCCAGGAATAGTTCCAAGGTACGCAGAAACCAGTGGTTCTGTGCGCCTGAGAAAATCGCCATCATGTAGTTCAGGGTATTTGTACTGACCTACGGCGTTCTTCTCATTCACTACTGTTTCAAATTCTGAAACAGTTTTAGCTACTGCCTCCTGCTCTTGCTGTTGTTTGGCTGTAGCTTTTTCGGATTCTATGGCATTTAGTCTCTTTTGCAAAGCCAGAAACTCAGGGTGCCCTGAAATATTTGCCAGCTGGCCCTGACTTGGCGCTCCATCATCATCAGCAAGAGTTTCTAAGTTAATCTCTAAATCATTCGCAAGTGCTTTAAATGCCGCAACTTTTGTTTTTGGATCTGTAAGTTTTTGCTGCGCTGCGCAAAGTGCAGCAAGGCCAGCAGAGAGAGTGAACCCCCGTTCTGCAAACACACCGGCAAAGGGCTGCACGGCTTCTTTTATCGCCCTGGTTTCTTGTAATTCTCTCGATAGTTCTTGCTGCGTTCTTGTAAAGTGCGCTTGATGCTCTTTGAACATCCTAGCAACAGCTGGCTTAAGCTGCTTGGGTAGCTTGTTAAAAAGCTCCTTTTCCTTGGCGCTTAATCGCTGCGGTGGTTCAAAATCAGCTGAATCTGGCTGCTGTTGCTGCGCTTGGGCTTCAGTTCTAACTACCTTTACTTGCTTTTCATCAGACTGGCCCTCGGTGGCTGGGGCGTCTTCTGATTGCGCACTTTTATCCCCATCAATCGCGTTTTTCTTGAGTTCTTCAAGCGCTGCCCTAGCTGACTGTTCAGGCGTTTCATCTTTGGCTGGCTCCTCTTTGGCTAAATTTTTAGCATCTTCAACAATGGCATCAACTTCAGATGCTTCATCTTCTATTGTACCTTCATTTTCTAATACGGACTCTTGATTTTCCATTTTCCTCTCCAGTTTCTTCGTTCACGTTCATGCACAGCTTTTTCTTCTTCAGAGAATTGAACCCGATCATATTTAATGTCGTAGTAACTTTTCTCTATATCTTCTTTAATTTCCTTATCAATTTCCTCCTGGCTCTTGCCCTTGGCCCGCTCTGCATCTTTGAGATGCTCGCCACCAGTTTCTCTAAACCCATGTTCTTTTAAATGCCTCCTGTAGGCAGATTTACTCGTAAAAACTTTGCCCTCTGCTGTTGCATGGCTAACAGTAGGCTCAATTTCATCTGTAAATACTGCTGGCGCATCTGCATTCAGCTTTCTTGGCTTCTCGCACGGAATGAGCTTCTTTGATTCATCATCGAATCGAAATCTGCCCCGTTCTCCAGTCCCAAAGCTAAGAGTTTTCTTCTTGGGTGCCATTTTTTACGAACTTTGCCATCAGTTTTTCAAATGACTTCGCCGGTGCCGCTGACTTGCCATCAGCGCCAAGCAGTCTGGTTTTTTCTACCGTCTTTTCAAACCCAACCATTGCAAGCGCATCATCTGGATTTGGATTATTATGCGGCTGCACTACATTGAATGTCATTTCGTATGCCGTTTGGGCAAAATGCACTAGCGTTTTCATCGGCAGTGCGCAGATCAGAGAATTTCCTTCAATCTGGATTTCTACTGCTGGCACTTCCATCTTGATTGGTGTAGCTCCGTCATCTGGAGTTACTTTGACTTGCATCGTTTTGTGCATGTTATAAAGAACGGCTGCTAAGATAGCGACCGGCGATATGTGTACCTGTTGCGTTCCTGGTGCTTGTTGCATATTAATCAAATAGCCCTAAAAGTATTTTAATTAAAAAGTTATCTTCTTCTTCACGCATCCGTTTTAACTTCATTCGAGCGCGATGAAGAAATTCAAGCCTGTGCAAATCAGCATCTACCGGCACAGCTTGGACGGTCTTTTCTTCTTTCTTAACCTGATAAACCTTTTTCCTTTTCCGCTTAGGGGCGACAGGAGCAGTTTCGGTTTGCCACCTATCTGCCCTGGCCCCATAGAACGGTTTTAAGAACAGAAGCAGCACTATTTTTTCTCGGCTTCTTTTACTACTGGTGCTGGAACTTCTAGTGCCTTAACTCTTGCATTCAGCTGATTTATCACTTCGCTTAGTTGCTTTAATGCTGGCTGTACATCAGCAGCAGTAAGAGCTTTTGGCATCAGGTTCAGGTGAACCGCAGCGACAAATAGAAGAACTAGCAAAAGTACTAGCCTTTCAAATGACGGTAATGGTATGTGCATATACATTTCTCCTATAAAAAATCATGGCCCTTTCATCATGCCGTTACTGATGATGCTGGCATCACCGCCGTCAGCATTGATTCCAAAAGCCACACCGTACCAAGTGCGACTGGCTGAGAGTGACCAGTTAATTACGCCATCGCCGCCCATATCCTGAGTCGATACCAGCGCCCTAGTCGCGTTAGTGCCTGAGCCCTGACTTGCATTAACTCTGCTTGTTTCGCCAGAACCCACTGTTGCGGTGCTAGCGCCAGCAGCTAAATCGACGGTATAGAATCCTATGCCAGCAGCTCCGCTTGATAGTGTTGCAGATACACTTGGAGTGGTTGATGAGCCGTTGTTGGTTGCCACGGTTCCATTACTGACTGTGCCAGTAAATCCAATAACAGAGAGCCTTGCCGCCACACCGAATCCAGAGGCAGACTCCCAAATACATTCAAGCCGCTTAGTGCCTTTATCGGGCTTGTAAATTACAAAGACGTTTAAAAACGGACCAAAGCCCTCATTGGCGATCTCGGTCATATCGACACCCGCATAAGTGCAGGTGATGTTAAAATCTAGCCCGAGCGATTCGCCCCAGTGGACTCCTACAAAAAGTACATCTGTATGTGGGCTAACGGCGATATTGCCAGCCATCGTGAGGTTAACGCCGTCATCGAGCATTGTCGGAGATGTGCTCGTGGAATAGCGGTAGAACGTGCCGCCATAGGCCGTGTTAGCTACTAGCAGCAGCAGTGCTAGGATGCAGTTTGATAGTATGTGCACGTTACGTCCAATGCTCCAGTTGTGGGTGCGCCAGAAGTTATTCGCAAATCATCGCCATCGCCGCCTACTACGATAATGCCTGAGCCATCGCCAACAACTAAGCCACCGCCAGGGGCCACGCCAGGATGCGAAAGTGCGACAAGTGAGGTGGTTGGAGTAGTAGTTGAGCCAAGTCCGATTCGCACGGCTGTGTTAACCGTCGTTGCGTTTGAAACGGTCGCGTGACAGCTAGTGACGACGATCTTAGTCCCAGTGCTGATTGTGACCAGTGCCGTATCGGTCTGAGCCGAAGTATACTGCGCTCTAATAACCGTGGTAGCGGGTGAGCCAGCAATGACGAAGGGTAGGCCTTCGCGATTAGCATAGAGCCTAGTAACGTCTGCATCAGCTACGGCGGTTGGCAGTGAGCCATGAGCCTTAGTTCTAGCGCCTAGAATTATCGGGTTATTTGTTGTCGTGTCGGCTGTGTCATGGGCCAGCTCGCCCTGAACCGTCCAACCAGTATTGCCAGCATTTGCGGCAGACCCCTGCGCGACCATCGCATGGCCTGAGCCGTTCATTAACAAAGAAATAGCACTCGTAGGAGCGCCCACAGTATCGACACCGCCGATGATAACAGGCTGCGATCCATAGGTAGCTGCATCAGCAGCACCGACCACTGGAAGAACTGGATTGATTACAGAGACAGCGGAAGTAAAACCTGTAGCAACGGCTTTAACCGATATTTCTGCCACTTGTGGATAGGTTGCGCCCTGGGCTGTGGCTCCGTTCTGATACACGAAGTAGACATAGCGACCGCCCAAAGGCAAGAGCTTTCCCGCTGTCGGATTGCCGTCTGTTAATACGTTATAAACAGCATAGTAGTTAGTTAGGCCAGAGCCATCGCCTGGATCGTTATAAGCAGTGTTTGCACCATCGCGGCTCCACATTGCATAAAGCACGCCAGAGGTTGCGCCAGGACTGTTATCCACTACGGAAACCAGAATGTTTCCATAGCCGTTTAAATCGTAGTACGAGCCGCGAGAGCCAGTTGGCGAGAATACTTTATAGGCATTAGCTCCAAGAGCTGCGCCCCCAGTAGAGGCGAAGTCGGCCAGCGTTTTCGCTGGAATATTTGCAATAGTGCCGCCGCCAGAGGAGGGCTGCGCTGTTGCTACTGAAGCACAGAATAAAAGTGCAGCTAGAAAAATTCGCTTTATCATGTTGCCTCGTAAACATCCAAGCTCAAGCTGCCACCACTTGCTTGATAGCCTCTAATTTCTTGAGCCGTTTCAAACTTAAATACAGAGCCAGGAAGGAGTGGTATGCACTGCTCTGGAACCGCAGCTGCGCCGATTTCTATCCAGAAAGTCTCTGCGTTATTGTTGATAATGAAGCTGCCAGAGGCTCTATTGGCATTAGCCGCTATTAGTGATGTGCTGCTCGCTGTTGCTACTGTTGGCCTCGTGTGGGCATAAGCAACTAGCCCACCGCCAGAGACAGGCACTTCGGTCCAAGGCTCGCCATCAGTGCCAGCCAGAATAACATGCTGCACATTTTCATCAGATGCAGTCTTCGTGGTACGAACTTTATATTCGCCCAGTACGAAGTTCCAAACCTTTTGAAATGTGCTAGGCATATTATCCTAACGGTAGCAGTCCTGACGGTGCCTGACCTGGGGCTTCTTCAACTTCTAGCTTTGTGACTGTGCCATCTTCACGAATTATTGTAGCTGTCTTTTTCCCCGGCTTTGGCATTTCAATATTAAAATTCATTGGCGGCATGGCCGGTGCTGCTACTTGAATTATCTTTGGCTCTGGCGCCTGTGGTGTATTAGATGATTCGATTTGCATCCGAACGCCTTCAAGGTCAGCCTCTTGCTTTAATCTCATTTCCTCGAGCATCGCTTCCTGGGCATTGATCTGTGCCTTAAATTGTTCAATGGCTATGCGCTGGTTTTCCTGCATCAGAAGCGCCTCGTCAAGAGCAGATTTCATCTGAAGTTCATACTCAGACAGCCGGTTTTCGCTCTGTGCCTTAAATGTCTCAATCTGGGCATGAACGCCCTTGATATCCAGCTCTCTTGCAGCCAGGGCAGCATCAACTTGCTGCTTCTGCGCTTGGAGCTGGTTCTTCTGCCCTGCAACTTCTACCTTAAGCATTTCCACATTCGGTTCAGGTGGTGGCGGTGGTGCTTTCCTTCTCTTTTCCAAATCAGATACGGCACGTTTTATCATGTTCTCTGCTTGGCTAGATCCGCCCATGCTTTCAAGTACAGCAAGCAGCATGGAAAGGGCAGTCTGCATAAATTCATAATTTTCAATCGAGCCGATAGTAGCCAGCCCTTGAATCACTGTATCTGCAATCATCTTCTGCCGGGCCATCTCCCTTGCTTCATCTCTGAAGGAAGTAGAATCGGTTTCAAAATCAATTGATACCAATCTGGTTTCATCGTCCTTCAGCCTAGCCAGTGCTTCTGGGAATAGCTCATAGTGGCTTGGCTTGGCTGGTGTACCTTGAGGATTTTCTTCTGATGGCGGCTCTGCTGGTGTACCCCTTTCAAAGAATTCAAGGCCTACAATCTTGGCAATCTTATCTGCGCTAAAAACTTTCAGCGCCATATCAAGCATTCCCTGGGCTAAATCCCTGGCCAGGTCTACCATTTGCTTTTTATTGTACTTGAATCGGTCATGGGCTGAATCAGCTGCAATGTTCTGCCCGGTAGCAGTTTCTTCGGGGTTTAAAATGCCACGAAGGATTTCTGGAACGCCAATCCACTCGTAGAAATTATTCTTGAAGTGATTCTCCAGCTCGATGGCTTCTGCAATTGCATCAACTAATTCTTTAACCGGCAAATAGTGGATACATTCCTCAATGCCGCCCTTATCCAGAATGTCAGCAAGCTCAGATACAATGATAAATTCTGCGCTTTTCAGATTATTCAATGCAGCTACAACTTCAGCACTAAGGCCATAGACTAAGGCTCTGCGCTTAACAGCATCGACTAAAGTAAAGACACGTTCATATAATTTATTCAGCTGGTTTGCTGTAGATTCTAGGTAAACAAATACTGGAGTTGGATATAGGCTCTTGCGCCTTCTGTTCTGCAAGGCAAATTTCGGGCATGGGAAAAAGTTTTGCAGCTGATATGGATCATCTTCAACTGCCAGGAAATCATCTTTGTAGCTCTCACAAACCCAGTAAATCTTCTTTGATTTCTTGCAGTAGATTTCATACCCGTGCAGCTGAAGTCCTGGGCTATCTACATCTGTTTCCTTGCCATCATCATCAGAATCAGCGTTAGAATTACCAAAATAGCCTGATTTAACATATGGCAAGCTCTTGGTACCATCTGGGTTGAATCTGGCTTCTGCTTCTTCTTTATCTAGGCAAAATTTAAATCCAATCTCAGTAATTTCATCGAAGGTCTTTGCTTCAGGGCTGTGGATAACTTCATCAAACGGGGCAGGGGCAGCAAAGACTCGCTGGCTTCTCTCATCAACAGCCTCTTGCTCATAGAAGAATTGGCCTTCAGCCTCCAGGACTTCACCGCCATAAACTGAGCCGTCTTCCAGCATAAATTGGTTTTCAATCTTGGTCAGCGGAACTCTTTGGCTAGCATTTGTAGCTGTATAAATGATTTGCGCAGTGGCTTTGGCTGCGTGCATAAAGTCATTGCGAGCAGCAACCATGGTGTCATCAAAATTGCCATTGTCGATAAGGTACTGCCCAAGCCGTTCAGCAATTAGGCCCATAGTTAAAGCCAGCGGGTTCTCTATTCCGTATCTGCGCCGAGCAATTACTTTCGGAGTTCTGGAATAATAGGCTGGCTCAACTGTGGTACTTGCTACCCAATAAATCGGATAGCTGGCGTGACCGGCACCAGTAGTATCATCAGTAGATCGCTTAGAATCCAACTCATAAGCAGCATAGGCAGCCTTGCTATCTTTCCAATGTAAATCGGCAGCCTTCTTTGCAGCAGTTACCCATTTAAGCCAATAATTTACTTTGCTTCTACCAGCAGGGGTATTTTCATCGTCCGTAGCTGCTGCTGCATCGACTTTCTTATCTTCGGGTAACATATGGGATTGTGCTGTTATGTTGGTTTAATTGAGAAACAATGGAATTGACTGTGTGGCGCTTATTCTTATCTCTGTAATCTGGCTCTGTGATTTTTTCAGCATCTCTAACCAGCGGCCTAACTGTATGGGCTAATCGTGCAGCATCGCAAACGTGCGTTGCCTCGCCGTCCTCCTGCGCATCTTCTGAATTTGTCTCATGATAGCCGAGTGCTGGCAAGTAAGTTCTTAAGTATGTGCAAGATTGTTGGATGTACAGCATCGGAATTCCTTCGATGCCCTGAAGTCTGGATCTGATTTCCTTCCAGCCGAATATTCTTGCGGTATTTCCAAGAGTTAGTGGCGCTCCGTTCTCTCTGAAGTCATCAGCCATTGTCCACTTGGTGCCGTTCTTCTTATGCCCCCTATCTGCAAAAGGATAATTATCTGAGAAGGTTAGCCCACAGGTGGTTTCTTGCGTTCGCTTTACGATTCCTTGCGCGATTAGTTCATTGGCAAGGTGGATTCCTTTTGATGGATCTTCTTCATCACAGCCGTACCATTCCCGGTAACATATTAAAGATTCTCTTGGAAACCAGCGCTGATTGCCATTCTCATCTGTAAATTCTTGCCCATCGCTGACGCACCACCACAGGGCGGCGAAAGGCTCTGCGCTGCCCCAGTCAAAGGTGCGAAATTTAAACCAGTGGTTTGGCGGAATGAAATTTGGCACAGCATGAAGGTCGTCATTATACTCTTTGAAAAAATCACCAGCAGGGGCAGACCAATCGCCCTCGATTAGTGCCTTGGCTCTTGCTTCACCTAGTGGAAGTAATCGTCGCTTCTGCGCAATCGGATCTGCGCTTGGATTATCTGAAACTTTGCTTGGAATAAATTGGCGAATAAAGCCGCCCTCATTATCTGGTGCTTGCCAAATATCAAAGGGGTTTCTGTTCTCAATCCACTTTCTTCTGAAATAGCTAAGGCTAGGCCCTTCTGGGTTGGTGGTGTAGAACATTCTGGGAAATAGCTCCCGGCGCTCTTGCTCAGAGAAATGTGCATAAAGTTTTTCTAGCTGCTTTGGCAATGCATCCTTCATCTGCTTTGGCATACGGCACCAAGCCCTGAGTCCGTCAATGTGGTGCTTTGGTATCTGCCCTGCCTCATCAAGCCAGATAACGTGCTTTTCTCGCCCGATGTGCTTCTCTAAGTCCTTATTCAGCAGCAAGCCATGCAGCTGAATGATTGAGCCATTCCAGAATTTGATTTCGTTCTCTGTGATTGTAACCAGCTTGTCTTGTTTCCATTGACGCAGCATGACATGGAATGAAGTCGGGCCTTCCATGTGATTGGAAATTACATCGCCGTAATACTTTCGGAAGATGTAGCACTGAAGGTGCGGAATAGCAGAGCACCAAGCAATTAAAAAGAATCTGCCAGCAAAGCTCTTGCCTCCTTCAGATGCACCACCAAAAAGTAGTTCAGTTGATTTGGAATAAAAGGCCAGTGCTTGCCTAGGATATAGGCCCCATTCATTGATGATGCTACGACCGGCAGCTGCTTCTTTACTTAGAGTCGCTGCCCGTTCCGATCTTGAGGATGTTGACATGGAATTCAGGAATCAATGGCGCACCGTTCTTGCCTGTATGTTCAATTTCTTGCTTCTCTTTCCAGCCCATTCTGCACTTGGCCCAGAAGATTGCGGCAGTTAGATTTGTTTGCGCTTGCTGGTACAGGAATCTGCCGACTGTGGCATTGGCTTTGATTGCGCCAAGCTCCAATTCTTCGGGAAAGTATTTGCGCAGAGTCTTTTCGTCGCAGCCAATCACCTTTGCAATATCTTTCTGAGGAACCCCAACAGCAGCCATTGCTTGAACTAGCGACCGATCTTTATCTGTGGGACTAAAGGGCTTTTGTGCCATTGCTTTCCTTTTCTAAATGGAGCGCACCGGTCGGACTTGCACCGCCATCTTCCGACTGGTGAGTCGGCTGTTCTACTCTTGCACTAGGTGCGCACTTTTTCAGCCAGTAAATATATTTTATTTTTCCAGCTGTTTTGATTTTCTTTAAATTTGGATCAACTGCTTTTTTCAACGTCTTTATGCTTCTAGTTCCATACTTCGATCCGACTGTGCGAGGATGTACTTTTTTGCCAAGAAAGAAATAATGTTCATCAAAACATTCGCCATCTTTTATGAAGTTGCTTGCTTGATATATCTTGCCTTCGTGCCCCTGATCTCGATCGGCATACGAAACGACCAGCGCCAGTCCTGGGCAAAGTTTCTTGACCATTGATAATGCAATTTTTATTAGTCTGCTGACTGGCGTTGCATGTTGTCCCAGTGCGATTCGCACAAGCTCGCAAGCCTCGTTTTTTTTTAATCCATATGGTCGAGCCAGATTCATATTTGCCCCGATGCCGAAAAGTATGCAGCCAATAAACTTTTTATTTTCCCAGACCCCGATCTTTATCAACTTACTACTTGGCATAGAGCGAGAATAGTGCCAGCGCATAACAGCATATTTGGCTGCATCGTAGCTGCACCAGTCAAGGCGTAAATCTATGTCCACATTCTGGGCACTCTGCTTGCTTTGGTTCATCTAGCTTTCCTTGATCGTCAATCGAGCCTGGTTCAAAATTTATTTCTTTAAGACTATCCAGCCCCCAATCAGCCAGATCAAGGCCGGAGTCCTCGAGCGAATCGAGTTCCAAGTTCAGATTATCAAAGTCCCAGAGCGAATCATTCTGTAATTTGTTATCCAGAATTCTGTACGCTTTCTTCTGTACTTCGGACAGGTTGCTTTTTTTATACACAGGAACAAACTGGAATCCGAGATGCTGCGCAGCGAGCAATCTGCCGTGACCTACTAAGCACTCGTTATTCTCATCAATCACAATTGGCTGATTGAATCCGAATTCTTTGATTGATTTAGCTATGCGTTCAATCTGGATTTTATCATGGCGGCGGTTGTTGAATTCGTACGGAGTGATTTGATCAATCGGAAAGTCTTCAATCTTCATTTTTCAATTCAGCCTCCAGTGCTGCGAGTTGGTTGATGATTTTACGGATTTCAAAAGCGAGCAGGATTCGCTCTGATTTGTAGAATTTATTATGCCGACATTTCCAGCCGAAGTGCTGCCTGGACATATTGAGCCGTCTGGCTATAGCAGCCGAGCAAATGCCAAATTTTTGCAATCTTAGTTCCATGCTTTCCATTTGTCGCACGGATTGGCTCGAGAACGCCAGTCAAAACTAGGCAGATTGGGCTATATATATAGGTATATAATCCTATTCAATTAAAATAATTTCAGCTCAGGCGCTAAGTAGCTGATTCTATTGGCCTTAAAAAGCATTAAAATTGTAATTAAAGTATTTACAAGCCCAGTGGTTCTGTTACAATTGTAATATAGAAAGGATGGAAAGCATCCTGAATCTTTTGGAGGAACAAAAAATGATAATCAGTGAAAAGAGAATCGGCAGCAAGAATGCAAAGAAGATTGTAACTCGAGCCTGGGGCGGCAACCAATGCACCTGGCTTCAAAGTTATAGCACCGTGGTTGCGGTATACGACGAAGGAACAAATAGCCTTTATATAACCGATACCAAGTACAGCAATACAACGACTCGGCATGTAAATAGCTTTGTTCAAGATTTCGTAGGCAGCAAAAAAATCACGGTTCCTGCTAATGAGCTGGCTGCTTCATTTCGGCGGAACGAATTCGCCCCTGAATCAGTAAATTAATTGGAGGAAATTAAAATGCATAAATACAACTGGATATATTTAGGAAAGCAAGCCGAGCAAGTAGACCTGAACGAATTCGTTACTATCTATTGGTTTGAAGCAGGGGCACCAGCCAGGGCCGGAAATATTCCTCCGGTCTATGGCTTGGTCGATGATCCACGCCAAGAAGATTGGCAGCTAGTGGACGAAGATGGCTATCTTGAGAACGTCAGCGATCCAAGACCGGCTGAAATCGTTCAGCAGCTGGCCGATGCACTTCGAGAACGTAACGAACAACTATATCAATCATAAGTGCTGACTCGACTGCCTTCGGGCAGCCGGGCCAACAATTAAGTTGGATTTATTGGAGGAATTGAATCATGGCACACGAATTTGAATCTGGATTTTTTGTAAGAGAACCGGCTTGGCATAAACTTGGCATTGTATTGGATGAGCCGCCTACGATTGAAGACGCAATCATTCAGGCTGGATTGAACTGGGAGGTCGTAAAGAAGCCTTTATTTCTTGGCAATGGCCAGGAAATTGACGACAAAGTAGCAATCGTTCGCAATAGCGATAACAGCTATCTGGGAACGGTCGGCATCAACTATGAGCCGGTGCAGAATATTGAGGCTTTCAAGTGGTTTCAGCCATTCATCGACGAAGGTGCCCTTAGCTTGGAAACTGCCTTAAGTTTGCGCAATGGCAAGCGGGTTTGCGTTCTTGGCAAGTGGAACCGCGAGGGTGAAGTGATTGAAGGAGATCGGATCAAATCTTATCTGCTTTTCTCAACTGCGCATGATGGTTCAATGGCTGTTCACTGTCAGCTGACAGACATCAGAGTTGTCTGTATGAATACTTTCAAGCTAGCACTTCGGGCTGCTGAGAATGGCAGCGAGCAAGCATTGAAAGTGCGGCACACAAAGAATGTGAAGCTCGGCTTAGAGGCTGTGCGCAATTGCATCGACTATGTGAATGGCGAATTTGAACTGACGCTTCAGCAGTACCGCAAATTGCAGCGCCAGAAATTGCCGATCAATGGCCTTGAAAATTATGTCAAGGAAGTAATCGGAATTGAAGATTTCAAAACTAAAAAGACCGGCGAGGATAAGAAGCCGAAAGTTTTTGAAATCACCAAAGAGCTGTATGAGCGTGGCCTTGGCAGCGACATTCCTGGAGTCAGAGGAAACTACTGGGGCGCTTTCAATGCCGTTACTGAGTGGGTGGATCACTACCGGGGCAGAGATGCAGAACTGCGACTGGAGAATATGCTTCTGGGCCATGGTGCAGAGCTAAAAACCAAAGCATTTAATGTAGCTTTGGCGCACTGCAATTAAGCAAGAATCCGGGGGAATAAATCGGTCAATTTGGCTGCATTTATTCCCTCATTTTTTATATTTACAGCCCAATATTTCCGAGATATAAGATTTACATTCTTATGTTTTTGGAGGCTTATGACTGAATTAATTGGCATATCTGAATTAATGAAACGGCTGCAAGTTTCAAGGCAGACAATTCACAAGTACTGCAAGAAGGGGCTACCCTTTCTTCGTGCACCGGGGCAAAAAACGGTGAAATACTTTGACTGGGTTGCAGTTATTGAATGGCTAAAGGAAGGGGGCAAAAAATGACAAAATCAAAAGAGCGTTCCCCGGCCATGCAATTTTACTTTCGACAATTCTCTGGTGATGAGGCTGTAATGGCGATGGATCTGGATGCTGTGGGGGCGCATATATTGCTTATGTGCGCTGCCGGTTCGGCATCATCTGGCTACAAAATTGAGGCAGATGAGAGAGCGATTCGGACACGACTTCGGAACCCAAATAATTCCGATTTTGAGCGAATAAAAGGCCAACTTTTAGCCGGTGCCTGGAAGATCAGCGAGGATGGCAAGCATTGGGTTCAGGAAGGAATGAAGCGTACATTATTGAAACAAAAGGAGTTTTCGAGAAAGCAAAAAGAGAATGCGCGGAAGCGTTGGGGCGATGCCAAATCGATGCCAGATGAGTGCCAAAAAGATGCCAAAGCGATGCCTTCTTCTTCATCTACATCTTCATCTACATCTGAGGATCTAAAAAAAGAAATTAAAGAAAAAAAGGGGCCTCGATTTCCAGCCAACCTTCAAACCGAAGACTGCCGGGCTGCTTGGGCAAGCTGGCTGAAACACAAGCAGACCAAGAAGCAGAAATACCAATCCGTGGAAACCGAAGAACGGGCTTTGGCAAATTGGGCTGAGGCAACGCCAGAAGAATTCATCGCTGCTGTAAATTTCTCAATTGGAAATAATTATTCTGGAATTTTTGCAGACAAGCGCAATGGGGCCACAAGGCAATTCCAGCAAAAGAAAACACCGGCACAAAAAACTTTTGAAACTGGTCAGCGGTTGTACGAGCAAGCGATACTGGAGGAACAAGCAAATGCAAAAAAGTGAGATGATAAAAATTTTGACGATTACGAAATCGCTTTACGCGCACCAAGAACTGACAGCACCAGAAATCGATGCATGGTTTTTGTGGTTTGGCCGCGAAGATTCAGAAGCATTTTGCAGAGCGATGCAATCAGCGAGCAAGAGCAGCGAATTTTTCCCAACGCCTGGGGCTGTGCAGAAATTTTTGGAAAAAGAAACGCTGCCCGAAACTTTGACTTGCACTGCTGCTGAGGCGTACGCGAATCGAGGCAGCCCAAAACTTTTGATCAGATACGCTGCGCAATTTGCAGACCGAACAGTGCCGCGACCGATGAAGCAATACGGCTCGATTGAAGAACTGAACCGTGCCCATGCGGTTTACGATGCGACTTGGCAGAGAGAATTTAAAAATCGATTCGAGCAAATGCAGGATGCCGCACTGGCGAAAGTCAGGGCTGGAAAGGATTACAAGCAAGCAATCTTTGAAGCGGTCGGTGTCGATGCCGGGCCAAAGCAGCTGGAATTGACCGAAGGGCAGCGCAAGGCTTTGGGAATCGTGAGGCTGGCATAACATGGAAATCAAAACATTATTCTATTATCATGAGCAAAAAGGGCGATTTTCAGAGCGAAATTCAAACCCGGCCTTTTTTAAAATAGCGATTAAAAGGCCCAGGATGACCGCCATTCAATTTTCTAGGTCAATTTGGCCTATGCCACGTATTTTGATTTTTAGCGGCCTGGGGGCAATTTGAAAAAAGACCACATAAAAATTTTTGGCAATGTAGTGATGGTTTCAGCCTACTGTCCAGAATGCCAAGATGAGGCATTGATTGCGCAGGGGGAATATACCTGCTGTGGAGCAAGCTACGAAGAAAAAAAGCTGGATAAAATTGTGCGCGAATCTGAGCCGGTCAATAAGCGAAAAATTTTAGGAAGAAAATCACGCGAGGAAATTTTAGCACAGCAAAACTTCTGCTGCTTTTATTGTGATCGGAGATTTGGAAAAACTGTTTACAGAAAAGGAAAGCCGATTGCTTTAAAAATAAATTACGATCATCAAGTTCCGTTTGCTTATGGACAGAATAATTCTGCTGACAATTTTGTAGCTGCTTGCCACATTTGCAATGCAATAAAAAGCAGCATGCTTTTTGATTCAATTGATAAAGCCAGGTTGCACATTCTTGCTGCTTGGGCAGAGAAAGGCATAACAGATGAAAAGTAGCAGCAGCGATTTACAGGAACGATTCTACCATCGGCTGTGCCCAATAGCGAGCGACTCGCCAGGGCACAAAGCAGAGAAACAGATCCAGGCTGTCCTGCTCAATGTCAGATCCGAAGATAGGAAAACATCTGATGTAATGATCGTTAGAGTAGACACCGGCCGTCTGGCAGATATCCAAAATTCCTTTGGGCAAATTGTGGGTGTCGCTCCTATGGTTCAAGCTACTAACCAACATGTAGCAGCACCAGACTTCTTTGTCTGGCAGAATCGGCACTTGCAATTTGTGAAATTGAATCCGTTCAGTCAGAAGTTTTTCAAATGCATTCTGCGCTCGGGCTATTTTGGGCTGCTTTCCGAAAACCACTTTCTGCGTGGCTTTATTAAACCAAGTAAACCTGGAATTGCTAACAGAATAAAGTTTGGCTGCTGGCCCAGTAACTCTGATCTTCAAATAGCAATCGGCAACAAAGTCCAGCTGCACCGCAGAGGCAGAA
>Ga0075472_10000225_pt1 | contig 22831 bp, 24 predicted proteins | sample DEB19_08_DNA_3_FD_77014 | JGI IMG/M metagenome (GOLD analysis project Ga0075472, IMG submission 77014) | Aqueous microbial communities from the Delaware River and Bay under freshwater to marine salinity gradient to study organic matter... | ecosystem: Environmental > Aquatic > Marine > Coastal ...
AGGGGAGTCGAACCCCTGTCCAGGCAGAGTTACTGCCCGCTGTTAGCCTTTACACAGTCACGGCCCATGACTCGGGAAATCATAGATGTGCTCACGTGCGGCCTCTTTGGGCGTCCAGTGGTAGGTGGGATGGAAGAAGAACCATGTGACCATCATGGCGTAGAGAAACCAGCTGATGGCGAGAACGTAGAGCATACGATTGGTCATGGGGTGCCTCATGGTGAATTATGATAGGAAGCGTGCGGCCTATGTTCCTGGCCCTGAAAGGAGCGACCCCTAGCGTTAGCCAGGGGTCGCGAGTCGGGGTCATGGGGGTGAGCAGTTGGTTCGTCCTTGCAGCCAATAGGGTGCGTGAGACGGGCACTTGCTCAGGTGCCAAAGGAGGGAGCAGTTTCGTTTTACGCTTGGCGCGTGGGACGACTTGCTCAGGTCACCAAGAGGAGGGAGCAGTTTTGTTAGCCCTTATCCCGCGGGAGTTTGGCACAGTGCTTGCTCAGGCACTGAAGGCTTTGACTAAGATCTTCTGTAGTCTGATAGTTTCCAGATAATGAAACGCATTTTAGGATTCCTTCTTGGCATACTCCCACAGCCCCAAGGAAGGAGAGCAGTTTAGTAGACTGTCTTGCTCAGGACAGCTGCCAACCCGGTTACAGCCGGGGTCTCTCAACCCTCAGACGCGACGAACACCGTTGTTCGGGGTTTCCGTCGCAGGGTTATTCATACGCGAAGCCGAACGATCAGCGGCTTTCTTGGTCTCACCGAGGATACGCGCCAGCTCTTCGGGAGACAGCTTGACCTGCTTGGCTTCCGACTTGGTGGTGGACTTGCCGGTGTATTCCCACGGCTCATTGAAGATGTTCATGTAGACCGTCTGGAAGGCGTCCATCAGGTCCATATGCAGATTGTAGCGCGCCTCGTTGACGTAGAACCAATGTTGCGTCTTGAGGTCTTCCTCGTTGATCGTGCCTGTCTTGGCGATCTCTTCCTTGGCCTTGTTCCAAGCGATCTCCGACTTCAGGAGACGCTGGCGATTGTTGTCGTAGGTGTTGGTGATCTCCTTGCCATCAGCACCCTTCTTGGTGACCGTGATCACGCCGAAGTTCTGACGATAGAGGTTGGAGAGAACCCCAGAGAGAAGGAAGCGAATACCGTTGTCTCGCGTGGAGGCTTTCTCGACACCGATGTCGGCTTCAGCCATCTGCTCCTTGAAGACGCCGAAGTTGTCCATCTGATCATCGAGAGCTGCAATCAGCGGGTGGAAGGCGTCCATGAGGCCACGAACGAGGAGAGAGTCGACCTTGGTGGATTTCTTGGTAGCCATGATGTGATTCCTTTTGTTGTTTCCTGTTATCGGTAGATACTTTTCCTTGATAACCCCTACAGGCCCTCACAGCCGGATCGGGAGGCGCAAGCGCCTTCTCGAGGGACCCGGCTGTAGGCGAAGCCGAAGCTGGGACGGAAGGGGCTTGTCGGCTCACGAACGGACTGTGAGAGCCGAGAGTTCATTTCTGATTTGCTCGATTGAGCGAGCGTAAGCGACCCATGCTGACTGAACTTCGGTTTTCTCCTGTAACTCCAGAAGAGTCGCGAGAGAGGACTGCAATACGCGATACCGCCGCTGTTTCCAATTCTCGGCATGATGGTTAATTTTTTGATAACCAGGGCGGTTGTGATAGGAAGGGAAGTAGTGTGTAGCGTTCATGGTCTGTTCTCCTGTTGGATTAGCATGTAACTAACGAGTGCGATGATGAGTGATGATGCTACCATTACTGATGTGAAGGACTCAGGTGACATCACATCTCCGTGAGTGCGAGAGCAATGAGGAAGACGATGTCGAGTGCGAACCAGTCGAGAATGGTCATTGTTGATCTCCGTGTATGTGTGAATTTGTGATAGGAAGCGAATGTGATTAGTGGGTAGGCGAGCCGTTGCCCTACCGGCGATGTTTCACTAATCAAGTTTGTTATGAGTCCTCACTCCCCGCCTTTCCCAAGGGGGGATCTCGATGACTCTGCCGGTCCACTCTGGTCGATTTGCGTACTGTCCAGCGCAGCAGTGCTACCGTCGGATCTTCCGCATTCCCTTGGAACCTAGGTCGGCAGCTCTTTACTTATCTATGTCGTCGTCTGCCGTTGGACGTTAAGAACCACAGCCACAAGAGACTCTGTCAACTACGAGCGACAACGCTGGGCATTACCCCGAGAGGCGCAGAAGGGAGAGCTCGTTGTTGATAGAGATGAGGCTGTGGTTTAGTCCAACATAAAGGCAGACGGCGGCATAGATAAGTGCTGGTGACAGGAGACAACGGATGCGGAAGATGCGGCAACACTGGCTGCCCGTCAGCTAGCAAAGCGAGCAGAGTGGACCGGAGTCGTGATTCACACTCTCTCAGCATTCTGCGATAGGGACACCAACCCGAAGGGCAGAGACAAAAGGAATAGACTTCAGGCTATTTCTTTTGGCTCTGTTCATTGGTGGCCCGGCCAAACGAGTCGACTGAGCGCCGAGGCCGTAAGGCCGAAGGAGAATGCGAAGGAGCGAGTGAGGCATCGCCCATAGCCTCACTCTCAATGGCATCTAGGATGGGCAGGGAAGGCTGCTGATGAGGCTACAGCAGCAGGGCGCTACCCTGGTAGCTGACTATGGATGTGAGGATACTGTGGGTGAGAAGAGAAGAGATGGGCTGGTGATGAGCTGGGAGAGACCAGCCTGGTGCTTGATCACCCTGTATCCCTAGAAGAACAAGGGATTGTGGCTGGTATCAATGGATATACTACATCTTGTATGTGTGGAATAGAGGAGAACAGTGAGCCTATGGCTGTCTCGAGGGGTGTATTGCACCCTCATTGTCTACCCCTCAGGCTACTACCGCAAGAGACAGCATCAAGTCATAGCCACGAGAGACACCCCCTCCCCTCCCCCTACTGTGGGGGCTGGGGGTGGGGTTATCCTGGTGAATTACACCTTGAATTTTTCTAGCAGAAATTCCCCATTTAGAAAATATTTCTTCGTTTTACTCTTGAAGTACTTGACAAGGGCCCATTCTTCATGATATACTTTAAGTATAGACCTAGGGGATAACCTTAGGTTTAAACAGAAGGGCCCCTAAAGGCATAATCTGTTTTCCCCTCTGTAACCTTAGGATATAACCTAAGGCATAAACGAGGGTCATAATCAGTAGTTCTGTTTCTTTTCCTTTCCCTTTCCTAAGAACCTATAGTCTATAACCTAAGGTTATATCCTATAGGTCTTTTTTTGTTCTTTTCCCGCCCACGGCCTCCCTCCAAAATATATGAGCAATCTTTAGATTGCGTTAATGGATCAGCGATCCTTTATGGAAAAAGTTAACAACCCCTTCCGTAACCCGGTCTCCAACCAACGCTACACCAAGGGTCTGTTTTTTGAACAGACGTTGGCCGACAAATCGACGGTCGTCTACACGCTCAAGGATGTAGACCACGAAGGTTACCCGTCCCTTTACAGGCTTTACATGGAGCTGGACGATCCCACGGAGTGGGAAGTGGCCCAGAAGCTCGTGGACGGCTGGGAGCACTGGGAGCAGCTTTGTTCGTGTACCTGGTTCAAGCCCTTCATCGAAAGGTGGCGAAAGGAACTGGAGCTGCGGATGAAGTCCAGGGCTCTGGCCAAGATCAAACAGGAAGCGAAGACAGGCTCCAAGGAAAGCTTCGGAGCCAACAAATATCTCCTCGAGAAGGGGTGGGAGCCCAAGGAAGGCTCCAGAAACGGCAGAGGCCGCCCCTCCAAGGATGAAATCAGGAAGGCTGCTGAGGCCATTGCCCAGACTTCCTCCCAACTCTCAGAAGACTACAAGCGACTAGGATTCCAGTAATTGGCTAAACCCACTTTTACCAGACTCACGTCTCTGGTTAATGGCGTCACAGCCATCAATGGCGTCATCTCCGAGATCGAGTCTGCTTTCCAGAATACCTTTTCGAGAGACGGATCCTCCCCCAATACGCTGACGGCCACCATGGACGCCAACAGCCAGAGGATCATCAATCTCCCGGCCCCCTCTTCCGACAACGAACCTGTCCGCAACGGAGACTATCAGGCCCAGCTCCTTTCAGGATCCCTTGTTGTTCCCCTGACCGTCGGTCTCGGTGGCACAGGCTCCTCCACCGCGGCAGGAGCCAGAACGTCCCTGGGCCTCGGCACTGCTGCTGTTCTCGATGTCGGCACCACGGCCAACAAAATCGTCCAGCTGGATGGCTCAGCCAAGCTCCCGGCGATCGATGGCTCCCAGCTGACGAACCTTCCAACCGCAACTCTCAGCCCTACTACAGGCACTCTCGGCAGCTGGGTACGGTCTACTTCTCCCACGCTGACCAATGTCACTTACGCGGCAGGCACCACTGGCCTCGCCCCTTACGTGATGACTGCCGGGACAAATCTCACTAGCCCCGTTGCAGGAGCTTGGGAGTATGACGGGACAGTTTCGTACTTCACACCCAACACCAGCAATCGCACCCTGAACCTATGCGAAAATTTTGTTATTCTCTCTTCCACGCGGTCTTTTCTCAGTAATACATCAGCCCAAGCAATCTTTGCAGGAGGAGGTGGGCCTACTAACGGCACTCTTACACTTCCTGCTGGCACCTACACATTTACTCTATATTTCGCTGTCAGTGGCCTGAGTGCGTCAACACATAGTTTAACATTCACTTACGGCGGGACTGCTACTATCGGTTCAGTGCTCACTTATGACGTTTGGAATTCTATCGCTAGTACAACTAGCTCGATTAGCATTCAGAGCAGTTCTACGAGCACTTCCACGATCTTCTACGCTATTGGGGTAATCAGAGTCACAAACGGTGGCACGCTAATTCCAAGCCTGACACAGACAACCAACACAGCTGCTGCAACCGTAGCTATCAACAGCTTCTTCAAAATCACCCAAGTTGGCTCTTCTTCTGCCGCGTATGTCGGTAACTGGTCGTAACCCATGGGTATCTACGATGCAGACGGCAAGATCCGCCTAACCCTTTCCAACGGAAGCGGATGGAAGGGTCTCTACGCCCCTGATGGGTCCTGGTACGTCACCGTATCTCCTGGCACCTCTTTTGTAGGCGCCTACGCCCCTGACGGCTCTCTTTACATCACCAATGCGACAGGTTCCTCAACGGTAGGTCGCATTGCTTCAGACGGCTCTTTAAGGGTGACCCTCTCTTCTGAAAACAACGGAGCTCTGAGAGTTTCAGGTATCACTTTTTCACCTGCTGTTACAGGCAACCCAATTGGCCTTCTTCTGGCCCTCACCTACACTGCTTAAAGGACTCGGTTTAAACAATGGTTGACAACGTCGCAATTACCCCTGGCACAGGCGCTACTGTTGCAGCGGATGACATTGGTGGGGTTCTTTACCAGCGTATCAAGCTAGCTCTGGGTGCAGACGGTGCTGGTGTCGATGCTGTAGCTGGCGCAGGCACTGTTGGCACTGGTGTCCAACGTGTAACCATTGCTACGGATGACCAAACGGCAGCCAACCTTAATAACGCTCTTGTCGGTGACTACGAGACGGTTGCTGCGTCTGCAACGGATCAAGTCCTCGGAGCAACCGGAGCGACTGGCGACTTTCTTTCCGGTTTGTTGATTGTTCCCGCTACGACTTCTCCTGGGGCTGTGTCCATCAAGGATGGAGCCGGATCCGCCATCACGATTTTTACAGGCGGTGCTTCCAGTGTCTCGAGCCTTGTTCCGTTTATGGTCCCGCTTGGTATGAAGTCCGCTGCAGGAGCTTGGAAAGTTACTACGGGCGCTAGCGTTTCTGTCATTGGAATTGGAAACTTTACTTAATGTTTTTTCAGACGCTCTACCGCACAGTCAGTATCGCCGCGCTAGTATCGTCTGGTGCTATTTCACCTGAGGTTTTTGGCGATTTTATTGCCGACCTTGGCGACTACACGACGCTCTCCACCCTGTCCTCCATGCCGACAGACGGCAGCGTGAGCCGCTCGGGCAACGCTTACTATTTCGACAATACCGGGACGCTTCAGACGGCGGGCACGAATACGGCTCGGTTTGATTACGCATGGAACGGCTCGGCGTGGGCAGCAAAGGGACTGCTCATTGAAGGCGCGCGAACCAATGTGTTCCTCAACAGCACGACGCCTGCGACGCAGAGCATCACGGTAACTGCTCAAGCATACACGCTGTCATTTTACGGCACCGGCACGATTACGCTATCCGGCGCGTCAACCGCAGGCCCTCTCGTCGGGACAGGCGCGAACAACAGGGTTACGCTGACATTCACGCCGAGTGCGGCCAGCCTGACGCTCACTCTCAGCGGCACGGTGAACTATCCGCAGCTTGAGGCCGGTTCGTTTGCGTCGAGCTATATCGTCTGCGGCGGCACGGCGACGACACGAAATGCGGAGACGTTTACCCTCGCCAACTACACCAACCGCCTTGTCGAAAGCTTCTACGTTGACGAGCAGACGGGCGGCTCTTGGTCAGCGAACATCGCCCCAAGCGCGACAAGCCCGCTCTCTATCGGCACGCCGACATTCGGCTGGGTCACGTCTCTGCGCGCGTATCTGAGCGGCGCTGCGGGGTCCATCGCAACGCCAAGCTGGATCGACAACAGTGGCACTGTCGGCAACCGGATGATGTATGACAGCACGGGGTTGTTGACGTTCGCCCCGGCAAATTTGCTGACGGGCAGCGCCACCCTGTCAACGCAAACAGTTACGGACGGCGTTGCGGCAGGGCGAAATTTTGTCCTCTCCTTCAAGGGAACGGGTTCCGTTGTCGTCAAGGAAACGAACTCGGGTGGAACGACGATTGTCACCATCAACGGCACTGGCGCGTCAGACCGTGTGTGGGGCGCTTTCACCGCGACTGTTGCGACGCTGTATGTCTCCGTCAGCGGAACGGTTACGGAAGCACAACTCGAACCCGTCACCTACCAGACCGCCCCACGCCCATATATAGCCACGACCACCGCCGCCATCTATCTCCCCCGCTACGACTATTCGCCCGCGACCACCCCGGCCACGCCGCTCGGGATGCTGGTGGAAGAGAGCCGGGCGAACCTTGTCACGTATAGCGAACAGTTCAACAATGCCGCGTGGACCGGCAGCGGCCTTCTGGCATTTGGGTCAGGTTCGACCGCAGACGCTACAGTCGCCCCCAGCGGAACAACGACTGCCGATTTGCTGACGGAAAACTCTTCGACTTCCACGCACTATATCGACTGCACGTCGATTACGTTCACAGCCGCCAAATACACGATCTCCGTCTTCGCCAAATACAACGGACGGCGCTACCTGACTATGCAGGGCAGTTCTGTCGTATTTTCGACGGACATCGCGTCTTTCGACTTGGTGAGCGGATCGGCCTCGTTTGCATCCGCAGGGTCGACAGCGACGATAGCTGCGGTTGGAAACGGCTGGTATCGGTGTTCGTGGACGATCACGACTGCGGCGGCAAGCGGCGTCGTCACGCTCCTGCTTTCCGATGTATCGGGAACAAGAAGCCGCAGCTACACAGGCGACGGCGTGTCTGGGATATATCTGTGGGGCGCACAGGTCGAACTCGGAGCATTCCCCACCTCCTACATCCCGAATAACTCCGGCTCCGGCTCGGTCACGCGCGCAGCGGACATCGTGAAACTGACGGGGTCGGCGCTGACGACGATTGGCGGAACTGCCGGAACTGTTGTCGAGGAAATCAATCTGCGCGGAACGACAGCCGCCACGCAATACGGCATATACGGCAACAGCGTTTCGCCCGGCTATTTCGACAGCGCGCTTGTCGTGAAGGCGACGAACGGAACGAATGTGCTGTCCTCTGGAGTGACGGCGGTTGTTGGGACTGCCGGGCGTTTCGGGCTTGCGTGGGACGCTTCTGGGCGCGCTATCAGCTACAGCGGCTCGGCTGCGGTGACTGACGCCAATGGCTTCGGCACAATCGGTTCGACCGTCTATATTGGCTCAAACAACGCCTCGAACACGGCGAACGGGTGGGTGCGCTCTATGGCGCTCTACAACCAGAAACTGTCCAGCGCGACGCTTGCCCAGAAAACTACAGTGGGAGCTTCCTACTAATGACTGAAATCATCTTCAACTCCGGCGATTACGCCACGCTCGTTGCCGACGCAGAACGCCTCGGCTTCACATACACCGACGCGCAGGGCGAGACGCAAATCCAAATCAGTGGCCCCATGGCCTCTGGCGGCGGGTATTTCCTTAACATTGTCGGGACGGTCTATGAGCCGCAGCCGCCGACGCCCATCGGAGAGACCCCGCCTGCGCCTGTCGCGCGCCCCGGCTACTGGGGTCGCCTCCGTGCCAACGGTTCAACCGGGGACCTCCCGGTGTTCTCGGACACCATCGTCCAGTACTTCTGGTCGCCCTCGGTTGGCGCTGTGGACCCCGACACCGGACTTACCTTCGGTGGCTGGACTGCGGACGGTGTGACGCTCGCGCCGGATTGGGTTTCGACGATAGCGATGATTGCCTGATGTCAGACCACGCTTGTGAACTTGTCGAAAAGGTTTTCTTGACGAGAAACCTCGCCCACCTCGCCCATTTCAAAACCAGTTCCTACGCAGAACACATGGCTCTTGGAAGCTTCTACGAAGACATTATCGAAATTATAGACAACTTTGTAGAAAGCTACCAGGGAGCCTTTGGGCTTCTCCGCTCCAAAGAGGAAAAGGAGCTTGAAGAGGAGGAAGGCGAAAAGGACATTTTGAAGACCCTCCAGAAAGACGTCCAATGGATGAACAAGAATCGATCGAAGATCGCCCGGGAAGTCCCGGCTCTAGAAAACATTCTTGACGAGATCGTCGGCGTCTACCTCCGCACCATCTACAAATTGAGGTTTCTTTCCTGAATGAATTTACCCTCCACAAGCATCAAGCGGCTTGAAGGCGTCCACCCGGATCTCGTAAAGGTCGTCAAACGAGCTGCAGAGCTCACTGATGTGCCTTTCATTGTCACCGAGGGTCTACGCACCCTGGCCCGTCAGAAGCAGCTGGTGGCTGCGGGAGCCTCCAAGACAATGAAGTCCCGCCACCTCAATGGTCACGCAGTCGACCTGGCGGTGGTGCTCAACGGGAAACTCTCCTGGGACTGGCCGCTCTACCACAAGCTGGCCAAGATCGTGAAGCAGGCGGCAGCTGAAGTCAAAGTTCCCATCGAATGGGGCGGCGACTGGAAGTCCTTTAAGGACGGCGTCCATTTTCAGTTGCCTTGGAGCATCTACAAATAGATGCCCTACAAGAATCCGGAAGACCGAGCCAAAGCTCGTAAAAGGTACTACGAAAAGGTAAGACAAGACCCTATCCGGTGGGCCCATAGAAAAAGAGTGACTGCCGAAGGTTTAAGAAGGTTGAAAGAAAGGGACCCTCGGAGACCTCTCTTTATGAGTGCCAAGGAAAGAGCCGTAAAATTTGACCTACCTTTTCTAATTTCTCTTGAGGATATTATTATTCCACCTTTATGTCCGGTGTTAGGCAGCCCTTTAAAAATTGCTAAAGGGTACGCACAACCAAACTCCCCTTCTTTAGACCGGATTAAACCAGAACTCGGCTACGTACCAGGAAACATAATTGTCATGTCCCACAGAGCAAATCGAATCAAAGGCGACGCCTCTTTACAAGAACTTGAGCAGGTTATCTCCTTCTTGAAGGAGTATCCCTGATGCTTGATGAATCTATCGAGTGTTTGTTAGGACGTATGGAGCAAAAGATCGAAGACATCCAGTCCGACCTGAAGGACATCAAGGAGGAGCAGAAGAGGCTCGCTGCCTGGGTCGACACCGAGAGGATCGGCATGAAGCTCCTGACAGCCCTCGCAGTCTCTCTCGGCGGACTCTTCGTCTACTACAAAGAACACCTAGAGAACTTTATCTTTGGCAGTCGCTAAAACCAAAAAGGAACTGATCAGGGAGCTGGCCCTTTCGGACCTCGCCTCCTTCATCAAGCTGGTCCATCCCCAGAGGTGCCTCGGCTCCATTCACGAGGAGCTCATCCGCTGGTGGACCCGCGAGGACGGCAAGTCCCACCAGCTCGTGCTCCTTCCCCGCGACCACGGCAAGTCCGCAATGGTCGCCTACCGGGTGGCCTGGGAGATCACCAAGAATCCCACGACCCGCGTCCTCTATATTTCTGCGACAGCTAATCTGGCCCAGAAGCAGCTGAAGTTCATCAAGGATATTCTCACGAACGACATCTACCGGACCTACTGGCCGGAGATGGTCAACCTCTCGGAAAATGACCGGGAGAAGTGGACAGAGACGGAAATCTCCGTCGACCATCCGCTCCGCAAGAAAGAAGCTGTCCGTGACCCCACGATCTTCACCGCGGGCCTCACCACCACCATCACCGGTCTTCACTTCGATATCGCCGTCCTCGATGACGTGGTTGTCAGGGAGAACGCCTACACCGATGAAGGACGAGAAAAGGTCAAGAGCCAATACTCCCTTCTCTCTAGTGTGGAGTCAGCAGACGCCTCAGAGTGGGTTGTCGGAACAAGATACCATCCCAAGGATCTATACAACGATCTCCTCGCCATGGGCGTGGATCAGTATGACGAGAATGGGGAAATCACTGGTTCCGACCCTCTGTATGAGATTTTCGAGCGCCAGGTAGAAAGCATCGGAGACGGCACGGGAGAGTTCCTGTGGCCGAGGCAGCAGAGGCACGATGGCAAGTGGTTTGGCTTCGATCAGCAGATCCTCGCCAAGAAGCGCGCCCAGTACCTCGACAGGATCCAGTTCCGGGCCCAGTACTACAATGATCCAAACGATTCCGAAAACGCTTCTATCCCGCGAGAATGCTTCCAGTACTATGACCCCAAACACCTCAGTCGATTCCAGGGAAAGTGGTTCATCAAAGGAAGACGCCTCAACGTCTTTGCTGCTGTTGACTTTGCCTTCTCACTTAGACAAAAGGCAGACTATACAGCTATTGTCGTTGTTGGGGTTGACAGTGACAACTCCTACTACGTCCTCGACATCGACCGATTCAAAACAGATAAGATTAGCGATTACTTCGCCAGAATCCTGAAGCTGCACCAGAAGTGGGATTTCAGGAAGCTCAGAGCCGAAGTCACCGTCGCCCAGCAGGTCATCGTCAACGACCTCAAATCCAACTACATCCGGCAGCATGGACTGGCCCTCTCGATTGAGGAGTTTCGTCCCAACCGCCACCAGGGCACCAAGGAAGAGCGCATGGAGGCGATCCTCCAGCCGCGCTACAACAATCGCCAGATCTGGCATTACCAGGGCGGCAATTGTCAGGTCCTCGAAGAGGAACTGGTCCTCGTCAACCCTCCCCACGATGACGTCAAGGACTGTCTGGCCTCTGTGATCGACGCCTGCATCCCCCCGACGACCGGAGCCCTCAGGGGCTCTCCCGACAATGTCATTAATTTCAATACCCACTCACGCTTTGGAGGCGTAGCATAATTGGTTGGTCGCGTATTCGATATTGACGCTGCGGTAACTGAGGACCAACTCGCTACCCGCATTTCGCAGCAATACATCCAATGGGAAATCTATCGCCAGGAAAAGGTGAAGCAATGGGAGGAGCTGCGGAGGTACGTCTATGCCACGGATACCCGCACTACTACCAACGCTACTCTCCCATGGAAAAACACTACAACCATTCCCAAGCTTTGCCAGATCAGAGACAATCTCTTTTCCAACTATATGGCTTCTCTCTTTCCCAAGAGGAAGTGGCTGGTTTGGCAGGCTGACTCGAAGGAAGACTCCAAGAGGCAAAAGAAGGAAGCCATCACCGACTACATGAAATACGTCATCGATCAGGACGGTTTCAAGAAGGAGATGGCCAAACTCATCCTCGACTACATCGACTACGGCAATTGCTTCGCTACCGTCGAATGGAAGGACGAGACCCAGGAGCTCGAGGACAAAACCCAGGTCGGCTATGTCGGCCCCGGCATCAAGAGGATCTCGCCTCTCGACATTGTCATGAACCCCACGGGGTCTGACTTCATCAACACCCCGAAGATCATCCGCTCCATCCTCACCAAGGGTGAGGTCAAGGAGCTCCTCTCGAGACTCTCCACAGACGCCACCCAGACGCAGTACGAAGAGCTCTGGGACTATATGAAGAGCCTCCGGAGCCATGCGTCGAACTTCTCGACCACCACGGAAAAGTCGAAGAATGACATCTACCGGGTCGACGGCTTCACCTCCTACCGGGCCTACCTTCAGTCCGATTATGTCGAACTCCTTACCTTCTACGGCGACATCTACGACGAAGAATCGGACGAGTTCCTTCGAAATCACGTTATTGTGGTTGCTGATCGTCATAAGCTTATTCACAAATCTCCCAATCCCTCCTTCTTTGGACACCCCCCGATCTACCATGTCGGATGGCGTGTAAGGCAGGACAACCTCTGGGCCATGGGCCCGCTCGATAATCTCGTCGGTATGCAATACCGCATCGACCATGTCGAGAACCTGAAATCGGACGTCTTCGATCTCCTGACCTTCCCGCCTCTCAAGGTAAAAGGCTTCGTGGAGGACTTCAAATGGGGACCCTTTGAAAAGATCTTTGTGGGCGATGACGGAGATGTCGATATCCTCGCGCCTCCTTTTCAGGTGCTCCAGGCCAACACAGAAATCGATATTCTCCAACAGCGTATGGAGGAAATGGCGGGCTCCCCGAAGGAGGCCATGGGTTTCAGGACCCCCGGAGAGAAGACTGCCTATGAGGTCCAGCGCCTCGAAAATGCGGCGTCGAGGATCTTCGCAAACAAAATTTCTCAATTCGAAGAACAACTGCTGGAACGACTCCTGAACGCCATGCTGGAACTGGCGAGACGGAGTATGACCTCGACCTCCATCAGGGTCTTCGACGACCAGATGAAGATCGAGACCTTCCGGACCCTCACCCCGGACGACATCACCGGCAACGGTCGCATTCGTCCCATGGCGGCGAGACACTTCGCTGAAAAGGCCGAGACGGTCCAGAACCTGAACAACTTCTTCGCTTCGGCCCTCGGAGCCGATCCCGACATCAAGGCGCACTTCAGCTCGATCAAGCTGGCGGAGCTGTTCGAGGATCTTCTCGAGGTCCAGGATTACGAAATCGTCCAGCCCTACATCCGGCTCTCGGAACAGGCGGACGCCCAGAGACTCGCTCAGGCGCATCAGCAACAGGTTGCGATGGAAGCCCAGACCCCGGCGGGCATCTCGGCAGACGACTTCGACCAAGACATGCAAGGAATGCCGAATGGGTCTCCCAACCCCATGGGTCCGCCACCTCAAGGAGCAGGACCGCAAGGATAAGTTCGAACAGGCTGTTCGAGCCTCGATCACCGCTCTCTCCCGCCTCTACGACCTCATGGAGGAAAAGGAGAGGGACCTTCTCACCGAAGAAACCAAGACAGAAGACTTCGACTCTCCATCCTGGGCCTACAAACAGGCTTATCGCAATGGACAGAAAACCCAGATCAGGGATCTGAAGAAACTTCTGGAATTCATAAAAGGATAAAGATTGACCGATCTCTTTACCGCTCCGACCACGAGCGACACGACTGCCACCGAGGCCACTTTCGAAGCGCTCGTTGGCGAAGGCAAGAAGTTCAAGACCCCTGAAGACCTTGCTAAGGCAAAGGCGGAATCGGACCGCTTCATCCAGCAGCTGCAGGGTGAACTCTCCGGACTCCGTCAGGAATTGAGCACACGCCAGACCCTCGAACAGTTGATGGACAAGGTCAACACCCAGAGGGCACCCGATTCAACCAGCCAGAGTCATAACCAAAACTCCCAGGATGGTGAAGGGACTACGGCTGTGAAATCGCTCACCGAGGAAGACATTGGCCGACTTGTCGAACAGCGTCTCACCCAGGCCGAGCAGGCTCGCATTCATCAGTCCAATCTGAACCAGGTCAAACAGGCTCTCTCCGAGTCTCTCGGTCCAGATTACGTCACCCATCTCAAGGCCAAGGCCCAGGAGCTGGGGGTGACGGAAGAGTATCTCTCCGGCCTCGCCAAGGAAGCCCCAAAAGCGCTTCTGAAGCTCGTAGGAGCAGGAGAGACCCAGAAGGCTACTGCCCCAGGGCTCTTCACGCCACCCGCATCCCACACTCTTCCCAACGCGAATAAACAGGGGTTTGCCCCTACGGGTCAGCGGAAGCAGTCGTGGTACGAAAATCTGAGGAAGTCCAACCCGACCGAGTATTGGTCGCCCGCTACCCAGAATCGTATGCACCAGGAAGCCATCAGCCTTGGAGAGTCATTTTTCGATCTCTAAGGAGAACTTTTTAAACTATGGCTGGTTTTAATTATAATACCAACGAACATCTCGTTCGTTCCAACCTCTGGTCCTCGCAGATCAAGGAAGTCCTGCTGGACGAGCTCTTCGCCCAGAAATACGTGGACATGATCACCGACTTCCCGGATGGTGATACGCTCAACATCCCGTCGATCGGTCAGGCCGAAGTCATCGATTACGATGAGGGTCAGGCGGTTCGTTACACGGCGATGGATACCGGTAACTTCACCTTCACCATCAATAAGTACAAGAGCTCGGCCACCTACATCACGAACAAGATGAAGCAGGACAGTTTCTATATGTCCCGCCTTGTCTCGTCCTTTGTCCCCAAGCAGCATCGCGCTATCGCCAAGGCGATGGAAGTCGACATTCTGAATCTCGGTTATGCGGGTCAGACGGCGTCGAACCTCAACAACATCAACGGTGCGCCCCACCGCTGGGTTGCCGCGGGCACCAACAATGTCCTGGTTCCGCAGGATTTCGCCAAGGCGCGCTTCTCGCTGCAGAAGGCCAACGTGCCGATGACGAATCTCGTCGCCATCGTGGACCCCTCTGCCGAATATCAGCTGTCCACGCTGACGAACATCGTCTCGCTCACGAACAACCCGAAGTGGGAAGGCGTGGTGCGTGAAGGCGCTTCGACGGGCATGAAGTTTCTGTTCAACATCTACGGCTTCGACGTCTATGTTTCGCAGAACCTGCCCAACGGCAAGACCGAGACCATCAACAGCCGCACGGTGTCCACCAACGGCGTTGCGAACTACTTCTTCTCGGCGTCTTCGGATGTCCTGCCCTTCGTCGGCAGCGTCCGTCAGCCCCCGAAGGTTGACTCCGAGTACAACAAGGACCTCCAGCGCGAGGAGTATGTGACGACCTGCCGCTATGGCTTCAAGCTGTATCGTCCGGAAAACCTCGTCACGGTCCTCTCCGACGCCTCCCAGGTCTAACTGATTTAATATAGGAGTTAATTTTTATGGGTTGGTATAATTCTGACGGTCTTTACGTCAAGTTCGGCACCGAAGAGGGCGCGTCCGCCACGATTGGCGAGAACAAGACCTTCGGTCCGCAGCGTGAAGTAGAGGTCATCCTGGATCTGACGACGCTGACGTCGACCTCGGCTATCCTCGACTACACGCAGTTCATTCCATCGAACGCCTTCATCGAGGCGGTCGAGATTGAAACGCTGACCAGCGCCACCTCCGGTGGTTCGGCTACGTTGTCTGTCGGTCTCTACAAGTCGGATACGACCACGGCCATCTCGGAAGTGGCTTTTGTGTCGGCTCTGGCTGTAGCCACCATCGGCAACGCCGGTACCCGTCTTACCCTCACGCTTGGGTCGACCGGCGTGGGTGACAAGATTGGCACGACCCCGGCTTTCCCGGGTCTGATCTCGGCCAAGTACGGCACGGCTGCTTTCACGGCTGGCCGTGTGGCGATCCGCATCCGTTACAACCAGGGTTACAAGACCATCTAACGGAGAAGTCATGAAAGACCTCATTGTCTCCAAACTGAAGGAAGGCTCCACCTGGGCTGGCGTCGGCGCTATTGTCGCAGCCCTGAGCTTTCCCCACGCTGCGGAATTGGGCGTGCTGATGCCGTCCGTTGGCGTCGTTGTGGCTGGCGTTCTCGCCATCTTCTTCCCGTAAGATGTGGCTGAGCATTGTCGGAGCGGTCCTTGCGCTGCTGACGACAATCGCCCAAGGCTTTGGCTCCCTGGTCTCCTTGATCAGGGAGTCGAACCTTAAGAAGCAAGGAAAAGAGGAGGCGGAGAACGCTCTCCTCAAACAGGAAACAGAAGTCCTCGGAAAAGCAATTGAAGCACGTCAAGAAGCTCGCATTGCTAATGGCGCTGTCCCTGAGTCTGACAGCCTGCCAGACGATGGCTACAGACGGGATTGACGTCAAGGCTGCCTGCAAGGCCTTCCAGCCGATCACCTGGTCCAGGAAGGACACTCGGCTGACCCAGGAACAAATCGTGGAATACAACAAGGTTCGGAAAGCAGTCTGTAAATGAAATACACCGTTCTCGAAATGGTTCAGGATATCCTCTCGGCAATGGACTCCGACGAGGTCAACTCCATCAACGACACCATCGAGGCCCAGCAGGTCGCCCGCATCGTCAAGAACTGCTACAACGACATCACGACGAGTGTAGAGCTTCCCGACCAGTATTCCCTGCTTGCCCTCGATCCTTCCGGCGATACGGCCAAACCGGTCGTCATGTATATTCCGGAAGGCTGGTCCAACATCGAGTGGATCCGCTACGACAAGCACGGGGACGGAACGCCTTCTACCCCCGGCTCCGGCAGCTGGACCTCTCCTGACGGGATCACCATCTACTACGGTCCCTCGGAAGCCAACTTCGGTTCTGCCGCCACAGGCGACACCTACCAGCAGTTCAGGGAAATCACCTACCTCCAGCGGGAAGAGTTCCTCAATCTCGTTCAGGACTACAACAGCGAAGACACGACTACGGACACCTACACGATTACGGAAGGATTGAACAACATCCCTCTGCTTTGCCGTAACGACAAGATGCCCGACTTCTGGACGGTCCTCGACAACCGCATTATCGTTTTCGACAGCTACGACAGCAATGTTGACGATACATTGCAGTCCTCAAAGACCATGTGCTACGGCAAGAAGATTTCCAGCTTCACGCTGAGCGACGGTTGGGAGATCGATCTCGATGACAAATACACCTCCTACTTGTTCAACGAAGCGAAAGCGACTGCCTTTGCCGAGATCAAGCAGCAGATGAATCCGAGGGCCGAGAAGATGGCCAGGATTGCGAAGATCAAGACACAGAAGATCAAGAAGGCGGCTCCCTACGGGGAAGCAGCCACGGACGATACGCCCAACTACGGCAGGCGCTATGGTCCCTCCCATTTCATCAACAAAGGATACTACAGGTAATCTATGGCCTACACGGAAGAATTTGAAGTCAGCGAATACGAAATCGATCGCTCTTTCAAGGTTGACAATAATGTCCTTCATGTTCGTCGCCACGACCCTTACGGTTTTTGGTTATGTCATTACGAAAAGGGCACGGTCCCCGCGGAACTCACTGGCTCCTATACGAGTTTCTACGAAGCGGAAAAGGCCGTTCTGAGTTACCTCGAGAGACGGGCCGAGAAGAACACCCCAAAGGCTGCCTAACACAGGATACCAGAAAAGTTTGCCTCGTCAGATTGTCAATCAGGTAGAAAGTAATTTCTCCGGTGGCCTCATTACCGAGGCGACTGCTCTCAATTTTCCCGAAAACGCCTGCACGGCTGCAGACAACGTCATCTTTTCCCCAAAAGGTGGCGTTTCTCGTCGTCCGGGCCTCGACTATGAAAATGGTTACACAACCAGGTCTGTCACGCTTGCAGGCAACGCCATGTCTTACACGACATGGAAAAATCCCGCCGGTGCTGACGAGACCTATTTTGTTATTCAGATAGGCCGTTACCTCTACTTCTATGAGGTAAAGGACGCCGCCATGTCAGCCTCGGCGCATTCAACCGTCATCGACATGGACAGTTACAAGACTTCGACGGCTACGCTGCTGGCTCAAAACGAATGTCAGTTTGCTTTTGGCCAGGGGTATCTCTTTGTCGTTCACCCTTACTGCGAACCTTTTTACGTCCAGTATACGGAAGCGACGGACGCTCTCACTTCCTCAACAATCACCGTCTACACCAGAGATACGGACGGGATTATCGATGAGCTGATCTACGATTACGATACGCGCCCGACGTCTTTGACAAATGCGCATAAATATAATCTTTACAACCAGGGTTGGTCACCCAATCCAACTGACTACATTACGGCCTGGCGGACAAATGTTACCCATACAGAAGCTGTTTACGCAGGAAACGGTATCTGGGTTTCAAATACTGTAACAGACTCCGTTGGCAATTCCAATTATCCATCCAACGCAGACGTATGGTGGATGTGCCTGAACTCAGACAATGTTTTCTGGCCGAGTCTTGCGACATCGAACAAAAGAGGTAATACCCCGGCTCCAAAGGGCTATTACGTCCTCAACGCCTGGAACATGGATCGGGCGACGGCTTCGGGCATTACCGGCATCGCCTCCACCACCAGCGGCGTCAACCGTCCTTCCGCCATTGCTTTCTTTGCAGGCAGGGTTTTCTACGCCGGATGCAATGCAGACGGCTACGCCAACAAGATCTTCTTTACCCAGGTCATCAAAAGCACGGAACAGTTCGGACGCTGCCATCAGCTCAATGATCCGACCAACAAGGATCTGTTCGATCTTCTGGCGACCGATGGCGGTTTTGTCTCCATCCCAGAGGCTGGTCGCATCCTCAAGCTAGTCTCTATTCAGACAAGTTTGATCGTCTTTGCGACCAATGGCGTCTGGGTCATCACCGGCAACCAGAACATCGGCTTTTCTGCAGGCGATTACGCCGTACGTAAAATCTCTTCGATCCCGGCAGTGTCGGCTTCGTCCTTTGTTGACGTCGAAGGCTTGCCCTGTTGGTGGAACTATGACGGGATCTATATTGTCTCCCAGGTTGGGGACACCAACTACTCCGGTGGCGTCAAGATCGACTCCCTGACCCAGATGTCCATCCGAACCTTTTTCAAGGAAGAAATTCCAGTCGCCTCCAAGCTTTACGCCAGGGGCTCTTACAATCAACTGAACAAGGAAATCAGCTGGACCTACCGGTCTTCAGCCATCACCAATTTTGAAGACAATTACGCTTTCGACAGGGTGTTGACCTACTCGACCATCAACCAATCCTTCTACCCCTGGTCGTTTGGAGGCAACGTCAAGATTCATGGCGTGACATCTCAAAGAACAAGAGGAACCTTTCGCCAGACTGTCAGTGGAACAAGAACCGATGTGACCTCCATGCAGGGATCTGTATCCAAATTTGTCGTCTCCTCTTCAGGTAATCTTTCCTTTGCCGAGACCAAGAACTCCGGTTACCTCGATTTTGGAACGACAGATTATACGAGCTACCTTGTCACTGGTTACAACTTCGATCAGGCAGCCCGAAAGCTGCAAGCTAATTACGTCACCATTTTCTCAAGGTTCCAGGACGTTCCCCAGTTCTATTTTCAGGGAATCTTCGACTCAGGCAATACGGCAAATTCAGGCCGGTGGGGAACCAACCAGCTGGTGACGTTCCCTGAGATCGGAGACTACGACTACTACAAGAAGAAACTGAAAGTTCGAGGCACAGGCAACGTCCTCCAGTTCAAGGTTTCTTCGGTTACAGGCAAGCCATTCGATATTGCCGGATGGTTCAAATGGCAAACAGCCAATGCGGGTATTTAAGTAAATGGATCCAATTACCATTGGTATGACGGCCCTGAGCGTCGGCTCGGGCCTCTTTGGAATGTTCGGAAACAAGAAGAGCGGTCAGGTCAACCCCCAGATGGCCGCCGCATACAACCAGTTCGAAATGCAAAACAACGAACTGGAACAGAGGCGGATGAACCTCGACGCCACACGGCGCAAGAGAGACATCATTCGTCAGGCCCAGGTGGCCACGGCGAACGCAGAGAATGCAGCCGCTAACGGCGGAGCCATCAACTCCTCGGGCATCGAAGGAGCAAGGGCAGGGATCTCCGGACAGGCAGGGGTCAATTATCTTGGCGTTTCCCAGAATCAGGAGATCGGCAACACTCTCTATACGAACCAGAGGGCCATGGGGTTACTTAACTACCAAATGCAGGGACAGAAGGCGACAACCCCGAATTACGGAGCTCTCGGGGCCGAGTTCATGTCCAACAATACGGATCAGCTGACCCGTCTTCTCAAGTGGGGATTCAATATCAAGTAATGGTAGAAACGACGAACAAGACCCCCGGTCAGAAAGACGTCAATCAGCCTCTGGGTTACACTTTTGGGGGTTTTTCCATCGATATGACGGAACCCGGAGAGAAACTTGCCCAGGCTCCCGAGACGAGCTTTTCGGGAGTTTCTCTTGTTGACGACAAACCCAATCCCGGACTGACCTCTCTCGTCGGCTCCGTCCAGCCCACGCAACTGACGGACGAGGAGCTGGCCAGAAAGGTCGACAAGTTTTCCTTCGCCCTCGGCAAGGACTTTTCCAGGGACGACATCCATCGTTACCTCTCGACGGGGAACGAGGACCAGCTGCGCCACTATGCGGCTGCCGTCAAGGATACGAAGGACGAGCAGGCGCGCAAGGTCACGCTGACGGATATCCTCTCGGGCGGTCTGCCCGATGATCCGTCTCAACAGTCGATCATGTATTCCAACGTCAAGGCTCTGGGCAAGTTCAAGCCCGCCAACAATCCGATGACGGTTGTGGAGGAAGCCTACGCCAAACGCTTTGTCGAGTCTGTTCCCGATGTCGGCCCCAAGGACTCCGCGATCAACCGCCTCATCAGCGGCATCAGCGAGAAGGTGGTCGATGAAGAGAGCAGGAAGCGTGTCTCTGAAGCCCAGGATTCCGTTCTCACCACCATGGAGAAGGCGGAGCGTCTGAAGCTCTATCAGGAGAACGCCAAGGATATTCTCGAGAAGGCCGAGACCCGCTACGCCCAGGAGTCGCTCTTCGGCAAAGTCATCGACTTCGGCAAGTCGGCTGTCCCCTTCTACGACTATTACAACATGGTCATGGACGTTCCGGGCATGGAGGCTGCAGGCGTCCTCCCCGGCACCACCATCGCCCAATGGGTCACCAAGCTCTACGACCAGACCCCAGCCGTCCAGAAGGAGTGGCTGGAGAAGGCCGTCACCACCATTGGCGCCTACAACCCCCAGCTGGCCGTCAGGGTGGCCGAGGCGGCTGTCTCCTATTCCACGACCGACGAGGCCATGGACAATTTCTTCGGCGTTCTCGACGTCAAGGATGTTCCCGGTCTCGGAGCCGCCGCTGTCGGCACGGCTGTCTTCTCCTCGAAGCTGGCCTTGATGACGCTCGACCATCTGGAGGCCCGCAGGGCGTTCCAGCAGGCGGTCAGGGCCGGAGCCAGTCCCAACGCCACTGCGCCCGGCTTCAACGCCGCCATGGGCAACATCAATGGCGCTGCTGTCCACAATGTGGCTACAGCGGCCCCGGGAGCCTCTCCCAGCCCTCAGCAGATGGCTGCAGCTACCCCTACCTATGTCAACCCTATGGCCGCTCCAGGGGCCACTACAGGCCTTGCAGGAGCGCAAACCGGAAGGTTCGCCTCCTTCGTGGCCCAGAGGGCTGGGCAGCTGCAGGCGAAGGTGGAGGCCCTCATCCGTGTGAACCGTCTGCCCGAAGAGGCCCTCCAGGCTGGCTTTGCCGGTATGAAGGTCGAGTTCGAGAACACGATCAACCAGAGCTTCAACAACGCCATCCAGAACGCCTCCAGGCTCCCCGGCAATGTCCAGAGGCCTGTCGGTCCCGTGGCTCCCGTCAATCTGACGGTGGGCGGCAGGACCGTGCGTCCCGAGAAGACGAAGGAGAACCTCGGTCGCTGGGAGTTCGAGGTCACCAAGCCCAATGGTCAGCTCTTCTCCAGCGCCCACAACTTTGCCGAAGTCCACACCTGGGCGCGGCTCATGGGTCTGCAGCGGGGCGACTATGGCATCAAGCAGGTCGGCAATGGCCATGTGATGACCCTCTCCCGTCCCCTGGACGAGACGCGGCCCTATGTCCGTGACGCGCTCATCACCACCAAGAACAAGACCAATCCGGTGACGCCGCTCATCGGCGGCCTCAAGCGGGGTGGGGGACGTGTCTCGGAGTTCTCGGCCAATAACCGCATCGCCTATGTCTCCGGTCAGGAGAAGCTCAGGGAGACGATCGAACCTCTGGTCTCGGATCTCCTGAGCCTCAAGGAGCCTCATGTGGACGCGCTCAACCGTGTCATGACGGAAGAGATGAACCGCATCGATCCCGCGACCAATCTCCCGGGCTACTTCTTCGCAGACCACCGTGAGTTCTCGGACGCCTACCGCCGTCTCAACGGACGCAGTCCGACGCGCAAGGAGACCAACGCCTACATTTCTGCGAGAATCCTGAACGACCTCGAATACGGAATGCGCTATTCCTCCTACTACAAGGAGCTGGCGCGTCTCGGCATCAAGAAGATCGAACTGAAGACCAAGGTCATCGACCAGAAGACCGGTCAGCCTGTCTTCGGCAAATCCGTCTTCGAAGGCAAGGTGATCGACAGAATCCCCGTTGAAGCCCAGGACGCCAAGGCGAGAGCCATGGTGGTCCTCTACCACGAGGGGGATGTGGATCCGAAGATCGTTCCGCTGCACGCCCTGATGACCGAGAAGGGTCAGGGGCACCTGGAGGAGCTGAAGGCCCAGGGCTACAAGTTCATCCAGACGGCCAACCCTGTCCGCAAGCCGGGCAAGGAGGTCTTTGGAGAGGACGAGTCCGTCAACTTCATCATCACCAAAGATTTCCACCAGAGGGAGCTCGGAACCGATCTCATCCCCTACCGGGAGGGTTGGCACCAGATCTACCCTTACAAGTTCTACGTCAAGCAGCCGGTCGTCCGCAGGATCGACAGGACCGACGCTGCGACGGGAAGAACCTTCACGCATCACCTCTACGAGGGCGAGACGACCCTGATGGGCGTCCA
>Ga0075472_10000235_pt1 | contig 22512 bp, 25 predicted proteins | sample DEB19_08_DNA_3_FD_77014 | JGI IMG/M metagenome (GOLD analysis project Ga0075472, IMG submission 77014) | Aqueous microbial communities from the Delaware River and Bay under freshwater to marine salinity gradient to study organic matter... | ecosystem: Environmental > Aquatic > Marine > Coastal ...
CTCAGCCGCAGGTTTTTTTCTCATGGGCGTGATTTTTGACCTGTTCGGCGATCCGGTTCCTGAGAACCACGGACGCCGCGGTCGTCCCCAGCACATTCCAACTCAAGAAAACCGACGCAAGGTCAACATGATGCTGGCGTGGGGCTGGAACAACGAGCGGATCGCCGCAACTTTGCGCATCACGCCGCCCTCGCTGCGCAAGCATTATTTTTCGGAGCTCAAATTCCGGGACGTCGCCCGCGATCGGCACGACGCCAAGATCGGCATGATGCTTCTGGATCAGGGTGAGGCCGGCAACGTGGCGGCGACCAAGGCTTACCTCAAGCTGGTCGAGCGCAACGATTTGATGCGCTACGGCCAGGCCGCGCCGCCCGAACGAACGGAGAAGCAGGCGCGGCTCGGCAAGAAGGAACAGGCGGCTCTCGCTGCACAGAATCCGGACGTCGGGACGCCGCTCGGCGAGCTGATGGCCCGGCGCCAGCAGCAGGGTCGCCCGAATTGAGATGTGGGACCTGAGCTGCCCGGACTGGGAGGACCGCATTCGGGAAGGGCGGTCAATCCTCCCGGATATGCCGCTGAACAGGGAAGAGGCCGATCTGGGCCTCGCCATGTTCGATGAGTTGCGTCTGCCAGACGTGCCTGGCCTACCGAAAATGCGGACCCACTGCGGGCCATGGTTCCGCGATATCGTGCGGGCAGTCTTTGGATCTTGGTTTCCGGAAGAGCAGCATCGCTATATCCGCGACATCCTGGCGATGCTGCCGAAGGGGCAGAGCAAGACGACCTACAGCGCCGGCCTGCTGCTGATCATCATGCTGATGAACAACCGGCCGCGATCGGAAGCGTTGTTCGTTGCGCCGACGCAGGCGATCGCGGAGAACGCTTACGAAAAAGCGGTTGGCATGATCGAGGCCTCGCCTGATCTGAAGCGCCGCTTCCTGCCGCGCGATCACCTGAAGACGATCGTCGATTTGAGGCCGGACAACCAGTCGGAGCTGAAGGTCCGTACGTTCGACGTCAACATTCTGACCGGATCGATCCTGATCGCGGCCATGGTCGACGAGCTCCATCTGCTCGGACGCAACCGGCATACCCAGAAAGTGTTGCGCCAGATCCGCGGCGGTCTGGAAAAAACGCCGGAAGGCGTGCTGCTGATCACGACGACGCAGAGCGACGACATCCCGGCCGGCGCGTTTCAGGAAGAGCTGATCAACGCCCGCAAGATCAGGAACGGAGATTTTCGCGGCAAGGTGCACCGGCCGCTCCTGCCGGTGCTGTACGAATTTCCGGCCGATATCGCCAGGGACAAGGACAAGTGGCAGAACCCCGAGAACTGGGGCCTCGTCATGCCGAACCTCGGACGTTCGGTACACCTCGCAAGCCTTGTCGCCGACTGGGAAACGGAAAAGGCCAAGAACGACCAGGCCATCCGCATCTGGGCCAGCCAGCATCTCAATGTCGAGATGGGTGTCGGCCTGCAAACCGACGGTTGGCCGGGTGCTGCACATTGGTCCGACGCCGAAGACGAGACGATCACGATCGAGACGATGCTGCAACGCTGCGAGGTCATCGTGGCGTGCGCCGATGGTGGCGGGCTCGATGACCTCTATGGGTTCGGGTTGATCGGCCGCGAGCGCGGCACCGGCATCTGGCTGACGTGGTCGCATGCCTGGTGCCATCGCGGTGTGCTGGAGCGCCGCAAGAGCATCGCGGCGCAACTCGAGCAGTTCGCCAAGGACAAGGAACTGACGATCGTCGACAACAAGCTGGACGACGTCGTCCAGATGGTCGAGATCATCAAGCAGGTCAACGAAGCGGGGCTTCTGGGCTGCGTCGCGCTCGATCCGGAGGGACCTTACGGCGAGCTGGTCGATGCGCTTGACGACATCGGGATCACGGAAGAAGGCGGACAGATCGTCGGCGTGCCGCAAGGCTACAAGCTGATGAACGCGATCAAGACGACGGAGCGGAAGCTCGCCAACGGCACCATGAAGCACGCCAAGTCCGGGATGATGGACTGGTGTGTGCAGAACGTCCGGATCGAGCCGACGGCCACCGCGATCCGCGCCACCAAGGCAAATGCCGGCGACGCGAAGATCGACCCCTGGGCCGCCCTGATGGACGGGGCAACCGTGATGATCAAGAACCCGGAAGCCGTCACCAAGCCCAACTACGAACTGTTCTTCGTTGCTTGAATTTGGTGAATTCACATTTCCATCGGCTTGTTGCATACTGTCCGTATGCAGTGCTTGTTTTCGTATAACGAAGGTCGACGGGCTGGCATCTACGAGATTTTCAATCTCGTGAGTCGAAAGCGCTATATAGGTAGCGCGTTGAAGATTTCTCAAAGAGCGCGGCTGCACCGGTCACTTCTTGGGCGAGGCAAGCATCACAGTGCGCGTTTGCAGCAGGCGTGGGAAAAGCATGGACCGGCCGTGTTCGTGTTTAGAATAATTGAGGTTTGTGATCCACCTCAGCTAATTGCCAAAGAGCAAGCCGCGTTTGATCGCTTGCGACCGGAGTACAACGCCGCGCCCAACGCAGGAAATTGTTTGGGTGTGAAGCTGAGTGCCGAGGCGCGGGCCAAAATTTCAGCCTCAAGAATGGGAAACCAAGTTTGGCTTGGGCGAAAACACTCAGCAGAGACGCTTGCGCTCATGTCGGAGGTGCATAAGGGTAACACTAGAACCAAGGGAAAGCCTCGTAGTCCAGAGGCTGTCGAGAAGACGGCCGCTGCACATCGCGGAATGAAGAGGTCACTAGAAACGCGCGCCAAAATATCTGCGGCAATGCGTGGGAAAAAGCGCGCTCCGCGCTCCAAAGAGTGGCGCGAAGCTATCTCAGCGGCCTTGCAGGGCAAGGCCAAATCGGCATCTTCGATTGAGAAGATGCGAGCAACCAAACGCGGTCGGCAGTTAACTGCAGAGCATCGCGCCAAGATCGGTCTTGCCTCAAAAGCTGCATGGGCGGCCCGCAAGTCCGCTGGTTAAAAACCCCATTTTGTTCTTCATCTTCGGAGGGCGTTCGTCATGGAAAAAGTGACTGACCGCGCATATTCTATTCTAGAGATCAAATCCCTCGATGATGACAAGCGCATCATCACCGGAATTGCCACTACTCCCTCACCCGACAAGATGGACGATATCGTCGAACCGTTGGGCGTGGAATACAAACTGCCAATTCCGTTTCTGTGGCAGCACAACGCCGACAAGCCAGTGGGTAACGTCACCAAGGCGAAAGTTACCGCTAAGGGTATTGAAGTCGAGGTTCAGATCGAGAAAACCGAAGAGCCCGGTCCTGTTAAAGATCGGCTCGATGGGGCGTGGCAAGACATTAAGTTGAGACTAGTGCGCGGCTTATCAATCGGTTTCATGGGGCTGGAAACCTCGCGCATTGAGGGCACTTTTGGCGTTAGGTTTATCAAATGGCTGTGGCTTGAATTGAGCGCTGTGACTATCGCAGCGAACGGCGACTGTTCGATTGCTACCATAAAATCAGTAGACAGGGCCCTGCGCAATGAACGCGGGACCACATCATCCGGAACGAAGACCCCTGCGGGTCCGGCTCGTTCCGTATCATTGGCCGGCTCGGCATCGAAACAGAAAGGATCGGCTACGATGCCGAAGATGACCATTGCCGAGCAGATTGCCGGCGCCAAGGACCAGCGCGAGAAGAAGCTCGCGGAAATGAACGCCATCATGGAGAAGGCGGTCGAGGATGGCGTGACCCTCGATGCGGCGCAGAAGGAAGCTTCCGACACGCTGGAAGCCGAGATCGCCGAACTCGACGATCACATCAAGCGCCTCGAGAAGCACGACGCGCTGAACCGCAAGGCGGCGGCGCCTGTCGGTGACGGCAAGTCGCAGGACGATGCCAGCAAGGCGCGCGGCGGCGACAAGCCGGGACGCGCCATGGTGATCGACAAGAAGCTTCCGGTCGGCACCATGTTCACCCGCTTCGTGCTGGCGCTGGCGCGCTCCAAGGGCGACCTCGTGCTGGCCGAACGCCATGTTCTCGGCAACGAGCAGTGGATGGCGGAGACGCCGGAGATCGCCGAGATCATGAAGACGGCGGTCAACGCCGGCACCACCTCGGATTCCACCTGGGCGGCGCCGCTGGTGAACTACCAGATCATGGTGTCCGAATTCATTGAGTATCTGCGTCCGCGCACCATCATCGGCCGCATCCCGGGCCTGCGCCGGGTGCCGTTCAAGATCAAGATCCCTCGCCAGACCGGTGCGGCGACCGTCAACTGGGTCGGTGAAGGCAAGGTGAAGCCGCTGACCTCGATGGCGTTTGATACCGTGACGCTGGAATTCGCCAAGATCGCCGGCATCATCCCGCTGACGGAGGAACTGGTTCGCTTTTCCAATCCTTCGGCGGAAGCGCTGGTGCGCGAGGAGCTCGCGAACGCGATCATCCAGTTCATGGACTCGCAGTTCGTCGATCCGACCAAGGCCAGCAACGATGTCTCGCCGGCCTCGATCACCTATGGCGTTACCCCGGACGCACCGTCCGGCACCACGGCGGCGGCGTTCCGCGCCGACGCGAAGACGCTGCTCGGCAACATGTACGCCGCGGGCCATGCCTCCAGCCTGGTCTGGATCATGACCCAGCAGCAGGCGCTGGCGCTGTCGCTGATGCAGAACTCGCTGGGTCAGGCGCAATTCCCGGGCATCACGCCCGAGGGCGGCACGCTGCTCGGCTATCCCGTCGTCGCGTCTGAAAACATCCCGGCCGCCGGCGGATCGCCGACCGACGGCTATCCGATCATCATCGCCCGCGCGCCGGACATCCTGCTCGCGGACGACGGTCAGGTCACCATCGATGCGAGCCGCGAGGCCTCGCTGCAGATGGAGACCGCGCCGGACTCGCCGCCGACCGCGTCGACCAACATGGTCTCGCTGTGGCAGCACAACATGATCGCGATCAAGGCCGAGCGCTACATCAACTGGGGCAAGGCGCGCTCGACCGCTGTCGACCTGATCCAGGGCGCCCGCTACGCCGAGTAGTGATCGCTTCAACTGTGCCGAGATGGGAGGGCCGGAGCAATCCGGCCCTTTCCATGTGTAGGAGGGCTTCATGCCTCAGCTTGTCTGCACCATCGATCATCTGCCCTATGGCGGGGTGGTCTACCGTCAGGGTGATCGCTTCTTTGCCTCCGATGAGGACGCGCGTCTATTGAAGGGATTCGGCAAGGCGAGGGATTCGGCGCCTGCGACCGATGCGGCGTCATCGCCGACGGATGATCTGCTCGGCGCCAACCAGCCGCCGCGACGTCGCGGCCGCTACAACCGCGCCGACATGCGCGCGGAGGACTGATCCACTTGCGTATTCCGTTCACAAATCTGGAGATTGTGTTCGGCAGCAAGGCTGCTCCCGCGGGCTCGGAGTCGCCGGGCTCCGGCGGCTGGTTTCCGCTGGTCGTGCACGAGCCATTCACCGGCGCCTGGCAGCGTAACAAGGAAATCCGCACCGAGACCGCGCTGGCCAATCATGCCGTGTTCTCGTGCATGACTATCATTGCGTCCGATGTCGCCAAGTGCCGTCCGATGCTCAAGGAAGAGGACGCAAACGGCATCTGGACCGATGTCAAGGTCCCTGCTTATTCGCCGGTGCTGGCCAAGCCGAACAATTACCAGACCATCATTCAGTTCATCGAGAACTGGGTGATGTCGAAGCTGGTGGCTGGCAATACCTATGTCCTGCTCGAGCGCGACAACCGCAACGTCGTGGTGGCCATGTACGTGCTCGATCCGCTGCGGACCAAGCCGCTGGTGGCGCCCAATGGCGAGGTGTACTACCAGCTTGCCAAGGACAACCTCGCGGGGATCGACGAGGACATTACGGTCCCTGCCAGCGAGATCATCCATGACCGCTGGCCGGTCACCCTGCATCCGCTGGTCGGCCTGTCGCCGCTGATGGCGTGCAAGCTGGCGGCGGCGACGTCGGAGAACATCCAGGGCCAGTCGGAGGCGTTCTTCCGCAACGGCGCGCGGCCCGGCGGCATCCTGACGACGTCGGGAAACATCAGCAAGGAAGATGCCGAGCGCATCAAGACGCATTGGGAGAACAACTACAAGGGCCAGAGCTATGGCCGCGTCGCGGTCATGGGCAATGGTCTGGAGTACAAGGCCATCGTCGAGAGCGCGGTGAATTCGCAGCTGGTCGAGCAGCTCGGCTCTGCCGGCAAGATCGTCACCACCGCGTTCAACATCCCGGCCTACATGGTCGGCATCGGCGATCCGCCTGCGTACAACAACGTCGAAGCGCTGAACCAGCAGTATTACTCGCAGTGCCTGCAGAAGCTGTTCGAATCGATCGAGGAGCTGCTCGACTGGGGCCTTGGGCTGAAGAAGCACGCCGATCACGTCTATGGCGTAGAGCTCGACCTCGACAACCTGCTGCGCATGGATACCGCGACGCGGATCAAGTCGTACACCGACGCCATCAAGGGCGGCCTGATGAAGCCTGACGAGGGCCGTTTGAAGATGAACCTGCCGCCGGTCGAAGGCGGCGACGAGGTCTACCTGCAGCAGCAGAACTACAGCCTGTCGGCGCTCGCCAAGCGCGATGCCAAGGAAGACCCGTTCGCGTCGTCGTCAAAGGATTCGGCGTCGGCGCCGGCCGCAACAGATGCCGACAACGACAATTCCCCCGAAGCGGTTGCCGCGACGCGCGCCATGGCTTCGTGGATCGCCCGCGACATGTTCGCGGCATAGGAGCCCCGATGCATCACGCGCACATCAAGGCGATCCTGGAAGGCGTCGTGCCGGAGATGAAATCGGCGATCGCGGCCGCAGTCGATTCGGCGACCAAGCCGCTGTTGGAGCGCATTGCGGCGCTGGAGGGGCGGTCGGCTACCAAGGGCGATCGGGGCGAGAAGGGTGAACCCGGCGCCGACGGCAAGGACGGCGCGCCAGGACGCGACGGGATCGACGGCAAGGACGGCGCGGCCGGCGCAGAAGGTCCGCCAGGCAAGGATGGCCGCGATGGCGTTGACGGCAAGGACGGCGCGCCGGGCAAGGACGGCGCCGACGGCAAAGATGGCCTGCCGGGCACCGATGGCCAGCCCGGCAAGGATGGTCGCGATGGCATCGACGGCAAGGACGGCGCGCCCGGGCTGAATGGCAAGGATGCACCGCCGCCGACGATCGCGCAGATCACCGAGGCCCTGCTGCCCGAGCAGCCGGGTGTGATCTCGCCTCTCAAGAAAGCGGTGCGGGACTATTTCGAGGCGTTTCCGGTGCCTGCCGGCAAGGACGGCGCTGACGGCAAGGATGGTGCCCCGGGCCGCGATGGACAGCCGGGCGCGCCGGGCGCTGCGGGCCGCGACGGCAAGGACGGCGCCGACGGCAGGGACGGCAAGGACGGCGCTGCGGGTCGCGACGGTCTCGGCTTCGACGACCTGTCGTTCGAGTATGATGGGGAGCGCACCGTCACGCTGCGCTTCGCGCGCGGCTCGGACGTCAAGACATTCCCGATCGATCTGCCGATTCCGATCTTCCGCGATGCCTGGACGGAAGGTCAATACAAGCGCGGCGACATGGTGATGTGGGGCGGTTCGCTGTTCTGCGCGACCCGGGACACCAGGGCGAAGCCCGACAGCAACGACGACTGGAAGCTTGCAACGCGCCGCGGCCGCGACGGCAAGAACGGCGTCGACGGCAAACATGGCGAGCGCGGCTTGAAGGGAGACAAGGGTGACATCGGCCCTCGCGGCCTGCCGGCCTGACGCCCCGGTCTGGTTTCCGGACTGGTCCGGTGCGGCCTGCGCGATTGTCGCGACCGGTCCATCCGTGAAAGCGCAGCGCGCGGAAATCGATCGGCTGTGCGGGCGCATCAAGGTCATTGCCATCAAGGAGGCGGCGGTTGACCTCTGTCCATGGGCGGACGTCGCCTATGGCTGCGACGCCGCGTGGTGGGTGCATCGGCGAGGTCTGCCGGAGTTTGCGGGCCTCAAGATCGGCTGGGATCGATCCATCGGCAAGCAGTTTCCGGCCGTGCATCTGATCGAGATTTGCCGGGCGAAAAACTACACGCTGCATCGCCCGGAATATGTCGACCGGATTTTGACCGACCAGCCCGGGATGATCGGGTCCGGGCGCAACTCAGGCTTCCAGGCCATCAATCTGGCCGTGCAGTTCGGTGCGATCCGCATCATGCTGATCGGCTTCGACCTGCAGGGCTCCCACTATTACGGGCGCAATAGTTGGCTGCGGGCCGGCAACCCGGACGAACACCAGTTCGACCGCTGCCGTCTGGCCTATCAGCAGAACGCGCCGCGTTTGAAGGAATTGGGCGTCGACGTCGTGAACGTCTCGCCGGTCTCGACCATCAACTGCTTTCGCCGCTCGACCATCGAGCGCGAACTCCCAAACTGGTGCTGAATGGATTCGATCTGGATTGGCTTTGATCCGCGGCCGGCGGAAGTCATGGCGTTCGCAGTAACTCGCGAAAGCGTGAAGCGGCACCTGTCGCGACAGATTCCCGTGTTCGGCCTCGTGCTCGATGAATTGCGTGCCGCGGGCCTCTACACGCGGCCGACGGAAGTGAGGGCCAGCGCGGCCGATCGCCCGGTGCTGTGGGACGTGATTTCGGATGCGCCGATGGCAACCGAGTTTGCCATCTCGCGCTTCCTGGTGCCGTATCTGGCGCGGCAGAAGCAGGTGCAGACGTTCCGCCCGCTCTCGGGTGGAAGCCGCTCGGTGCAACTTCCGGCAGGTTGGGCGCTGTTCATGGATGGCGACATGCTGGCGCGGGTCAACCTGGCGCGCCTCACCGAACAGATCGACCGCACCAAGGCGGTTTACTGCGTGAAGCACAACCACGTTCCCTCCGCTGACGTCAAAATGGACGGGCAGGTGCAGACGGCCTATTCCCGCAAGAACTGGTCGTCGTTCATGCTGTTCAATTGCGGCCATGAAGCCAACAAGGAATTGACCGTCGATATGGTCAACCGCCTGCCGGGCCGCGACCTGCACCGGTTCTGCTGGCTCGACGACAGCGAGATCGGCGAGCTTGATCCGTCCTGGAATTGGCTGGTCGGTCACTCCGACCCGTTCATCGATCCGAAGGTGGTGCACTTTACCGACGGCTGCCCCAACATGGCCGGCTATGAGAACGTGCGGTTCGCCGACGAGTGGCGGTCCATGCTCGGAAGGTGGGCCGCCTGATGCTGCGCGTCGTCACCACCATGAACCGGGCCGGCTGGAAGCAGACCGGCGCGCGCATGGTGGAATCCTTCCGCAAGCACTGGCCTGCGGATGTCGAGTTCCTGCTCTATGCCGAGGACTTCGATCCGAACGTGTCAGGCGTCACTGTCAAGGCGCTGCCGGCATGGCTCCGCGAGTTCAAGGCCCGGCACAAGGACAACCGCGTCGCGCACGGGCAGATGCCGACGCGCTATGACTTCCGCTTCGATGCGGTGAAGTTCTCTCACAAGGTGGCGGCGGTGACGGACGCCGGCCTGTCTCAGGATGATGGCGTGATGATCTGGCTCGATGCCGATACGTTCACCCATGCCAACGTCACCCATGAGTGGCTGGCGTCACTATTCCCGGAGCCGTCCTACATCGCCTGGCTCGACAGGGTGAATCATTATCCGGAGTGCGGCTTCGTCATGTACCGCTGCTCGCACCGGTCGCACCGGATGGCGATGGAGGCCTTTCGCGATCTCTACATCAGTGACCAGCTGTTCCGGCTGGGCCAGACCCACGACTGCATCGCGCTCCAGCATTTGATCGAGAGCATGGCGCGCGCCGGCGATATCGAGGCGCCCGTGAGTTTGTCCGGCAGCGGAAGGCGCGCCAGCCATGTGCTCGCGAACTCACCCTTGTCGAGCAGGATAGATCACTTGAAGGGCAGCAGAAAGTCTGTAGGACGCACCCCGAAGAGCGAGCGTTTTCTGGTGCACGACGGTAATCCGTATTGGTCATGAATTCTGTGAGGATGGATGACGCTGCTGTTGAACTCCGAAAACAAGCTGATGCGGCGCGTGGCCGGATATCACGACATCCGCATGGATGGGATGACCGATCTTGTCCTGCGCGCCCGCGACGCCCGCGTGCTCGACATCGGTTGTAACCGCGGGCTGGTGGGTTTCGAGTTCGCCAACAACGGCGCCAGCCTGGTGCATGGTTGCGATATCGACCAGGAGTGCATCGCGGTGGCGCGTCACCTGTTCTGCGACCTGCGGGCGGTGACGGCCAAGTTCGAAGTGGTCGATCTCGTCGGCGGGCCGAAGGCCTTTGCGGCGGCGTTCGGCGATCAGAAGTATGACATCATCGTCATGCTGGCGACCTATCACAAGCTCAAGCGGGTGATGGCGGACCATGATCTGGCGGCCCTGATCAAGGACTGGGGCCAGCGCTGCGAGAAGTATTTCGCCTGGCGCGCCACCTCCGACAAGCCGCACGAAAACGACCAGGAAATGCGCAATCTCGATCGGGACCTAGGCGCCGTCGGCATGAAGCGCATCCACACCTCGCACATCTCGCTGCAGCTCGGCATCTGCGCCGTCTGGTCGAAATAGCGTGCTGACGGTCGTCACCTATTGGTGGGGCGCCAAGTATGGCGCACACGAAGTCCGCAAGCTGATGGCTGGCCTGCATCGGGGGATGCAGGAACCGTTTCGCTTCATGGCGATCACGGATAATGTCAACCGCGAACCGGATATCCCGAAGTGGGAGATCCCGGAGCAGGACCTGCACCTGACGAAAATCCCCGGGTGCCTTGCAAGGCTACGTTTGTTCGACCCCGAGTGGCAGCAGCAGAACGGCATTCTTGAGGGTTCGCGGATCGTCTGCATCGATCTAGACGTGGTGGTGACCGGCGATCTCTACCCACTGCTCTATCGCGCGGAAAACTTCATGATCCTGCAGGGGGCGAATGCGTCGAACCCTTGCCCCTACAACGGATCGATCTGGATGCTGCGGGCCGGCTACCGACCTGACGTGTGGTCGGACTTTTCGCTGGAGGCGGCCGACAAGGTCAAGCACGCGCCGTTTGCTGACGATCAGTCCTGGTTCGCGCACAAGCTGCCGAATTCCGGCGGATGGCAGGCCGGTCCCTCCAGCGGCGTCTATGCGTTCAAGAAGCCGGGCTGGCCTGAAGGCGACGATCTTCCGAAGGGGGCTGCGCTGGTGGTGTTTCCGGGCTGGCGGTCGCCGGACAAGTTCACGCATCTGCGGTGGATAAGAGAGCATTGGCGATGAGGATCGTCGTTACCGGTTCGGAGGGGTTCATCGGCAAGCACCTGGTGCGCGCGCTGCAGAAAGCCGGGCACGAGGTGATCGGGCTCGACATCAAGAGTGGCCAGGACGTCCGCACCTGCGAACTGCCGGATGCCGATATTGTCTACCACCTTGCGGCGCAGACGGATGCGACCTGTACCGATGCGCGGGCGGATGCCGACGTCAACGTGATGGGCATGCTGCGGCTGCTGTTGCACTACCAGACCGCTATGGTGTTCGTCTCATCGGCGATGGTGTCATATCCCGTGACGCCCTATGCCATCGCCAAGTTCGCCGGCGAGATGTACTGCAAGATTTACGGCGCATCCGTTGTCCGACTCTGCAACATCCATGGCCCGGGCGGTCACAGCGTGATCGACCGGTTCGCGCGGGATGAAGTGCTCACGGTCTATGGGTCTGGCCGGCAGTCCCGCGAATATGCGCATGTCGACGCGGCCGTGGCCATGCTGATGGAGGAACTGAAGGAGCGGCAACCGATGCGGCTTCTCAACGGCGAGCGGCTGTCGGTGCTGGACGTGCTCGCACGTCACCCGAGCAAGCCCTACGCTTTCGTGCCGGAGCGTCCGTTCGATCCGGTGCTGGCTTGATTTTGTTGTCTGGAGGATTTTGTTCTTTGCGCCATATGATCTGTGTCGGATTCATGTACGCGATAAAATCCCTGGCCGCGATGTCGAGTTTTTGTTTCGCAAAACTCCAGGTTAGCCGTGCAACAATCTCAGCATTCATCGAGACGCCATTACGTTTTGCGGACTGAGTGATCATACGGTTCAGTTCTTTGCTCATTCGGACGCCAGTTTGCACTTTGAAACGGCTGAATTTCTTTATGGGCACTGGTTGTTCTCCTGGTGGTAGGGGCTAATAGTGGGGTTATATCTTAAATGATCAATCCTGCAAAGGCCTGCCTCTTCATTCCGGAGGGGCTGAAGAAGTTCAAGCTCGACTTGTTCAACCGGATCGGCGGGTACATCGAGAAGCAGGGCGGGCAGGTGGTTCGCCATGATGCGTCGAGGCTGGCGGCCTTGCCGGATGACATCATTCCAATTGTCGGCTGTCAGCCGGAATCGACCGACCTAATCATCGAATGGCGCAAGCGCAGGCGGGACTGGATTTACTGGGACAGGGGCTACTTCCGCAGGTGGTTTGCGGTCGATCCGTCCAATAAGGCCGGCTCCCTGGAGGAGTCCTACTACCGCTGGCATCTGAACAGCTTCCAGCTGCGCTCCGTGCCCAAGGTTTCGGACGACCGGTGGAAGAGGCTCAAGATCGAGCCGCGGCCGTGGCGCAAGCAGGGCCGGCACATCGTGATCGCGGCGCCGTCAAAGACCTATGTGAAGTATCACCGTTGCGAGAACTGGCTCGAGGAGACGCTGGACACCATCGCCCGGATTACCGACCGGCAGCTGGTGATCCGGCACAAGGAACAGGTTTTGACTCGTCCCTTGTCTAGGGATTTGGAGGGCGCGCACTGCCTGATCGCGCATGCCTCGATCGCGGCGGTAGAGGCCGTGATGTTCGGTTGCCCGGTGTTCGTTCATCCGGACAGTGCTGCGGCTTTGGTCGGTAAGACCAACCTGAAAGAGATCGAAAAGCCGGCCTGTCCCGACCGGGAAGGCTGGTTTCACGCTCTGGCGGCATCGCAATGGAGCGAGCTGGAGCTGGTGGACGGAACGCTATGGCGCAGCATTACATGATCGACCACACGGCGCGCATCCATCCGCGCGCCGAAGTGCACGACTCGATCATCGGCGCGCGCACGAAAGTGTGGCAGTTTGCAACCGTGATCCGCGACGCGCATGTCGGCGAGGACTGCAGCATAGCATCCTGTGCCATTGTGGACGGCGCCGATCTTGGCGACCGCACGATTGTCAGTCACGGCGCGTTCATCGATCCCGGCATTGTCATCGGGTCGGATGTGTTCATCGGTCCCGGCGTGAAACTCTGCAACGACGCATGGCCGCGCGCCGACAAGACGGGTTTCGACATGGCCGCACTGATCAGTCATGATCTCGTGACGACGCGGATTGAGGATGGCGCAAGCCTTGGCGCCGGCGTGATCGTGCTGCCGGGCATCGTGATTGGCAGGGATGCGATGATCGCGGCCGGTGCCGTGGTGACGCAGAACGTGCCGGCCAATCACCTCTACAAGCGCGACGGGTCGATGGTGCCGATTGACCCTGCCCGCAAGGTGGAGCGGATGCGCCGGGCCGGTGCCTGATGCTGCATGTGGCGTGCTGTCTGTGGGATGCGAATAGCCACTCACAGTCCTTCTCGACGATGTACGACGAGTCCTGGGTCGAGAAGCTGTACCGTGGTTTCCGGCGTCATCTGACCGTTCCTTTTCGGTTTGTGTGTTTTACGGATCGCGACCGGCGGTTCGGTGAGGCGGAAATCGTGCAGGAACGGCTCGCGACCGCCGAGCCGCACTATGGATGCCTGATCGAGCCGTTCCGGCTGAACGAGCCCACCATCATCTGCGGCCTCGACATGATCGTGGTGCGCAACATCAATCATTTCGCGGAGTATTGCCTGACGGCGCCGACCGTGGCCCTGCCTGCCCACCCGACCAATAAGGCAAAGTTCGGGTTCATCAATCCGGTGGTATTCGTGCCGGCGGGCTTTCGATGGCTTGCCGAACAATGGTGCGGCGAAAACGACATGAAGTTCCTGCAGGGCAGGGGCTTTGCGGATGCGCAGGAATTATGGCCGGCACAGATCCTCTCGCTCAAGCTCAACGCTGTGCCTTACGGATCGAACCCTCCGGCGGCGGCGCGGATCATTTACATGCACGGAAACAAGAAGCCGCACGAGTTGGTCGACCGCGTGCCCTGGATCAAACAGCATTGGGTGTAAGCCGTGGCGCTGACCATCTCCTCGCCTAATACCGACCGCTCGCTGCTGACGGCAGCGGAGCGTCGTGCTGCGGCCGGTCTTGCCGCATCCGACACCAGCAAGGATGCCGTCCTGGTGCCGCTCGCCAACTACGTCGACGCGATGATCACCAAGGCCTGCAATGTTGCCGCCGCCGGCGCAATCCCGCCGACGCTGCGGCTGGAAAGCGTGGTGGAGACCTTCGACTTCAAGTCGGCACAGAACGGCCTGTTTCTCGCGCGCCAGCCGGTGACTGAAGTCACGGCGGTGACCGAGGCGGGGTCGGAGTTGTCGAGCGGCGACTGGGAGCTCGAAGGGCGTGGTCTTTATCGGTCGACCGGCAGCGAGCGCATGACGTGGTCGGTGGGGCAGGTCTCGGTGTCCTACGGTGCGGGATATTCGACCGTGCCCTATGACCTGAAGTATGCCGCCATCAAGTTCATGCAGGCGGAATTGAACACAGCCGGCCGCGATCCGCTGCTGCGGCGGGTTTCAATTCCCGACGTGATCGACAAGGAGTTCTGGGTCGATCCGACCAAGAGCGAGATCGTGCCGGCGGAAGTGCTCTCGATCCTTGAGCGCGGCGGCTTCATCAACAAATGGGACTGGATGCGATGAACAATCCCGGCACCAAATCGCTAGGCGACCGCGCAATCACGACCGCGTTGACGGGCGAGGTCATCACGTCGTCGCCGGACATCCAGGGGCAGACGCAGGAATATCTCGACAACCTCGAGGGCATGCTGGCCGCGACGCTGTCGGTCAATTTTGTCTATGGCTCCGGTGGTACGACCTGCATCGTGACGGTTGAGACGACCCTCGACCAGGGTACGACATGGACCGAGGTGGCGCGCTTTGCATTTGCTACCGCGAGCGAGCACAACCAGGTCAACCTGTCAGGATTGACGCCGGTCACCACGGTTTACACGCCGGCCGCGCTTTCGAGTGACAGCGTCAAGGACGGCATCATGGGCGATCGCTGGCGGGCCAAGGTCACAAGTACAGGGACGTATGCTGGCAACACATCAGTCAGCGTGAGGCTGAACGCGCGATGACGCCTGCCGAGATCAGGGCGCAGTACGCGCAAGAACTCAAGGAGGTAGTGATCGTTCGTCGTTACACCGGCGCGGGCGCAAGCCGTCCGAAATTCGATGCGGCGGTGCGCGGCAAGGCTTGGGGCTACGGGCCGAAGGAACTGACGGGCGCAATCCAGCAGGGCGATACGCGCGTGCTGGTGCTGGTCGAAGACCTGATCGCCAAAGGCATGACGCTGCCGCTGACGCCGGCCGACAAGCTGTTGGTCGAGGGCCGTCCGGGCGTCGAGCTCGCCGTCATTGCGCCTCGGCTGCGCAAGGCCGAGGACGGGACGGCAATTGCCTATGATGTCCAAGCACGCGGTTGAATGGCCGGACTGGTCTGGCGAGACGGCGCTGATCGTTGGCACGGGGCCATCGGCGGCAAGCCTGCCGCTGCATTTGGCGGCCGGGCGCTGCAAGTGCATCGCTGTCAAATCGGCCTGGAAGTTCGTCGACTGGGCAGACGTTCTCTACGGCATCGATCAGGGATGGTGGCTCGCCAACCGCGGCGTGCCGGAATTCAGGGGGCTGAAGGTAACGCCATCGCCGACTGCCGCTCGGGTCTACCGGCTGCGTCAGACGAGGACGAAGCTGGGGGCGAGACTGATCCTTGGCCCCAAGGGAACGCTCGGCTGTGGCCTCAAGGACGGCGGCGGGCATTCCGGATGGCAGGCTATCAATCTTGCCGTGCAATTGGGGGCCAGGCGCATCGTGCTCGCCGGCTTTGAAATGCACGGGCGGCGGTTCAGCGCATCAGAGCGTGGCGTTGCCAAGATTGACGCCGGGCGGATCGAGCGCTGGCGGCGCGAGATGGATGACGCCGCCGGGGAATTCGAAGTCATCGGCTGCGAGGTGATCAACGCCACGCCCGACTCGGCGCTCACGGCCTATCCTTGTCAGCCTTTCGAGGAGGTATTTGCGTGGCGGTCAAAACGAAGGTCGAAGCGATCGACCGCGACATCGCCGTGATCCTCTCCGATACGCTCTCGCCTGCGGCGCAGAGCAAGGCGCTGGCGGCGTTCGCCGGCGAGACGATAGAAGCCGCAACGCGGGCCAATAGGCAGATCCTTGGTCGCGACGCGCCGCGGACGATCTATGTGGACGGCAAAAAAGGCGCACCGCTTGCTTCCGTCAGGCCGGACGGCTCCATCGTGGCCGAGTTTGACGTGGTGTCCGATGCGCTGGCGTGGATCGGAGAGCAACTGGAGTTGCATTCGCCGAAGGCAAGCCCCGATCCCAATCCAAGCGTGGTCTACAAGCGCTCGCATGAACTGTTCGCGGACGGCACCGCGGTCCCGATCGGCGAGCCGGTGCCGAGCGCCGAAGAGTACATCTTCATCAACACGCTGCCCTATGCACGGAAGATCGAAACAGGTTCGTCGTCGCAGGCGCCGGATGGTGTTTTTCAGGCGGTTGCCACGCTGGGGCGTCGCCGGTTCTCCAAGGTTGCGCGCATCGCCTTCAGTTACCGGGCAGCGGTGTCCGGCGCCATCGTGAAGGGTCGGGCCGGGAATAAGTCGAGCGGCAGGTATCCTGCCATCGTCGTGAAATTGAGGTAGGCCATGCCTGCGGATGCTGTGGACGTTGCCATCAAGGCAAGGCTGCATGCCTCGTGGACCGTAAGTCCGGTCGTGGGCGGTCTCGACGGCGTGTTGCCTGAGACCATCACCGAGCCGCCGCAGGGCTACGACGCCTTCCTGGTCGTGCAGTATCCCGTCGTCAACGGCGAGAAGCCTGTGCTGCATGGCAAGTTCTTCGAGGATGGCACGGCCCGCCTGGTGCTCAACGTCAAGCGCGAGATAGGGCAGACCCAGTCGGTGGCCTGGGCCAATACGCTTGCCGGACTGTTTCGCGAGTACCGGCCGGGCTCTGGCTTCGAGACCTTTGTGCCGTCGGGGCCGATCGTGAATGACGCCAACGACGACGCCAATTGGGTAGAATATTCTGTTATAGTTCCGTATCGCTACCAGTTCAGCGGCTGACCTATTCAAAAAGTTTGTGCGTTCGCGTTCCCGGATGAACCCGCATCCGGGCTTAATCATCATTGCTGTCTGGGCGGCAGCTCCGGCGCGTCATGAATGACGCCCACATCTCAAAGGAGCATGCGCCATGGGTGACATCATCACGGCGTCTGGAACGAGGTTTTATATCGGTGCAGCGGCTACGTCGACCGTCGACAGCATCGAGGAGTTCGAGGCCACGTCGGGCTGGGTCGAAGTTGGACTGATTGAATCGCTCGGCGAATACGGCGACCAGTCCAACGACGTGACATTTGCCGCCATCGGTGACAGTCGCATGCGGCACGCCAAGGGCGCGCGTGATGCCGGCACGCTGGCGGTGACCTGCGCGCACGATCCGCTCGACGCGGGGCAGGCGGCTCTCGAAGATGCGGAGGGCACCAACAACAACTACCTGTTCAAGGTGGTGCTGCCCGATGGTCCGGCCGGCTATTCCGACACCATCCAGTATTTCCGGGGCCTCGTGATGTCGAAGCGCAAGAACGTCGGCAGCAACGACAACGTGGTGCGCAACAACTACAACATCGGCATCAACTCCGAGATCTACGAGAACCCGGCGTCGACCTGATCGATGTTCTTCATCTCCCGCACGGGTGTGGCCCGTGCGGGACACTATCAACCGACAACGAGGTGATGCATGGAGTTGGGCGAGCAGAGAGTAGACCCGAAGCTGCGTGAAGAAGGCGCGTGGGTCAGCGATATCCCGGAGATGGGCGATCTCCGGCTCAAGGTGCGTGGTGCCAATAACAAGGCGTGGGAGAAGCGGCAGGATGCGCTGATCTCCGCCGTGCCGCGCAAGATGCGGATCAAGGGGCTCGACCCGAGCGAGCGTCGGCGCATCAACGCGATCTGCTGCCGCGACCACGGCCTGATCGACTGGGAGAATCTGACGATCGACGGCGTCGCCGTGCCCTACTCCAAGGAGAAGGCAAACGAGCTTCTGACCGATCCGCAATGGGCGATGTTCCACGATGCCGCGATCTGGGCATGCAATGTCGTCGGCACCCAAATGAGGGCGGAGGTCGAGGAGGACGCGGGAAAGTAGTCGAACTGCTCCGCTGGCAAAACAAGTGGAGCAAGTTCTTCGACGGCTGGGAGTTGATGATCCAGCGCGGCGATGATCCGCCGCGGCAATACTTCGAGCGCCCGCTGATCGACGACGTTCCCCATCTTCAAATCATCTTTCGCGCATTTAGTGATCTTGCCAGCGAGCGCTCGTTTGGCATGGGGCCTGGGCCGATCCCGAGGTCGGTTATCAGGGACTATGTCCTCGTCGAGATGGATTACCTCGGCGAGGACGATTCCGAACAAATGATCCAGACATTGCGCGCCATCGACGACGGATGGCTCCGGCTTCAGACGGAGGCCCCGGAGCCTGAAGTCGAAGAAGGTGCAAACGATCCGGAGTCACCCGACCGAAAAGCGCATCCGGTCGGGCGCCTGCTGAAAAACATCTCCAAGAAGCAGAAGACCACCAAGAAGAGAGGCTGATCTTTCGTGGACCTCAATGTCGTTCGCCGCATCTCCATCGAGGCCCAGGTCAAGGGCGTCGACCAAGCCTCTGCCGGGCTGAACAGGCTTGCGCAGGCGCAGGGCGGCGTCGCGGACGCCGCGGAAAAGCAGGAGAAGTCGGCTCGATCGATCGAGCAGGCGATGGAGCGTCAGCGGCGGTCCATCGAGCAGAGCATCCGATCGCAGCAGCAATATGCCGATATCATCACCCAGCAATCGCGGGCATCGCAGCAGCTAGTTGCGGCCAACGATAACGTCGAGGAAAGTTTCACCTTGATGGGTATCGAGGCCGCGGAGGCGGCGGGACACATTCGCACCGCTGCGGCGGCAGCCTATGCGTTTTCGCCGGCGTTCCGCGAAGTCGTCAACGGCATGGCAAAGCCGGCTCTGAGCGCCGCAGCAACGGCCCTGGCCGCGGTTGCGACGGGGATGGTGCTCGCGACCAACGCGGCCGGACGCGGGTTGATCGAACTCGGATTGATCGCGGCGCGCAGTTCATCTGCGCTTGCGCCACTCGGCGGCACGATTGCGATGGCCGGTGCGGCGATGGCGGCGTTCAATCCGACAGTGGCCGCGGTGTCCGCTTCGATTTTGACGCGATTCATGCCGGCGATCCGCGCGCTGAGCGGCATCGGTATCGTGATCAATATCGCGCAGATGATCGGCGAGGCCTGGGAGCTCGGCGGCAAGCAGCTGGAGGAGTACCGCCAGATCGCCGAGAAGGCCGCGGCGGTCGACCTGTCGACCACGTTCTACCAGCGTCTGATCAAGGGCGCGGAGGCGGCAAAGGTGCCGGTGGAGGATCTGACGCGCCTGCTGCAGAACCTGCAAAAGGCGGCTGGCGATGCCCTTGGCGGCAGCGCGCTCGATCAGCAGCTGCGGAAGCATCTCGATGCCGGCAATTTCGGCGGCAATCCCGGCGTACAGATGCTGAGCCAGGCCAACACGACACAGCAGCGCTTCGAGGCCATCGTCACCCTGATCAACAAGGCGATGCAGGACGGTCAGCGCCTGGCCGCGCTCGATCTTGCCAAGACGGCCTTCGGCCCGGAAGTCTCCGACCGGCTGCGGCAGGATTCCGAGTACCTCGACAAGATCCTCGAACAGTCAAAGAAGATTGCCGAAACCGAGCTGGTGTCGGCCGCCGATATCGGCCGCGCCGTGGAGCTGCAGGCGCGCTATGACGCCGCGATCAAGCTGCTGGAGCAGCGCTGGCATCCGATCCAGGACTTGCTGACGCAACTCGGCGTCCGGATGCACGCGGCATGGGTCGGCATCGTCGAGGCCATCGCACAGGCCTTTGACGGCGCCGCTCGGCTCGTCACCAAGATTGGCGAGATCACGCCGGCGTTCTGGGATTATGTCAAGCGTGGGGCCAATGCGGTCGGGACCGCCGCTGCCGTCGTCGGGCCAAGCGTGCCAGGCGTCGGCACGGGCATCGGTATCGGCGGGCGGCTGCTTGCCGGCGCTACGGCGCCGGAGGAGGCGCGGGCGACCGATGCCTATACGCAGGCGCTCGACCGTCTGCGCGCCGGCCTGCAGAATACCAAGGGCGTCCAGCAGGCGGTCAACGAGACCGCAACGCTCGCCAATCGCGTCTATGGCGACAACTCCAAGACGCTCGACAAGGTGACGGCCGCAGCCGCGGCACAGAAGGATGGCTTCGACCGGGCCGTAGATTCTGCAGAAAAGCACATCGCGCGGATGCAGGCGGACGCCAAGGCGGTCGGCCTTGGCGCAGCCGCGCTGGAGGAAAGCCGGACGCGCGCCATGTTGTGGACGGCTGCAATGCAGGCTGGCATACCCGTCGTGGGCAAAGTGGCGCAACAGATCGACGATCTCGCCAAGCGCGCGGCCGAAGCGGCAACGGAACTCGCCAAGGCGCGCATCGACCAGAACATCAAATTTCAGCGTGACACCGTTGGGCTGTCCTCCGAGGACGTCCAGATCGCCCAGCAATTAAGTGCGATCTATCCCAAGGTGGCCGATGCACTCGGCAGCGTCGAAGCGCAGGCGATGCGCGTTACCAATGCGCAGAAGATGCTGGCGGACGGATTCCGGGAGGTGGGCAAGTCGATTGTGACCGCGTTCGTCACCGGCAAGAACGTCATGGATGCGCTGGTGCAATCGCTGGACGCCTTCGCCGGCAAGCTCGCGAGCGAGGGCTTTACCAATCTGGTCAGTGGCAACCCGATGCAGATGGGTATGGGCGCGTTGCAACTCGGGGCGTCAGCGCTGATCTCCGCCTTCACCGGCGACCAGAAGGCCAAGCGGGCGTTGGAGGAGGCGCAACAGCGCTGGAAGGACATGGCCGACCAGGTCGACGCCTTTAGCCGCGCGGCCTCCGGCGTGGATCTCGGCCCCTTGACCAACAGCCTGATGCAGCTGCGCGCCACCTATGAGCAGCTGGCAATGGCAGCGCTGGAGGCGCGGGACCGTAGCGCCATCTCCAATCTGCAGGAGACCTTCAACCGCGGCGTGGTCCGTACCATGCTGCAGTTCGAAACCGCCTCCGCGGTCTCAAGCGACCTTGCCAACCAGATGAAGGCGGTCGCCGACGAAGGCGCCGGACTGCTTGAATTCCTCAAGCAGTACGGGCTCGCAAACCAGGGGTACATCGACAGCATCTCGGCGTCGATTGCGCGCCAGCAGCAGGAATTGCGCGACACGTTCGAGCGCGGGCTCGTCGCCGACGTCCGCAACAATTCCGGGGTCGGCTACCTCAACACCATCGCGGACGCGATCAGGAAGGTGTCGGAGGCCAGCGCCGCCGGCGTCAATCCGAACGTGCTGCAGGCGTGGCTGATCTCGACCGCGCAGACCGCGGTCAACAGCGCCAAGCTGACCGGCGATGCGTTCAACGACATGATCGCCCAGTTCCCGCAACTTACCGGCCTGGTGCATCAATTCGTGGATGCGGCGGCCGAGGCAAGCCAGAAACTGTCGCTGCAGCTGCGGCTTCTCACCGCCACGACCGATAGCTCCACGTTGGGGGGGGCGCTGACGCTGTTCGACGCCAAGGCGACGCAGGAGCGAAATGCGGCGCTTGCCGCCGGCATTTCGATGGAGAATCTCGCTCTGCTCGACCAGGCCGTGGCGGCCGAACGTCTCAACGTCGTCAAGGACTTCTCACAGCGGGCCATCGACGAAGAGAAGCGGCTCGCCGATGCGCGGATCGGCCAGATGCAGCGCATCCAGGATTATCTCAACAACCTTACCGGCGGATCGAATTCGACGCTTTCGCCGCAAGGCCGTCTCGATGCGGCGCGTTCGCAGTTTGCAACGCAGCTGGGACTTGCGCAGGGCGGCGATCAGAACGCGCTGTCCAGCATCACGCAGTATTCGGACAATTTCCTGCAGGCAAGCCGAGCCTATAATGCCTCGTCTGTCGCGTTCCAGAATGACTTTGCCTATGTGCAGTCCGCGCTTGCGGGACTGATCTCGCTGGTGGGCGGCACCAGCACTTCGGCGATCACGGGAGGAACGGCGTCGGTTGGCGGGGTGTCGGCGATCTCGTCGGTTGCGAACGTCTCGGCCGCGAACGGCAATTCATGGGCCGGCGTCATCGATGCGGTGAATTCGCTAAAGGCGGAAGTCGTGATTCTGAAGGCGGCGCTAAAGGAAGCTGTCGACAACAACACCAAGGCGATTGCAATCGCGCACACGGAGGAAAACGATAACCTCGAAGAGATCGTGGACGAACTGAAAGCCATCCACTCGTCCAACGGCAACCTGGCGCTGGCAGGGCCGACCTGATGGCTGTTGCGAAGTCAAATACCGCCA
>Ga0075472_10000238_pt1 | contig 22351 bp, 23 predicted proteins | sample DEB19_08_DNA_3_FD_77014 | JGI IMG/M metagenome (GOLD analysis project Ga0075472, IMG submission 77014) | Aqueous microbial communities from the Delaware River and Bay under freshwater to marine salinity gradient to study organic matter... | ecosystem: Environmental > Aquatic > Marine > Coastal ...
ACTACGCACGCAATGAGCCCGACCCTGACCAACCGGTCTTTGAGCATGCACTGTTTGTGAAAACTCAGGTCATGAGTGTTGCCCCGAGCCATGTGGTGGTGGACGCAGGCCATAAAAGCCATGCCATTGATTCCGGCCCGCCCGGGGTGCTTGCTAAACCCTTGCGGGCGGTGGCCTGCAGTGATGAACACACGACCCTGAAAGGAATTCATACCAACGCGCAACTGCCGGCGCTTGGTGAAACACTCTGGCTGATTCCAGGCCATTGCGATCCAACCGTGAATCTGCACGACTGGATGGTCGGTGTGCGTGGCGGCCTTGCCAACGGCAAGGTTGAGGAAATTTTCAGGGTCGATGCCAGAGGCCGGCTGGACTGAAGTCAGCCCTTGCCGGCAAGGTTTCAAGCTGTCTTTTTGCCTGCCTTTTTGGCCACCTTAATTCCTGACTTTTTCACGGTCTTGGTGCTGGCTTTTTGCACTTTTTTGGCGCTTGCCTTCTTGGCATCAGGCCGGGCACGAAGCATGCCGGCTGTAATTTTGAAGATGTCGGTCTTGGTGATGATGCCAACCAGCTGTTTGCGAGTATTCAACACCGGCAGGCAGCCAATATGGTGCTTCACCAGCAGCCGGGCCGCATACTTCAACTGAGCGGTTTCCGTCACACAAACCGGCTCCTTGTGCACGATCTCACTGACCGGCACCTCCGCCGAACCAAAGTTCGCCGCCGCCAACAACAAATCCGTCTTGGCGACAATGCCCACCACCCGGCCATTATCGACAACCGGCAAGTGGTTGATGTTTCGTCCGTGCATCTGATCAATGGCCTGACGAAATGGATGGCCCGGTGGGATCGTGAGTACCGGCCGTGTCATGTATTGACTGACTTTCATTGTGAAATCCTTTAGGCAGGATCAGCCTGATCCTGCTTGGCATGTTGACCCGAGCATCTTACGCGCTTAAAGCGGGTACCTCAGGCGAATTAAACCGCTAGGCAGGTGATGGTTTACCCTTGTCAACCATAGAGAATATTTATGACACCATTTTTAAATTGGGCTAAGAACATTTGCCGATGGTTGAAACAGTGACAAGCCGCAGCAGAGCCAGCAGAAGATTCAGAAATTTCAGCCTGAGCATTTGATGCCAAAGCCTAGCCCAGCTGTTACCTGGTGAGCCTGAAATCAACCCTGCACCGGTTAAGCCTAGGAGGAGAACTGTGAGACGGTTGTGACAGACATTCGGCACCCTGCCTGCCGATATCGTCTCAGGGTTCGAACAATCCCCCTTCGGTGCGGGGTGGTGTGACGCCCAGGTGCCGGTAGGCTGCCAGCGTGGCAATCCGCCCACGGGGGGTACGCTGCAAAAAGCCTTGCTGAATCAGATAGGGCTCGATGACATCTTCTATCGTGTCGCGCTCCTCGCCGATGCTGGCGGCGATATTGTCCAGTCCAACCGGGCCCCCATCAAAGCGATGGATGACGGCTTCCAGCAGTTTGCGGTCCATCAGATCAAAGCCCTGGGGATCTACATCGAGCATGGCCAGTGCCTTGCTGGCGATCTCCTGGGTAATGCGGCCCGTGCCTTTAACTTCGGCGTAGTCACGGACACGACGCAGCAATCGATTGGCAATTCGGGGGGTTCCCCGCGATCGTCGTGCGATCTCAAAGCCGCCCGGCTCGTCCATCGGGGCGTTCAACAGGCCCGCACTACGGCGGACAATTCGCCCAAGCTCTTCTGCCGTATAGAACTCCAGTCGGGCCACAATGCCAAAACGGTCACGCAATGGATTGGTCAGCATGCCGGCACGGGTAGTGGCACCCACCAGCGTAAAGGGTTGCAGGTCCAGCTTGATGCTGCGCGCGGCCGGGCCCTCGCCAATCATGATGTCGATCTGGTAATCCTCCAGGGCCGGGTACAGGATTTCTTCGACCACGGGCGACAAGCGATGAATCTCGTCGATGAACAGGACATCGTTCTTCTCAAGATTGGTGAGCAGGGCCGCCAGATCCTTGGGTTTTTCCAGCACCGGCCCGCTGGTCTGGCGCAGGTTCACCCCCAACTCGGCGGCAATGATGTGCGACAGGGTGGTTTTGCCCAGCCCGGGCGGGCCAAACAACAGCACATGATCCAGCGCCTCGCTTCGCTTGCGGGCCGCTCCAATAAAGATTTCAAGCTGTTCACGAACCTTGATCTGGCCAACATATTCGTCAAGCTGCTTGGGACGCAAGGCGCGCTCCAGCGCCTCTTCGCCCTGGGAAGAGGTCGCGGCCGAAATCATGCGGCCATCGGTCGCGGCGGCTGGAAGAGCGGCAAAGTCATCGGTCTGAATGCTCACGGCAAAAGCCTTAGGTTGTCATGGTGCCCCTGACTCGGGGCCTGCCTGATGCCGGGACTATACATCTGGCGGCAGTCGTCGCCCCCTAGCTGACCCAAGGCGCAATAGCTATTTGGCCAGCGCCTTGAGCGCCAGCTTGATACCTTCGCTGACCTGCACATCCATTGGCAGGGCCTTGAGCGCGGCCGCCGCTTCCCGTTCGCTGTAACCCAAGGCCAACAGAGCCTGCTGAATATCCGCCTGCGCGTCACTGACGGGGTGCGTGCCGCTGAGGCCCATATCCGCACCCAGTTTGCCTTTGAGTTCCAAGAGCAGGCGTTCGGCTGTTTTCTTGCCGATGCCGGGTACCTTGACCAGGCGCCCGGCCTGCTGCTGGGTAACGGCCTGGGCCAGTTCAGCCACACTCATGCCCGAGAGCACCGCCAAGGCCGTACGTGGCCCGACACCACTGATCTTGATGAGCTCACGGAATGCGGCACGCTCCTGGGCAGTGGCAAAGCCGTAGAGTATTTGCGCATCTTCCCGAACGACAAAATGCGTCTGCAAATTAACCTTCTCGCCCAGATTGGGTAAGTTGTAGAAGGTGCCCATGGTGACTTGAACTTCATAACCCACGCCCTGGCAATCCACCAGGATTTCGGGAGGATTTTTTTCCAGGAGGGTGCCAGATAACCTGCCAATCATGCTGCGCCTATCATTGGGTCCATGTTGAAGGAATTATCCGCGTGATTTTGCGCCACCTTTTCTCGCCGCCCAACAACCTGCGGATCGGACATTTATGTGGTCCGACGGATGAGCACTTACGCGCCATCGAGGTTGCCTTGCAGGTAAAAATCGCACACCGCCACGAGCAGTTCAAGATTGACGGAGCCAAAAAGCAGGCTCAGCGCGCCATGGAAGTACTCCAGGCCCTTTACGAGTTGGCGGCCCGACCCATCGATCCTGCCACCGTACAACTGCTGCTGGCTGGCGACTCGACCATGGCACTTGAACAGGGGGGTGAAGTGCTCCACACCCGGCGCCAGGAACTGCGTGCCCGCACCCCCAATCAGGCGCACTACCTGGAGAGCATTGCCCTGCACGACATTACCTTTGGGATCGGCCCGGCCGGCACCGGCAAAACCTATCTGGCGGTGGCGTGTGCCGTGGATGCCCTAGAACGCAGCACTGTCCAGCGGATTGTGCTGACGCGCCCTGCGGTCGAGGCAGGAGAACGGCTGGGTTTTTTACCGGGTGACCTGACTCAAAAAGTTGACCCTTATCTACGTCCGCTCTACGACGCCCTGTATGACCTGATGGGGTTTGAGAAGGTGCAGAAAGCCTTTGAGCGCAATGTCCTGGAAATTGCCCCGTTGGCGTTCATGCGGGGTCGCACCTTGAACAATGCCTTTGTCATCCTGGACGAAGCTCAAAACACCACGCCCGAGCAGATGAAAATGTTTCTGACCCGCATCGGCTTTGGGTCGCGCGCCGTGGTCACCGGAGACATCAGCCAGATCGACCTGCCCAAGACCCAGCTCAGCGGCCTGATTGACGCAGAGCGCGTCCTGCGGCGAGTCAAGGGCATCGCCGTGTGCCGCTTTACCAGCGCTGATGTGGTGCGCCATCCCCTGGTGGCACGCATTGTTGATGCTTACGACAAGCGCAAATCCACTGACGGCGCATGAACAAGAACAGGCCCTCTGGCAGACCCAGCCCGACAACTTGGTCCGACCAGCCCTCGGCAGCTGACCAACCGGCTCAAGGCTCTCGGCTTCGCCAACTCAACCTGTCGCTGCAGTTTGCCATCCTGAACAGCGCAGCGCGTCACCGCGCTGCCTTGCCGCGTCACAAAGTGATTCGATGGATTCGACATGCTCTGCAGCGGGATGCTCAAATCACGGTGCGGCTTGTCGAGGCCGAGGAAGCTCAAGCCCTCAACCGGGATTTCCGGCACAAGGATTACGCCACCAACGTCCTGACCTTTGACTACCAAAGCCAACCCCTGGTGCATGCCGATCTGGTCTTGTGCGCACCGGTTGTCGCTCAAGAAGCCAAGGAACAGGGCAAAACCCTGCAGGCCCACTACGCGCACCTGCTGGTCCACGGCGTGCTGCATGCCCAAGGCTGGGACCATGAAACCAACGCTGCGGATGCCGAAATGATGGAAGCCAGGGAAATTGAAATTCTGGCCCGCCTGGGTTTCAACAATCCTTACCGGGCAGGTCACAGATAAACCCTCGATGTCAACCGCCCAAATACTTGAGCAAGCTCAAGCACCATGGGCGGCAAGCTTGTTAGCCTGATCGTGCAAGTGACGAATCAGGCGCCATGAACCATCCCGATTACCAAAACCAATTATTGGCCAAACAACTACGACTAGCTTTGGGTGCAATCGACCCGGATGAACTGTCGGTGCTGCAACAGCATTTGGAATGGGTGGAGCTGGCAGCGGGTCAAACCCTGATGTTGCAAGGGGATCCAGGTGACGCCATGTACCTGACGCTCAGTGGCAGATTGCGCGCTTACATTGCTGAACCAAACGGACAGGAACGCTTGGTGCGTGAAATGTCTCGCGGGCAAATCATTGGCGAACTCAGTCTTTACACCGATGAAGTTCGTTCTGCCACCGTGGTGGCCGTGCGTGACTCACTGCTGGCACGACTGGCGCAAGACGATTTCAACAAACTGTTGTCACGCAATGCCAAAGTTTCGATGGCCATCACCCGCCAAATCATCCATCGACTCCAATCGTCTGCCGCACGCAACAAGGAAGCCCGCCCGGTCATGATTGCCCTGCTTGCGATTACATCCGGGGTGGATGTGCATCGGTTTTCCCAGGACCTTTCTGTAAAACTTTCAAATCTGGGTCGGGTCAGTGTGGTTGATTCCCGCAGGGTGGCGCAGGAGATCGGGCAGCCTACCTCCTCCCAACACGGTAGCGAAGATTTGCCAACCCAGCGCAGGATCACGCGTTATCTGGACGAAATCGAGGCGACCTCCGACTTTGTGCTGCTGATTGGCGACGAAACGCCGACAGCCTGGACGCATCGATGCAGTCGCTGCTGCGACGAAGTTCTATTGTTGGCTGATGCCACCTGTGGTCCCGATCTGCACCCGATTGAGCGTCAGTGCCTGATGAATCGAACGGGCCGCTCCGAAGCCGCTGAATCTCTGGTCTTACTGCATGCACCTGATGTCCCTTGCCCGACAGGCACTCGCCACTGGTTATCCCAGCGATCCGTCAAGCATCACTACCACATCCGTCCACAACTTGATCGCGACATGGGGCGACTTGCGCGCATCCTGAGTGGCACGGCCATCGGCTTGGTACTGGCGGGTGGCGGCGCCCGAGGATGCGCTCACCTTGGAATTTATCAAGCCCTACACGAACATGGCATCGAGATTGATTACGTCGGCGGCACCAGTATTGGTGCGATCATGGCAGCCCTGGTCGCGTCAGACCGCCCAGTCAAGGAAATTCTGGACATTGCCCGCCGCGCCTTCGGCGTGAATCCCACGGGGGACTTCAGCACCATGCCCCTGATTTCTCTGATTGCGGGTCGACGGGCTCAGCGTCTGATTGAAACGACCCTGCTGGCGCTGGCTGGTCACCCAATTGGCATCGAGGATCTTTGGATCAATTTCTTCTGTGTGGCCAGCAACTATTCCCGGGCCACTGAACATGTCTTTCATCATGGCGCGCTCTCCAAAGCGCTGCTGGCCAGCATCGCCATTCCCGGGGCGCTCCCACCTGTTCCGTTTCAAGGGGATCTGCTGTGCGATGGTGGCACTTTCAACAATTTTCCAGTGGATGTGATGCGCAATCGCCCCGGCATTGGAAAGGTAATTGGTGTGGATTTAAGTCGCCGCCAGCGTCATCCGATTGAATTGAAGGAAATTCCCAGCGGCTGGGCCCTGTTACTTGATCGCTTGCGGCCGCGCCATAAGAGGCGCTACCGGCTGCTAACTCTGCTGGCCTATCTGATGAATGTCACCATTCTTTACAGCAGTTCGCGACAACAGGAATCGCAACAACTGTGTGACATCTATTTCAACCCGCCCTTGCTACGGGTGGGCATGCTCGAATGGAAACGATTTGACGCCATCGTCGCACAGGGCCACACTCACGGCGTTGAAGTCTTGTCACAGTCAGTCGCTGACAAAAAAACAATCCACTCCTCGCTAGTCTGATGAGACGCTTCTTTCAGAACCTGAAGCTTCCCGGCGCACTGTCCAACCTGAGCGCTGTGGCCCTGATTTTTCTGGTGACTCTGGGCGCCTTGACGCTTTGGCTGTTTGACCCCATTCCGCTTCAGAATATCCGCCTGGCTCAGTTTGACCAGTTTCAGCGCTGGCATTTGCGGCCCTATGACCCGCAACCAGTTCGAATTGTCGACATTGATGAAGCCAGCCTCAAAAGCCTGGGCCAATGGCCATGGCCACGGACGCGCATAGCCGATCTGGTGACAAACTTGAACCAGGCTGGCGCTGCCGCCATTGCCTTTGACGTGTTGCTGATTGAACCTGACCGCACTTCACCAGCCGCCATGACGCAACTATGGCAGGGGCGGCAGGTCAGTGAGGTCCTGCGCAAGCTCCCAGACCATGATGCCGTGCTGGCGCAAGCCTTGGCGGGTCGAAATGTGGTGCTTGGCAATAGCCTGGCCAACACCGGCACACAGGAGCCAATTCCAAAAATTTCCCTGCCTTACCGCATCATTTCCACTGGCGCGCCAAAACCGCAGGAGTGGCTGCACGGTTTTGACAGTGCGGTTTATCCCTTGCCCATACTGTCAGCCAAGGCCGATGGCCTGGGTAGCCTGAATTTCGCTACTGACGCGGATGGGGTGGTACGCCGGGTTCCCTTGCTACTAGGTCTGAACGAGCAGATGGTGCCCACTCTGAGTGCCGAGGCACTGCGTGTTGCCCAGGGAGCCAAAAACCATTTGTTGCGCAGCAGTGAAGCCGGCCTGCAGGATGTGCGAATCGGTGCCCTGACGGTACCCACCAATGCGAGGGGCGAGGTATGGCTGCACTACACCGAACCTGTTCCAGAGCGTTATGTATCGGCCAGCAAGGTGCTGCAGGGGCAGGCCAATGTTGATCTGCTCAAGGGCCATATCGTGCTCATCGGTAGTTCTGCTGCCGGCCTGATGGACCTTCGATTCAATCCGCTGGGGCAGATCATGCCCGGTGTGCAGGCGCATGCCCTGGCCCTGGAGCAAATCTTGGCAGGATATTCCTTGCAAAGGCCAGCCTGGGCGCGCGGTGCAGAGGCTCTGGCCATGGCATTGGGCGCGCTGCTGGTCGGGTTGATAGCCCTGGGCGCGCCAGCCAAATGGTCCACCGGCTTTTTCATGCTGATCCTGACCACGGTGGTTGGCGGCACCTGGTACGCCTTTGTTTCGCACCAACTGCTGCTTGATGCCGTCAATCCAGCTATCGCCATCATTTTCAGTTTTGGTCTGGCCAGTGGTCTGCACCACCTGGTCAGCGAACGAGAGCAGCGCTGGGTGAGAGAAGCATTTTCCCGCTATGTTTCGCCCAACAAGGTTGACTACCTGGTGAAACACCCGGACGAGTTGCAACTCGGCGGGCAACGGCAAACCTGTAGCTTCATATTTACCGATCTGGCCAACTTCACCGGCATGATGGAGTCCGGTGACCCGGCACGCGCCGTCTCCCTGCTCAACGACTATTTGGACGAGATGTTGACCATCGTGTTCAAGTATGAGGGAACGCTTGACCGGATCATGGGTGACGCGGTGGCCGTTCTCTTCTCGGCGCCGGTCGAGCAGGAAGACCACTGCTGGCGCGCGCTGCAGTGCGCTTTGGAGATGGACGCATTTGCTTCGGGCTATGCGGCCAAGTTGCAGGCTCAGGGCATGCCCTGGGGAATTACCCGCATCGGCGTGCACAGCGGAGAAGTGATCGTTGGAAATTTTGGTGGCAAAAACCTGTTTGACTACCGGGCCCTGGGCGATCCGGTCAACGCTGCCTCTCGCCTTGAGAGCGTCAACAAACACCTGGGCACACGCATGTGTGTGTCTGAAGCTATTTTGAACTGTTGCCCCCCGGTACCGGTACGCTATGTGGCGCAGTTGGTGCTCAAGGGTAAAAGCAAACCCCTGTCAGTGTTTGAACCCCTGGCAACAACGGATGCCACTGCTTGTGCCCCGCTGGACAAGTACACCCAGGCGGTCAACCTGCTGCGCCCTGGCAAGGACCATGACCCGGTTGGGGCTCGGCAGGCGTTTGAAAGCTTATCCCAACAATACCCCAATGATCCTTTGGTGTCGCTGCATCTTGAGCGCCTGCAGCAGGGCGCCACGGATGACCTGATCGTGATGAGCACCAAGTAAGTCCCTGGAGCCGAAGAACAGCGACCAGGTCTGCACAAACGACTGGCTGCTGACATGCACGTTGAACGCAGGGCAATTGAAATGCCCCGCGCCCAAGCTCACCGTACCGTGATCTCGACCCTGCGGTTGCGTGGCTCGGGGGTGTTGTCTGGCGTTGGAATCAGCAAGTTACGCTCGCCCAGAGACTCAACCGTTAATGCCAGATTGGGCAGGCCCAGGGCCCGCATTTGCTGAGCCACTGTATTGGCCCGCCGCAAGCCCAGGGCGTCATTCGAGGGGAGCGATCCAACCGTATCGGTATGTCCAGTAATCGCCATATCTGGCGCTTTGTGCGTGCGAACCTTGTCAAGTACGCGGGGGAGTTCACCCTGCGAGGATTTGGTCAGCTTGTCACTGTTGTTTTCGAAATAGAGCATGAATTGCTCAGGCAGCACTGGTCTGGCCGCCATCGCCTTTCCAAAATCATTGTCCAACTTGCCCTTGCTGACAGGAATAGCCGGGCAGTCAGAATCTATCATCAAGGCTGTATCCGCTTGGTTCAGTTCACGGTTGGAGGTTTTATTCTGAACCATGACCTTGCCGACCTTGCCACTGGGGTCTGCCTGCAAGACCACATAGGAGCCGGAGAGGCGGGCGCAGGGGTCTTCTGCTGGCCGATCCTGCCTGGGCCGCATAGGCGCCACCTCGGCCACCATCTTGGCCTTGTCCAGCGTCAGAATGGGTGGCAGATCAAACGGGCACAGTTGTTCGGGCGGAAGTTCACCCCGGTCCTGGCCGGCATCACTGGCGGTAGGTTGGTCCCCACGCGTCACACCCAGCGTGCTGGTCAAGCGGCCCATACTGGCCAAGGTTCTAGCCTGGGCCACGATGTGGTTGTAGCGTGCTGTCGTGTAGGCACGGGTGGCCTCAAAGTATTCGTTCTGGGTATTGAGCATGTCCAGTAAGGTCCGCTGGCCAATCTCAAACTGCTGCCGATAGGCCTGGCGGGCTTTCTCGGTGGACAGCCGGTGTTGATCCAGAAAATTGAGCTGGTCGGCCAGGCGCACCAGATCGTTGTAGGCAATTGCCAGGGTCTGACGTACATCACGGCAGGCCTTTTCCTGCAAATCACGAGCCTGATAGCTCAACTCGATGGCTTGCTTTTCACGTGCCATGTCGGCTCCGCCACGGTACAGGTTGTAATTCATCGCCAGTTCGACATAGGCGTCCCGTGCGTTGCCAATAATGCCTTGGTAGTTATTGTCAAAAGTTTGCCCGGCACGAAAATCCAGCCGGGGGTAATAACCTGCTTTACGGGATTCAACCTGGGCCTTGGCCGAGCGGACGTTTTCAAAGGCAGCGTTGATGGTCGGGCTACCAGGTAAGCCCTCCCCCATGGCCTGCAGCCCAGAACTTGGCAAGCCTTTGAGTTTGATCTTCTCAGGCAGTGGTGGCACATTGGCCGCTGGCTTTTCACCGATCACTCTTAGATAGCGAGCACTGACATCGTGCAAATTGGAAATTTCGGTGATCAGGTTGGATTCGGCCAGCGCCAAACGTCCGGTGGCCTGCTCCAGGTCCACACCACGGCTGACACCCGCAGCGGTGCGCTCCTCGATCAGCTGGGTGATCAGCTTGTGCTCGATGTAGTTGGATTTGGCTGCCTCAACCAGTTCAAACTGCTTGGCCACATCGGCATAGGCCCGCAGAGCTTCCAGACTGATGTTCTCGGAAGATTCGAGCAGTTCGTAATAACGCACCAGTTTGGCAAAGCCAAGTCGGCTGACTTCATTGCGGGTGTAGAAGCCATCAAACAGCATCTGGGTCAGCGTGATACCCGATCCACTACGGCTGTAGTCAACATAGCCAGTATCCGGACGGTCACGCCACTGGCGGCCGGTGGTAGCAATCAAATCGACCTGGGGGCGCCGCCCCGATTTGGCAAACTCATGTTCGTGCCCTGCGGCTGTAAATTCGCGCCACTTGGCCTGGATTTCCGGATTGCCGACCACCGCCTTGCGAGCCACTTCGATGAGCGGTTGCGGCAGGTTCTGGGCCGCAGCAAGTGCGCCTGAAACAGCCAGCAACACAGTCAAACTAAATTTTGTTGGATTTCTCATTTTCTTTCCCTAAACACATCAACAATCGGGATTTTTGGTAAGTCCTGGGCGAAAGACTGCCTGCGGCAGTCTTCACTTGGACTCGGTCACCAGCAAGGAAAACTGGGTGCCGCGAACTCCAATGATTCCGCCCGGGGCCTTGACGGTCACCGCTTCGGGCTTGAGTTTGGCAATCACACCTGAAACATAGTTCAGGCTGCCCTTGCTCATACTGGTCCCCAGCTTCAGCTGGCCTTTGGCAGGTGCATACAAAAACTCATCAATCGTCAGTTCGGTATCAGGGCCGAAAGACATCACGGTGTTGTCCTTGAACGTGATCCCCATGCTTGCCCCTGGCAAAGTCTTTAGTTGGCTTCCCTGGAAGACGGCGGTCCCGGGTTGAGCCTTGACACGCTGACCTTTGCTAGTCACCCAAGCCTCACCGCTGGTTGTCTTGACATAGCCAACCGGCTCGTTTTGTGCAAAAGACCAAGACGGCAGTCCTAAAAAGGACAAAACTGTCAGCACAAGACCCAAGATTTTTTTATGGCTCATCTGAACTCCCGAAAAATTTTTTGTGGAGGTCAGGATATCAATGAAGGAACTTCGAAAAATGATTTAAGTCAAGAAACTTGCCGCAAGCTCATCGTGACGGGACCATCGTTGACCAGGTAGACCTGCATGTCGGCCCCGAATTGACCCGTTTGCACCACAGGATGCGCCAGTCTGGCCTGCTCGACAAAGTACTCGTAGAGTTGTCTTCCTTGCTCGGACGGTGCGGCGTTGGTAAAGCTGGGTCGGTTGCCACCGGAGGTGTCGGCAGCCAGCGTAAACTGACTCACAATCAACAGGTCCCCCGCGCTGCCCTGGCCATCAAGATCCTGCAGGCTTCGGTTCATTTTGCCGGCCTGATCCGGAAAAATTCTCAGCTTGAGCATTTTGTCCAGAAGTCGTTTGGCCTGCTGCTCCTGATCACCCCGTTCGGCGCACACCAGGCACAAGAGGCCCACGCCAATCTGGGCGATGGTTTGGCCGCTGGTCTCGACCCTAGCCTGCCTCACTCTTTGTACTAGTGCCAGCATGCCAGTCTTGGGCTCATCCCAGAGCGGCACGGGCTTGCTGAAGTCGCTCGTTCAAGTAGGCACCGTAAAAATCGGGAATATAGGAACCCACCATCCGCCGCGCAATTTCACGCCCGTTCGCTCCGAAAAAAAGAACCGTGGGAGCAAGCCGAATCCGCCAGGCCTTGACCATGGCGTCATGGGTGGTTTTTTGTACCTGGAAATCAGTCATCTCTTGCTGGCTGCGCATATCCACCTGAACAATGGGCAACCCTTCCTGCTCCTTCAGGGGCACCAGGTAGTTTTCACGGACCACCTTGCAAAAGGGGCACCCTTCCAGACTGACCATGACCACCAGAGGTTGCCGCTGACTCAGGACCGAAGCCAAGTCTTTGTCCAATGATGTTGCCAAAGGCAAAGCTCCTGCGCCTGCGGCGTGCACCGCCATCGACGTGGCCGGTAATACCGACAGGCTAAGAAAGCGGCGACGTGTGAATTCGAAATCCATCAAGCAAATGAAATCGTTTTATCGGTCTGGCTTATTAGGGTAAACATTAGGTCTAATGGGGGCAGCAAAAGGTTAGGATGATCATGGGTATGCCGTTTTGTCTGACGGCTCAGGCCTTTGTATCGCTATCAATATTGAATTTTAGGAGGCTGGACGTGAAGATTAGACATTATTTGACCATCGGGCTGGCAATGGCCTTGACCAGTTCGGCTGGTTTTGCTCAGAACGCGGCAGCGCTGAATGCCCGAGCCTTGGCCGCAACATGCGCCAACTGTCATGGCAGCGAAGGGCAGGCAGTTCCGGGGTCTGCGATTCCCTCCCTGGCTGGCACGCCCAAGGACTATTTGATCAAGCAGATGGAGGCCTTCAAGAATGGCTCGCGACCGGCAACTGTGATGCACCAGTTAGCCAAGGGTTATACCGATGCCCAGGTTGAAACCCTGGCAACTTATTTCGCATCCCTCAAGCGCTGATACAGGAGAACAGATATGAAACGACGCAGTTTTGTTCAGGCTTCTTTGGCCTTGGGTTCTCTGGGAAGCCTGGTAGGTTGTGCCACCATTCCTGACAAAGCCAAGGTGGTTGTCATTGGTGGTGGTTACGGCGGCGCCACCGCTGCCAAATATGTCCGCATGATGTCTAACTACCAGATCGATGTGGTGCTGGTAGAGCCCAATGACAGCTTTATTTCCTGCCCGATCTCCAATCTGGTGCTGGGGGGCTACAAATCCATGGGCGACATCACCACGCCCTACGACAACTTGCGCAGTAAGCACGGTGTTATTCACGCCAAAGATCGTGTCACCAAAATCGATGCCGCCAAAAAGACCGTTACTCTGGCCGGTGGCTCCACCATAGGCTATGACAAGCTGATTGTTTCGCCAGGCATCGACATGATGTGGAACAGCGTGGAAGGCTTGCAAGCTGCCAACGCCTCGGGCCAGATTCTGCATGCCTGGAAAGCCGGACCCGAAACAGTTGCACTTCGAAAGCAACTCGAGGCCATGCCCGATGGGGGCGTATTTGCCATTGCGGTACCGCTGGCACCCTACCGCTGCCCGCCCGGACCCTATGAGCGCGCCAGCCAGGTGGCCAGTTATTTCAAGAAGTTCAAGCCTCGCTCGAAAGTGCTGATCCTTGACGCTAACCCCGACGTCACCTCCAAGGGGCCTTTGTTCAAGAAGTTCTGGGCGGCAAACTACCAGGGCATGCTGGAGTTCCGTGGAAACCACAAGGCGGTTGCCGTGGATGCCAAGACCAACACCGTCAAGTTTGAAACCGCTGACGATGTCAAGGCCAGCGTGCTCAATGTGATACCCAGCATGAGTGCCGGCGGCATTGCCATGGAGTCCGGCCTGGCTAATGTGAACAAGCGCTGGTGCAATGTGAACTACCTGACCTTTGAGTCCACTGTGGCTCGTGATGTCCATGTCATTGGCGACTCAGTGCTGTCTTCACCTGGCATGCCCAAATCCGGCCACATGGCCAACTCGCATGGCAAGGTGGTTGCTGCGGCGGTCGTGGCCCAACTTTCTGGTTTGCCGGTCAACCCTCAGCCCATGCTGACCAACACCTGCTACAGCTTTGTCAATGACAAGTTGGTGGTCCATGTGGCCTCGGTGCATCGCTATGAAGCCGACCAGAAAAACTTTATCCCGGTCAAGGGTGCCGGTGGCGTATCGCCTGGCCCAACCGAGTTAGAAGGTGTGTATGCCAACAACTGGGCAAAAAACATCTGGGCTGATTCATTGCTCTAAGTACTGAGCCATTTGCATGGCTGGCATTTTGTCTGCACAATGACCACTGGTTTACCGGCCCCACCGATAAACCTGTTTTTTTCAAGGAGATATCGATGATGAAATTTATTACCACGCTTGGGCTGGCAGCACTTGTTGCAGGCGGTCTCTCGGGATGCGCCACGACTGAGCAACAGCCCGTCAAGGCCGTGTACCACATCAACACGGACGCCAACACCGTCCCGCCCATTCTCAACAACATTCGCAATCATCTGAATGCTGATCCGACGGCAAAAATCGTGGTGACGACCCACAGCCGTGGCATCGATTTTCTGTTGCAAGATGCCAAGGACAGCAAAGGCAATTCTTTCAGTGGAACGATTGCCGATCTGGTCGCCAAAGGGGTTGACTTTCGGGTCTGCAATAACACCCTGGTATCGAGAAAAATCGACAAGAACCAGGTGGTGATGGAAGCCAAGATCGTGCCCTCAGGTGTTGCTGAAGTAGCGCGCTTGCAATCACGAGAAGGCTATGTCTATCTGAAACCCTAAGCTGCGCAAGCCCAGGCCAAGCCGTCGCAAGACCGCTTGGCTTTTTCCCATATTGGCGGGTTGTCAGTGACGCTGATGGTGCAAGGCCATCAGCAGTCTTTAAATCCGGTTTACTCAAGAAGTCCGGATCTGTGCTTGACCTTGGACTGACTAGCGTCTTCGATCAAGCTTGCAATGCTGGTCTTCAGTTCGACCGCCCAGGACCGACGTTCCTTGCCCGCGGCGGATTGAGGTTCTCCAAACCGAACAATGGCCACTACCCCTGGGTCGCGCACCGTGCGCCAAATTGAAGCCAGCAGGGTTTCTCCTCCTACATAACTTGGTGCCTTGCTGCGTGCGCCGCTTGGACGGTCCATGTAATGCAAGGCAACAGGTTGTACCGGGGCGCTGGCCGAAATAGCTGACTGCAGCAAGTTGGCATGAAATGGCAACAGCTGTTCCCCATCACCGGTGGTACCCTCAGGAAATACTGCCAGCACCTGGCCAGCCTTGAGGCTGTCGGCCATATGACGGACCACCCGCAAGGCATCTCGCCTGACAGAACGTTCAATGAAGAGCGTGCCCACCCCAGAAGCCAATTTGCCGATCAATGGCCAGCGCGCCACATCAGCCTTGGAAACAAAACGACAGTAGCGTGCGGCATGCAAGGCCGTTATGTCCAGCCAGGACAGGTGGTTGGCCACCAGCAGCAGCGGCCCTTGTACTTGCGCCGGACCTTGCACCACTAGTTCAATACCCAAACAGGCCAGCAGTCGGGCCGACCAATCCTGCACCCTCAACTCACGCTGTTCCTGGGACAGTCGGGGAAAGATCAGGGCAATGGTCAGCATTCCCCGTAGCAGATGCAGCAGCGCCAACAGCAAACGCCAGACGGCTCGCCAGGATGGTACCGGTCTGTTCTGCCTATTCGGCTGCCTGGAATGCGAGCTGACCATTGACGAAGGTATGACGCACTCGGCCAGGCAACTCATAACCCGCAAATGGGGTGTGCCGACCCTGACTGATCAGGGCCTGAGGCTGAACCGTCCATTCCGCCGCGGGATCGAAGACGCAAAGGTCTGCCACACCCCCCACCACCAACTGACCCGCGCTGGCGCGCAGGCTACCCAGAGAATCACCCAATACACGTGCTGGTTCACTGGTCACCACCGATAGCGCCCGCACCAGGCCAGCCCCACTCTCCTGCCCCCACTTGAGAGCCAGACTCAACAGGAGTTCCAGGCCGGTGGCACCGGGCTCACTTTCGGCAAAGGGGAGGTTCTTGGCGTCCTCATCCACCGGGCAGTGGTCTGAAACCAGCGCATCAATGGTGCCATCTTCCAGGGCCTCACGCAGCGCATCTCGGTCCTTCTGTTGGCGCAGAGGGGGCTGCAGCCGCATGCGGGTATCAAAATAGCCGATATCCAGGTCGGTGAGGTGCAAGGAATTGATACTGATATCACAGGTGACGGGCAGGCCCTCATCCTTGGCCCGACGCACCAGCTCAATACCGGCTGCGCTACTGATGCGGCACAGGTGCACCCGGGACTTGGTAACACGCATCAATTCAAAAATGGTGTGCATAGCAATTGTTTCTGCCGCCACCGGCACACCGGCCAGTCCCAGGCGGGTGGCCAGGGGACCGCTGGCGGCCACTCCACGACCCAGGTGATAGTCCTGCGGGCGCAGCCAGACCGACAACCCAAAAGTGCTGGCGTACTGCATGGCACGCTGCAAAACCTGGGTATTGACCAGCGGAATCTCAGCCTGGCTAAAACCAACACACCCTGACTCCGAGAGTTGCACCATCTCAGTGAGAACCTCGCCCTTGAGGCCGCGGGTCAATGCCCCCAGCGGCAACAGACGTGACTGGTGCAATTTTTCTGCGCGCTGCCTGAGCATTTCGACCAAGCCCGCTTCATCGAGCACCGGATCCGTATCGGGCATACAGACCAGGCTGGTGATCCCGCCCGCGACAGCGGCGGCCAGTTCAGACTCCAGCATGCCTTCATGTTCATGGCCGGGCTCGCGCAAGCGGGCGGCCAGGTCAACCAGACCGGGGGCAACCACACAGCCCTTGGCATCGATCGATCGATTCGGGGCAAAGTCCTTCGGTACCTGTCCGATAGCGACAATGCGCCCGGCCGCCACCGCCACATCTGCAATCTCATCAAAATTACGGGCCGGGTCAACGACTCGGCCACCTCTGATCAACAGTTTCATGCTTCGTTCCCCGCCACGATGCTCATCACCGCCATGCGCACTGCGATGCCGAAGGTCACTTGCGGCAGGATGACACTCTGGTTCCCATCGACCACCGCCGAATCAATTTCCACACCGCGGTTGATCGGACCGGGATGCATCACGATCGCGTCACCCTTGGCCAGCGCCAGCTTTTCCGGGGTCAAGCCGAAACTCTTGAAAAACTCCTGGCTCGATGGCAAGAGGGCGCCACTCATGCGCTCGTTTTGAAGGCGCAACATGATGATGACATCACAGCCCCGGATTCCTTCTTCCAGCGAGTGACAGACGCGCACCCCCATGGGCGCCATGTCACCTGGTACCAAGGTCTTGGGCCCGACCACCCGCACCTCAGCACAACCCAGCGTGGTCAGGGCGTGGATGTCGGAGCGTGCCACCCGCGAATGCAGGACATCACCGACGATGGCCACCGTCAGATTGGCAAAGTCTTTCTTGAAATGACGGATGGTGTACATGTCCAGCAGGCCCTGGGTCGGGTGCGCATGGCGCCCATCGCCCGCATTGATCACATGCACATGAGGTGCCACATGTTGCGCTATCAGATAAGGTGCGCCGGACTCGCTGTGGCGCACCACAAACAGGTCAGCGGCCATGGCACTCAGGTTGGCAATGGTATCGAGCAGGGTCTCGCCCTTGGCCGTTGAAGAGCGCGAAATGTCCAAGTTGATGACATCGGCCGACAAGCGCTTAGCGGCAATTTCGAAGGTGGTTCGGGTTCGGGTGGAGTTTTCAAAGAACAGGTTGAAAACGCTTTTGCCGCGCAGCAGTGGGACCTTTTTCACTTCGCGGTCATTGACGCTGACAAAATTGCTGGCGGTGTCCAAAATCTGCAACAGGATGTCCTTGGGCAAGCCCTCGGTGGACAACAAATGAATCAACTCACCATTCTTGTTGAGCTGCGGATTGCGTTTGTAGAGCATCAGGCTTTCTCCACCTCAAAACTGAATGCACCCTGCGCACTGCGCGCCAGCGCCAGCAACTGCGATGGCGGCAAGGCCACGCGGGCTGCCGCAAAATCAGCCTGGATGGGTAACTCTCGCCCGCCCCGGTCCACCAACACCGCCAGCTGAACGCGTTCAGGTCGTCCGTAATCAAACAACTCATTGAGCACCGCACGGATGGTCCGGCCGGTAAACAGAACATCATCGAGCAGAATGATGTGCGAGCCGCTCACCTCGAAAGGAAGCCGGGTCTGACCCCCGTCACTCAGGCCGCGCTGCGCAAAGTCATCACGATGCAGGGTTGAGGAGATCACACCCGGCTCACCGGGCAGTCCCAAATCCACCTGCAATCGTTCGGCCAGCCAGGCACCCCCGGAGGTTATTCCCACCAGATGGGCTGCCGGAATGGCCATGGCCTGCACACCCCTGAGCAACTCCTTGTAGAGCGCCTCGGCATCCAGGAACAGGGCGCCAGGCGGCTGGCCCGCTTTGCTCTTGCTGGTCATGGCAGATTCCTCAAAAATTGTTCCAGGATGATGCAGGCTGACGCTGCATCAGCATCACTGGCTCCGTTGGCAAGCGCTTCGGTGGTGCTGTAGCGCTCATCGACCTCATAAACCGGCAAGCCAAAACGCCCCCGTAACTGACGCGCAAACTTCTGGGCTCGGCGTGTGTTTTCATGGGCAGCGCCATCGGGATAAAAAGGCACGCCAACGACCAGCGCGTCGGGCTGCCAGGACTGCAGATAACTGGCAATCTCTTTGAAACGGCCATCCCCTTCAGCCTGAATGGTTCGCTGCGGCTGAGCCAGACGAGTGAGCCGGTTGCCAACCGCCACACCGGTTCGCTTGAGTCCGAAGTCAAACGCCAGAAAAGTGTTTTCGCCGATAGGGACCTCAGCCTGCACAAGCGCCAGGCTCATGCATGCCCCGCTTCGGGTTGCAACATCCATGTCTGCAGCCCCAGCAGGGCCATTGCGCGGTCATAACGTTGCTCAATCGGAGTATCGAAGATCACCGCCTCATCAGCCGGCACAGTCAGCCAACTGTTTTCTCCCAGCTCGGATTCCAATTGCCCCTCGCCCCAGGCCGAGTAGCCCAGGGATACCAGAACCCGGCGCGGGCCGGCTCCCGAGGAGAGTGCTTCCAGGACATCGCGCGACGTTGTCATGGTCAGCCCTTCCGGAACCATGATGCTGGAGGAGTAAACCGGCTCCTTGGCTTCAGGATCAGGCGACTGAACCGGGTCATGCAGAACAAAACCACGGTCAGTTTGCACCGGCCCGCCCTGAAATACCGGCGCCTGGAGCAAATCCGAACGGCCGAGTCTGAGGTCGACCTTGTCGAAGAGTTTTTCCAGGTTGATGTCGCTTGGCTTGTTGATGACCAGGCCAAGCGCTCCCCGCTCGTTATGCTCACACACATAGACCACGCTTTTGGAAAAGTTTGCATCTTCCAGCCCGGGCATCGCAATCAGAAAATGATTCGTTAGGTTTATGGAGGCAGAATCATCGGACATGGCATCATTCTACCGGCGATCATGACAAAACCCTATGTTTCCGGTCTGGTCTGGTTCAGGCGCGACTTGCGCCTGAGCGACCAGCCTGCCCTGTGTGCCGCACTCAAGCAATGCGAGCAGGTGTACTGCCTGTTTGTGCTTGACCGCGCCATACTGGATCCCCTGCCCCGCACCGACAGACGGGTTGAGTTCATCCGCGAAGCCCTAGTTGAGCTTGACACCGGCCTGCGCCGACTGGCCGGTCATGAGCAAGCCGGGCTGATCGTTGCCCATGGGCCAAGCACCGAACTAGTACCGGAACTGGCGCGCGAGCTGGGCGTGCAGGCGGTTTTTGCCGCGCATGATTACGAGCCCCAGGCAATCGCTCGCGACCTCAGCGTTGCAAAGGCGCTGGCCGCTGACGGGCGAGCCATGCATACCTGCAAGGACCATGTGGTATTTGAAAAAAGAGAGATCCTGACCCAGAGTGGCAAGCCTTATACCGTCTTCACCCCTTACAAAAGAGCCTGGCTCGCCCGCGTGGATGAAGCTCTGCTGAGAGAACACGATCCCAAACCCCACGCCAAGGCCTTGGCCCCACGCCCCAAAGGTTGGCAAATGGAAGTCCCCAGCCTGCAACAAATTGGCTTTGAACCCACCAATCTTTCCCAGCTGAAAATTCCTACCGGGGAGCGTGGTGCGCGCAAACTGGTGGCTGATTTTTTTGAGCGCATGGATGAGTACCATGAGCGGCGCGACTATCCCGCTCATAAAGGGCCAAGTTATCTGAGCGTTCACCTGCGCTTTGGCACGGTCTCGATTCGACGCCTGGCTACCTTGGCCATGCAGCGCATGGCCGCTGGCAGCCGTGGCGCAGAGACCTGGCTGGGAGAGTTGATCTGGCGGGAGTTCTATTTTCAGCTGCTGGCCAATTTCCCCCATGTCGCTACCGGAAGCTTTCGCCCGGAATACGATGCCATTGGCTGGGAACAAGGCCCAGCTGCTCGGGCAAATTTCCAGGCCTGGTGCGACGGAAAAACCGGTTACCCCCTGGTGGATGCCGCCATGCTCCAGCTCAATCAGACCGGTTACATGCACAACCGCCTGCGCATGGTCAGCGCCAGTTTTCTGGTCAAGGACCTGGGCATCGACTGGCGCTGGGGCGAGCGGTACTTCGCCGAAAAACTCAACGACTTTGACCTGTCAGCCAACAACGGCGGCTGGCAATGGGTGGCCTCATCGGGCTGTGATGCCCAGCCCTGGTTTCGCATCTTCAATCCAATCAGTCAGAGCGAAAAATTTGACCCGGAGGGCCGGTTCATCGTCCGCTACCTGCCGCAGTTGGCCAAACTCCCGGCAAAAGCCCTGCATGCCCCCTGGCTGGCAGCCCCGGCCTTGCTGGCCATGGCGGGTGTGCAGCTTGGTCAGAATTACCCCGCACCCGTGATCGATCATGCCACGGCAAGGGAGCAAACCCTAGCGCGTTACGCCGTGGTACGGACCAAATCCTGAAGTGACACCAGTAGGTCTGGATGGGGCTTGGGATCCAGGCCGGCTGCGTGTTGATGCAGCAACATTCGCAGGTGCTGACCAGCCGCTGCCAACACCTTAGTCTGCTCTGGGCTGGCAGAACGCCCACCCCACTGCAACCCAAGCGCGAGTTGAGTCGAAAACACTGACAGCTCATTGAGGCCAACGGCTTCGGTATACAAAGCCAAGGACCAGGCCAGGCTGGCCGCCTCGATCGCAGCCTCAAACATGGGGGCCTCGGTCCAGATGGCCAGCAAGGACTCCAATTCCCGGGAATGGAGGTCTGCCTTGCTTAAATTCTCGATCTCACTGATTGCCATGACAGACCAAGATCGCTGTAGCGCACCCCACAAGGGTAGCCCGGTTGGATTAGGCGCAAGCCTCTCACAATGACGCAATAAACCAAGCCCGAGGTTCTGTTCCGGGCCTGCCACCCCCGCAAACAACCCCCTGCATTGCAAAAGAATCTGCAGGACTAGGCGTTTTTCAGAGGTGCTCTTTGAGGCACCCCGGTGATCCAACAACTCAAAAAAAGCAGCCGCTATTTTGTAAAAAGCGCGCCAGCTCAAATCAGCCTGCAGCCTAGACAGGCCCAGACTCAAATCATGCAAGACCTGGGCACTTGCGCAATCCTGATGCCTGACCCAGTCCAGAACGGCCTGATCCCATTCCTCAATCGATGTCGCTTGCCCGCCATGCGTCAGGATCTGCCGCGGCAATGGGAGGTCAGCTTTGCGCCAGTCCAGCGTTTGATCCAGGCTCAAATTTGAACCATCTCAAAATCCTCCTTGCGAGCCCCACATTCAGGGCAGGTCCAGTTCATGGGCACATCGCTCCAGGCGGTTCCGGGCGCGATGCCATGCTCGGGGTCGCCGCTTGCCTCATCGTATATCCAGCCACATATGAGGCACATCCAGGTTTTGTTATCGCTCACGTTGTACTGACCTTCGCTTGGAATAGAATGAATTGAATGGACTGATTGTATCGAGGCTGACACCCGACTTGGCCAAAGCTCTTAAGCACCGCCTGAGTGGAAAACAGCAAATCCCCCGCCTGACCGCAAGCCTCTTTGATGGATACCTCTGAACCCGACACAAACGATGAAGCACCGGCCCATCCGGCCTGTGTGCTGGTCTTCAATGCCAACGATCCCAGCGGCGCTGGAGGCATGGCTGCCGACATTACAGCCATTGCATCGGTGGGCGCGCATGCGCTACCGGTGGTGACGGGCATCTACACCCGGGACACGGCGAGCATTTTCGAACACTTTGCGCTGGACGAGGAGGTGGTGGCAGAGCAGGCCCGCACCTTGCTAGAAGATGTGGGCGTCACGGTCATCAAGGTGGGCTTTGCCGGCACCCCGGAAAATCTGAGCGCCATCGCAGAAATTGCGACCGACTATGCCGATGTCCCCCTGATTGCCTATATGCCTGATCTGTCCTGGTGGGATGAGGTGCAGATCGACCTGTATCAGGATGCCTTTCGGGAACTGATCCTGCCGCAGGCCAGCATACTGCAAGGCAATCACAGCAC
>Ga0075472_10000242_pt1 | contig 22026 bp, 20 predicted proteins | sample DEB19_08_DNA_3_FD_77014 | JGI IMG/M metagenome (GOLD analysis project Ga0075472, IMG submission 77014) | Aqueous microbial communities from the Delaware River and Bay under freshwater to marine salinity gradient to study organic matter... | ecosystem: Environmental > Aquatic > Marine > Coastal ...
CCGGCGCAGCGGCGATGTCAGCGCCGATGATTGCGGTGGCGCAATCTCCGGTCGTCATGAAAATGCAAGGTGCCTGGGGTGCCAAAGACATCTTCAACGAAATGGCCGAGGACTATGTCAAGCGTGTCAATGAAATGGCTGGTGGTCGCCTGCGCATCGATTACCTGACCGCTGGCGCTGTGGTCAAGCCATTTGAAGTGACCGATGCAGTGAGCAAGGGCGTGCTGGATGCCGGACACACGGTGGCGGTGTATTGGTACGGCAAGTCCAAAGTGGCGTCGCTATTTGGCTCTGGCCCGGTTACCGGCGCCAATGCCGAGCAGACGCTGGGCTGGATGATGCGTGGTGGCGGTTATGAGTTTTACGAAGAACTGCTCAAAAAGCTGAATCTGAACATCAAGGGCTTCTTCTCATTCCCAATGCCAACCCAACCACTTGGCTGGTTCAAGAAGACCCCGCCCAAGACGGCCGAAGAGCTGAAAGGCTACAAGTACCGTACCGTGGGCCTGGCCGCTGACCTGATGCAGGAATTGGGCATGAAAGTGACCCAGCTGCCGGGTGGCGAGATTGTGCCGGCCATGGAGCGCGGTGTGATCGACGCCTTCGAGTTCAACAACCCCACCTCTGACAGCCGCTTTGGCGCGCAGGACGTGGCCAAAAACTACGCCATGGGTTCCTACCATCAGGCTATGGAGTTCTTTGAGATCATCTTCAACAAGACCAAGTACGACGCCCTGTCGCCCGACCTCAAGGCGATCCTCAAATACGCGTCAGAGGCGGTTTCTTCGTCCAACACCTGGACGGCTCAGGACAACTACTCCAAGGATCTGCAAAAGCTGATTACCAAGGACAAGGTCAAGGTGTCCCGTACTTCCAAGGCGGTGTTCCAGGCCCAGATTAAGGCTTGGGACAAGGTCACGGCCAAGCTTGAAGCCGAAGATCCCTTCTTCAAGCAGGTGCTGGCTTCGCAGAAAGACTGGGCACGTCGCGTGGCATACTACAGCTTCTTCAATGAAGCTGACTACAAGACGGCCTACGAGCATGTGTTCAAGACCAAGCTGCCTGCTTAAGTCTTAACATTCCTGTAAACAGTCGCCGCCTCCAAAGGTGGCGACTTTTTTTCTGGTGAATCATGGAAAAATTAATACGCACGATAGATGCGCTGACCAAGGCAGTGGGTCACTGCTTTGGCTGGACTGTTCTTGTTCTGACGGCTGGTACCTGCTATGAAGTGTTCCGGCGTTATGTTTTGAATGACCCGACCGACTGGGCATTCGACATGAGCTATATCCTGTACGGATCGCTCTTTCTGATGGCGGGGGCTTACACGCTATCGGCCAATGCCCATGTGCGTGGTGACTTCATCTACCGCCGCTGGCAGCCGCGCACTCAGGCACGGGTGGACCTGGCACTTTACTTTCTGTTCTTTTTCCCAGGTGTACTGGCCATGGTGTTCACGGGCCTGTCGTATGGTCTGGAATCGGCGCGCATCAGTGAGGTCAGTGTCAACAGCCCGGTGGGTGTGCCCATTTGGCCTTTGAAGCTGATCATTCCAGCGGCCGGCATCATGTTGACGCTGCAAGGCGTGGCTGAAGTCTGTCGTTGCCTGATCACCATTCGCGAAAACCAGTGGCCCGCCCGTGGTGACGATGTGGTGGAACTGGAAGTCACGTTGCAGGAAAAATTTGGAAACAAGGAAGGGAACGCATCATGAGCGATCCAGCAGTCGCCCTGTTGATGCTTGGGCTATTCATCGTATTTATTTTTCTCGGTTTTCCCATTGCCTTCACCCTGATGGCCATGGGCATCATGTTTGGCACCTACGCCTACTTTGATGCGGCCCAGAGCCTGTTGCAGAACAAGATCTTTTTCCTGTTCACGCAGAACATCTTCAGCATCATGAACAATGATGTGCTGATCTCAATCCCGCTGTTTCTCTTCATGGGCTACATCATCGAGCGGGCCAATATCCTGGACCGACTCTTTCTGAGCCTGCAGGTCAATTTGCGGCATATCCCGGGGTCTATGGCGGTGGCGGCCCTGATCACCTGTGCCCTGTTTGCCACGGCAACGGGTATTGTGGGGGCAGTGGTAACCCTGATGGGCTTGCTGGCATTTCCTGCCATGCTCAAGGCAGGTTACGACCAGAAGCTGTCTGCCGGCGTTATCGCGGCGGGTGGCACGCTGGGCATCCTGATCCCGCCATCCATCATGCTGATTGTGTATGCCGCAACGGCCGGGGTGTCGGTGGTCAAGTTGTACGCTGCTGCCATGGTTCCGGGGTTTCTGCTGGCCGGTTTGTACCTGCTGTATGTCATTGCCCGTGTGGTGATCAACCCCAGCCTGGCACCCAAGCCAAAGGGCCTCGACAACATCGGCATCGGCCAGTCGATTTATCTGCTGGTCACGGCCTTTTTGCCACTGGCCCTGCTGATCCTGACGGTGCTGGGTTCCATCCTGTTTGGATTGGCCACACCCAGTGAAGCCGCTGCCATGGGCTCCCTGGGTGGGGTGGTCCTGGCTGTTGTCTATCGGGCCTTTTCCTGGCAGCGCTTGCGCGAGGCGGTGTTCCTGACCGCCAAGACCTCGGCCATGGTGTGTTACCTGTTTGTGGGCTCCTGGACTTTTTCCAGCGTGTTCTCCTACCTGGGCGGTGAATCCGTGGTCAAGGAATTTGTGCTGGGGATGGATCTGAATACCTGGCAGTTCCTGATCCTCACACAGGTGATCATCTTTGTGCTGGGTTGGCCGCTGGAGTGGAGCGAGATCATCATCATTTTTGTGCCAATCTTCCTGCCCATGCTGGACCACTTCAATGTGGATCCCCTGTTCTTTGGCATCCTGATTGCTGTGAACCTGCAAACCTCCTTCCTCACCCCGCCGATGGCCATGTCGGCCTACTACCTGAAAGGGGTGGCGCCACCTCATGTGCAACTCTGGACCATCTTCCGGGGATGCTTCCCGTTTCTCGGCATGGTGTTCTTGACGCTGGTACTGATGTATGTTGCGCCCAAGTTGGTCTATTGGTTGCCTGACCTGATGTATAACCCCGCCAATCAGAGCCAGCAGGAAGAAGAAATTCCCAACGATGGCAGCGTCATGAACCCCAATTTCCTCTCAGGTGGTGCGGCTCCTACTGGCACTGCTGACAGCAAGGAAGAGGAAGAGGATGACAAGAAATCAGACGAGTCCAATGTGGCCGATCCGAAGTTCTTGCTTGGTGGTTCGGCTGACGAGAAAAAGTGAGCATGACGCAATCCAGTCTCAAGCCTGAGAGGGTGGGTCGGCCGTGAGTGAGGCAAAGCAGTTCTGCCATGAGCTAGGCGCATTGCAACTGGTGCGCCTGCTCTCCGAAGGCAGTATCTCCCTGCGCGAGTATGTGGAGGCGATGCAGGCTTACTCGGCCACGGCGGATGCCCAGTTCAAGGCGTTTGCCCATTACGATCCGGCCTTTATCAACCTGCAGGTGCAGCGCCTCGAGGCGGCACGGCAAAGCGGTTATGCCCTGCCGCCGCTGTTTGGCGTGCCGGTGGCGGTCAAGGACAACATTGATACCGAGGACTACCCCACCGAATATGGCTTTGAAGGCGCCAGGGGACGAACGCCGCGCGAAGATGCGCTGCTGGTGCACAAGCTCAGGGAGGCGGGTGCTTTGATCTGGGCCAAGTCGCGTACCACCGAGCTGGCCTACCTGACCCCAACGGTGACACTTAACCCACGCGTGTCAGGGGCAACGCCCGGCGGCTCTTCCAGCGGATCGGCTGCCGCAGTGGCCGCCGGCATGGTACCCGCCGCCATCGGGACGCAGACCAACGGATCGGTGATCCGGCCAGCCTCATTCTGTGGGGTCTTTGGCTACAAGCCCACCCGTGGTCTGATCTCCAATAGCGGGGTGCTGCGATGCTCTCAGTCGCTCGACCAAGTCGGGGTATTTGCCCGCCATGTGCAGGATTTGGCCGCTGTGGCCGAGGCGGTGATTGGTGGTCATTACAACGAGTCCGGCGCCTTGCAGTTCCCACTCAACTTGCGTCAGGTCTGTGAACAGGAACCGCCTTTGCCACCCAAGCTGATGTTTGCCCGCACCCCCATGTGGGACCGGATGGCCCCGGTATCACAGGCGGCTTTTGAGGAACTCCTGAGCGAACTGAATGACTGCATGACCGAGGTGGAATTGCATCCTTCGGTTGCCAACGCGGTGCCCTGGCTCAAGACCGTGATGGAGGCCGAGATGCACACCAACCTGACTCCCGTGGTGCAGGCCGCTGGCGGTCAGGCCAGCCCCGCTGCCCTGGCCCTGCTCGAGCGTGGTGGCAAGGTGAGCGCCGCCGACTACCTGACTGCCAAGGATCGGATGTCGCTGGCGGCCGGTGGCTTTGACGAGTTTTTCGATCACTTTGACGCGATCGTTGTGCCGGCTTCTCTGGGGCCGGCCCCAACGGGATTTGACAGCACCGGTGACCCGATCATGTGTACGGTCTGGACCTTTGCCGGGCTGCCCTGCGTCTCGCTGCCACTGCTGCAGACGGAGGACGGTCAACCGATTGGCGTGCAACTGGTCGGGCGCCTGCACGATGACGGCCGCCTGTTGCGCACCGCCCGCTGGCTTGTCCAGCGACTAAGCCATTAAACTTTCAACCCAAGAGGAAAATCATGAACACCCGTTTTTTAAATTATCTGGCCATGGCGATGCTGGCCCTGTTCTTTCTGCCCTATGTGCTCAAGCTCAAGCAAATCGACCTGCTGATCATTTTGCTGGCAGGGCTGGCCATGCCGCTTTATGACCTGCTGAGCAACCAGGAAGGTAAAAAGGACGACAAGTCTTGAGCTACTGAGTCCGGTTTTTATGACTCCAGAACATGGGCGCTTTTGCGCCCATTGTTTTTTGGAAAAAGAGTAACATTGACGTTTACGTAAACGTCAAACGCTGCCCCGTGGCGGCCAGCCGACCATGACCGACCTGTCTGCCGAATTTCAGGCCCTGGCCAATTACCGACCCAAGAACAAGGTGCGCTTTGTCACTGCGGCCAGCCTATTCGATGGCCACGATGCAGCCATCAATATCATGCGCCGCATTTTGCAGGGTATGGGGGCCGAGGTAATTCATCTGGGGCATAACCGCAGTGTCGATGAAGTAGTGACCGCTGCCTTGCAGGAAGACGTGCAGGGCATCGCGGTGAGTTCCTACCAGGGCGGCCATGTCGAATATTTCAAGTACATGGTGGACCTGCTTCGCGCGCGGGGCGGGGCGCATATCCAGGTCTTTGGCGGCGGCGGCGGGGTGATTGTGCCGCCTGAAATCCGTGAGCTGCAGGCCTACGGCGTGGCCCGCATCTACAGCCCGGAAGACGGGCAACGCATGGGTCTGCAGGGCATGATTGGTGAAATGGTCATGCGCTGTGACCAGGATCTGAGCGGGCATGCGCCCCAGGCCATTGAGGCGATCCAGGGGCATGAAGCGCAGCATTGGCGGGCCCTGGCTCAGCTCATGACGGCGCTGGAAAACGCCAAGGTAGCGCCGGCCTTGCTCAAGACCCTGCGGGAGGTGGCCGCGCGGAAGAAAATCCCGGTGCTGGGCATTACCGGCACCGGAGGCGCTGGCAAGAGCTCGCTGACCGATGAGTTGATCCGACGCCTGCGCATTGACCAGCACGACCGGCTGCGGGTGGCGGTGATCAGCATCGATCCGTCGCGCCGCAAGAGTGGCGGTGCGCTGCTGGGTGACCGCATCCGCATGAACGCCATCGGGCCCTGGGGCCAGGTCTTGGCGCAGGGCTCGGTCCAGGCCCATGACCATTCAGTCGCCCTTGATGAGCAGACGCAAACCGCAATTGACCCTGGCGCCCAGCAGCAACGGGTGTTCATGCGTTCGCTGGCCACCCGAGATACTGGCAGCGAGATCAGCGCCGCCTTGCCCGATGTGCTGGCCGCTTGCAAGTGCGCTGGCTTTGACCTGATCGTGGTGGAGACCTCCGGCATTGGTCAGGGCGATGCGGCGATCGTGCCCCATGTGGACATACCGCTGTATGTCATGACGCCCGAGTTTGGCGCGGCCAGCCAATTGGAAAAGATTGACATGCTGGACTTTGCCGAGTTTGTGGCTATCAACAAATTCGACCGCAAGGGTGCCCCCGATGCCTTGCGTGATGTCGCCAAGCAGGTTCAGCGCAACCGCGAGGCCTGGACCACGCCCACCGAACAGATGCCAGTGTTTGGCACCATGGCTGCGCGCTTCAATGATGATGGCGTCACGGCCCTGTACCAGGCGCTCAAGCCCCGTCTGGCTGAGCGTGGTTTGAGCTTGCAGGCGGGCAGCCTGCCGCCGGTATCGGTGCGCCATAGCAGCAACCAGTCGCCGATTGTGCCGGCGCAGCGCAATCGCTATCTGGCTGAGATTGCCGACACCCTGCGCAGCTACAAGCGGCGGGTGAAGGCGCAGGTCAGACTGGCCCGTGAGAGGCAGCAGTTGCTGGCCGCGGCCGATATGCTCAAGCAGGACAAGCCCAACCGAGCCAAGGCGGCCGAGGCGGTGATCGATCTGGCGCAGCAGCGCGAGTTGCAACTCGATGATGATGCCAACACATTGCTGGCGCAGTGGCCGGCCATGCAGCAGGCTTATGCGGGTGATGAGTATGTCGTAAAAATTCGCGACAAAGAAATCCGCACGGCGCTGACGAGCAAGTCACTCTCGGGCACAACCCTTCGCAAGGTGGTGCTGCCGCAGTTCGAGGACCATGGCGAAATTCTCAAGTGGCTGATGCTGGAGAACGTGCCAGGCAGCTATCCCTACACCGCTGGCGTGTTCGCCTTCAAGCGGGAAAACGAAGACCCAACCCGCATGTTTGCCGGTGAGGGCGATCCGTTCAGGACCAACCGCCGCTTCAAGTTGCTGAGTGCGGGGATGCCGGCCAAGCGACTGTCTACCGCCTTCGACTCGGTCACCCTCTACGGCAGCGACCCCGATCTGCGGCCCGATATCTACGGCAAGGTGGGCAACTCCGGGGTGTCGATCGCCACGCTGGACGACCTCAAGGCACTCTACGATGGCTTTGACCTGTGTGACCCGGCCACCTCGGTGAGCATGACCATCAACGGCCCGGCACCCACCATCCTGGCCATGTTCATGAATACGGCCATCGACCAGTACCTCGACAAGTTCCAGCGTGACAATGCGCGCGCACCGTCTGACACCGAAGCGCAAAAAATCCGCGCCTGGGTGCTGGAGAATGTGCGCGGCACGGTGCAGGCCGACATTTTGAAAGAGGATCAGGGACAGAACACCTGCATCTTCTCCACCGAGTTCAGCCTCAAGGTGATGGGCGACATTGCGCAGTATTTTGTGCACCATGGCGTGCGCAATTTCTACTCGGTCTCGATCAGCGGCTACCACATCGCCGAGGCCGGCGCCAACCCGATCAGCCAGCTGGCCTTTACCCTCTCCAACGGCTTGACCCTGGTGGAGGCATACCTGGCACGCGGCATGCATATTGATGACTTCGCGCCCAACCTGTCCTTTTTCTTTTCCAACGGCATGGACCCGGAATACTCGGTGCTGGGCCGGGTGGCGCGGCGCATCTGGGCAGTGGCCATGAAAGAGAAATACGGCGCCAACGAACGCAGCCAGAAACTCAAGTACCACATCCAGACCAGCGGTCGCAGCCTGCATGCCCAGGAAATCCAGTTCAATGACATTCGCACCACCCTGCAGGCGCTGATTGCGGTCTATGACAACTGCAACAGCCTGCACACCAACGCCTTTGACGAGGCCATCACCACGCCCACTGAAGACAGCGTGCGCCGCGCCATGGCGATCCAGCTGATCATCAACCGTGAATGGGGTCTGGCCAAAAACGAAAACCCCAACCAGGGGGCGTTTGTGATCGAAGAGTTGACCGAGCTGGTGGAAGAAGCCGTGCTGGCCGAATTCGAGCGGATCAGTGAGCGCGGTGGTGTGCTGGGGGCCATGGAAACCGGCTATCAGCGCGGCAAGATTCAGGACGAGAGCATGCATTACGAAATGCTCAAGCACACGGGTGAGCTGCCCATCATCGGTGTCAATACCTTTCGCAACCCACAGGGCGATCCGGTGCCGGCGCACCTGGAGCTGGCCCGCTCCACTGAGGCAGAAAAGCAGTCGCAGCTCAACCGGCTGCAAGACTTTCAGGCCCGCCATGCCCAGCAAGCAGCGGCGCAACTCAAGCGGCTGCAGCAGACCGTGATTCAGGACGGCAATGTGTTTGAGGTCCTGATGGATGCTGTGCGCTGCTGCTCACTCGGACAAATCACCCAGGCCCTGTTCGAGGTGGGTGGTCAGTACCGTCGCAATATGTAAGCCTGACACTGGCCGTCAACAGGCCTTCCAATCATGTGACGATTGGGTGGGCTGGGTTAAGATCATTGCATGACAACGCTGACCGCCTTGCAGGTCATGCAGGATGGGCCAGTCATTCCGGTCATTGTCCTGCGTGACACCTCCCATGCCCTGCCGCTGGCCAGGGCATTGCTGGCGGGAGGTCTCCGCATGCTGGAGATCACCTTGCGAACCCCGCAGGCCTTGGCCTGTATCGAGATGATCGCCAAGGAGCTGCCCGATGTCGCTGTTGGCGCCGGCACCGTGCGCAACCCGGGCGATGTGATGGCTGCCAGGCGCTGCGGGGCCCGCTTTCTGGTCAGCCCTGGCTTCACCCGGGACCTTTCTTTGGCGGCCCATGATGCCGGCCTGCCGCTGCTGCCGGGCGTGGCCACTGGCAGTGAGATCATGACTGCCATGGACCTTGGGCACACTGAATTCAAATTTTTTCCGGCAGCCCAGGCTGGGGGCGCGGCCATGCTCAAGGCATGGAGCGGTCCCTTTGCCGAAGCGCGTTTTTGCCCGACCGGCGGCATTACTGCAACCAACGCGCCAGAGTATCTGGCCTTGCCCAACGTCAGCTGTGTCGGCGGCTCATGGCTGGTACCCGCCGATGCCTTGGCGCGTCAGGACTGGGCGGCCATTTCTGCCCTGGCCAGCGCGGCTGTGCAACTTCGTCGGTGAAAGGCGAAGACGAAGACAAGTAACCCGAAATACAGAAACAGACAAGAGGACCCCATGCAGATTCAAGAGCATCTGACGATTTCCGCTGCCCTGCCCAGTGATGCGGCGCGCGCCACCCTGGTTGGACGGGTCTGGCTTGAGGGGCAGGGCGCGGTGCTGGTGCGCGTCACACCGCAAGCTGTTTTTGACATCAGCACAGTTGCGCCCACCATGTCCGATCTGCTGGAATTGCCCGACCCAAGCGCGGCTGTGCGCGCCTGTGCCGGGGTGATGCTGGGTGACACCCCGTCCATCCTGAAAAACTCGGCCCATGATCAGCGCAAGACCAGCCAACCCTGGTTGATGGCGCCCAATGATCTGCAGGCCATCAAGGCCACCGGTGTGACCTTTGTGAACTCGGTGCTCGAGCGGGTGATTGAGGAGCAGGCGCGTGGTGACGCGGCCAAGGCCGAGAACGTGCGCCAGGCCGTGGTGGCTGTGATCGGTGAAAACCTGAGTCATGTCAAGCCAGGCTCGCCCGAAGCCGCCCGCTTGAAGGAGGTGCTGGTGGCGCAAGGTGCCTGGTCGCAGTACCTGGAGGTGGCCATTGGTCCCGATGCCGAGGTGTTCACCAAGTCGGCGCCAATGAGCGCCGTAGGCACCGGCGCCGAGGTCGGCATCCACCCGCGCAGCCACTGGAACAACCCCGAACCCGAAATCGTGCTGGCAGTCAACAGCCGGGCTCAGGTGAAGGGAGCTACGCTGGGCAATGATGTGAACCTGCGCGACTTTGAAGGGCGCAGTGCCTTGCTGCTGGGTAAAGCCAAGGACAACAATGCGTCTTGTGCAATCGGTCCCTGCATTCGCCTGTTTGACGACCACTTTGACATGGATGATGTGCGAGGCTGCGACCTGGCGATGGAGGTCCGAGGTGCGGGCGGCTTTGTGATGCAGGGCGTCAGCTCAATGAGTCAGATCAGCCGTGATCCGCTGGAGCTGGTCAGCCATGTGATTGGCCAATACCATCAGTATCCCGATGGGGTGATGTTTTTTCTGGGCACCATGTTCGCGCCCATCCAGGATCGCCACGGACCCGGTCAGGGTTTTACCCACGAAGTGGGTGACCTGGCCATGGTTTCAACACCCTCGCTGGGAACCCTGGTCAACCGGGTCAACACCTGCGACAAGATCACGCCGTGGACCTATGGCGCGCGCGCCCTGATGCGCGATCTGGCCCGGCGTCAACTGGTGTAAGACGAAATTCAGGATGCCTTGAGCGCCGGCGCCGGCTTGCTCAGGCGCGGCAACCGTTTGCGCGACACCAGCACCTGATCGATGTCCTGGCTGGCCCCATCGATCAGGGCCAGGATGGCCTTTTCTGCCTTCAGCGGCTTGTGGGCGATGACAGCATCGAGCACGGCGCGGTGCAGGGGGAGGGAGGCGGCCGTCCCCCCCTTGCGGGCGGTGGAGAGCTCAAAACTGGTGCGCAACAGAGCTGACAGCGCCTTGCCCATCTGGATCAGCAGCGGGTTGCGGCAAGCCTTGAGCAGGCTCATATGAAATTGAAGGTCATGGGACACATAGTCCCCCCCTTTCTTCACCGCCAGCGCCATGCCCGCGTAGGCGGCTTCGATTTCGGCGATGTCCAGATCGGTGGCGCGCAAGGCGGCCAATCGTACGCTGGCTGGCTCCACCACCCGGCGCAACTCCTGCAGATTGCGCAAAAACTCCGGCGTCAGCCCAACCCTTGCTTGCCAGGCTATGACATGCTGATCAAACCAGTTCCATTGCTCGGCGGGCAGCACCCGGGTTCCCACTTTGGGCCCGGTACTGACCAGTCCCTTGGCAATCAGTGACTTGACCGCCTCTCGGATGACCGTTCGACTGACTCCCAGCGCTTCGCCCAGCACCGGCTCAGGCGGCAGGGTCGAGCCCACCGGGTATTGCCCTTTGAGAATGGCTTCACCCAGAAAATCCAGGGTGTTGCCATGCACATTCTTGATCATAGGCCGTCCACAGGATAGAGCGGGCCATCATCGATGCGCTGGGTGTCGCCCACGAACTCGATCGGGCAGTACATCCCGCCGTGGAACTGGACTGCGATCGGATCCTCCTTGGGTGAATTGGCCAGCACTTCAGCGGCAAAGTCCTCGGCATTGTCCTCGGGCCGGTAACCCAGAAACTTGACCCGGGTGTTGTCCCAGCGGCTTCGCAAGTTGTTGGAAACGCCATAGACCGCGACAAAATGATAGGCGGGATGTTCAACACAGCGGTAAGTCAGCTGGGCCATGTCGCGGTGGCTGATCCAGGTCAGAAGATGGCGGGACTCACTGGGCCGGTTGTTGGGGCGAAAGGATCCGATCCGCAGACACGCCACCGAAAGACCGTACTTGTCGGCGTACAGACGTCCCAGCGCCTCGCCAAATACCTTGGACAGGCCATAGCGGCCATCCGGGCGCGGCGCCACATCGGTGTCAATGAAAGTTTCGCGCCGGTGAAAGCCAATCGCGTGGTTGGAACTGGCAAACACCACACGCCGCACGCCGGCAGAGCGGGCGGCCTCAAAGACGTTGTAGCAACCCTCGATGTTCAGGGGCAGGACCTTGCTCCAGACATCTTCTTCAGGGACCCCCGCGAGATGGATGACGCAGTCAATTCCCTGCAGGCTCTGCTCCAGTGCCATAGGGTCGCGAATGTCCACCTTGAGCACTTCTTCGCCCGGCCCGGCCGGGTCCTGAGGCGCGATGTCGGTCAGACGCAATAAGGCATAGCGCCCCTTGAAGTGGGAGCGGAGCACGCGGCCGATGTTGCCGGCAGCGCCGGTGATCAGAACACGCAGGGAAGCAGGTTGGTCAAAAGGTGTAGGCATGGCGCTGAAATTATGTCGGGTTTAGCAGGGTTAGCGGGTTCGGGTTAATCATATGACCAATGCTAAGATGCCTTGGCCTCGGTTTTTTACAGTAATAACCCTGAATGACTTGTCATATTTTCCCTGTACGCAAGGAGATGTCGGCATGAGTACCCTGACGGAGCGCCTGCTCGCCTGTTACAGCGGCGCAGTGCATGATGTGTTGCGTGGCCGGGGCCATGAGAATGTTGTGCTGCCGCCGCAGATCCGTCCGCTGGACCCATCGCTCAAGCTGGCCGGACCGGTGTGGACAGTTTCCGGTCATATTGATCGCACCCTTACTCGGCACGAGACCCTGCTGGGCTGGACACGCCTGCTGTCCAAAGCGCCATCGGGCCATGTGGTGGTGTGTCAGCCGCATAACCATGAGGTGGCGCTGATGGGGGAGTTGTCCTCCGAGACGCTCAAGCACAAGGGGGTTCTGGGCTATGTGGTTGATGGTGGTTGCCGTGACACCGAATTCATTCTGGATCAGAAATTTCCGGTGTATTGCTCGTTTCTGACCCCAGCCGATATCGTTGGTCGCTGGATTGCCGATCGCTTTGGCGAGCCGGTCAATATCGGAACCGTCACTATTTGCAGTGGCGACTATCTGCTGGCTGACCGTGATGGCGTGGTCATCATCCCCGGTGACATTGCGCAGGAGGTGGTGCAGGAGACCGAGCAAACCATGCAGACCGAGAACAAGGTTCGCACGGCCATTCTGTCGGGTGTTGATCCGGTGGATGCGTACGAGCGCTATGGCAAGTTCTGAGCTGTCACGGGCCCTGCAGTTGGCGCCAACGGACAATGTGGTGGTGGCGTTGGCCGACCTCAGCCGTGGCGCTACCATTGACGTGGCCGGCGTCTCCCTCAGCCTGCGTGACCCGATAAAGATCGGCCACAAGTTTGCCTTGCGGGAGATTGCCGCGGGCGAACGCATCCTCAAGTACAACTGCCCGATTGGCTCGGCCACGCGTCGAATCGAGGCTGGTGAATCGGTGCACACACACAATGTGCGCAGCGACTACCTCGCTAACACGACCCCTACGATGGCGGTCCCGCCATGACCCTGCCGCTCATCGGTTATGCCCGTGCCGATGGGCGCAAGGGTATCCGCAACCTGCTGCTGGTGGTCTATCTGGTCGAGTGCGCCCACCATGTGGCCCGAGAAATCACGCGCCGCTTTGAGTCCAAGGATGTCCAGTGCATCGGCTTTGCTGGCTGCTACCCCAACGCCTATGCGCAGGATATGTTGCAGGCGCTGTGCACGCATCCCAATGTGGGAGGTGCGCTGCTGGTCTCGCTGGGCTGCGAGGGCTTCAACCGCACAGCGCTTGCCAGCGCGGTCTCTGCCAGCGGTCGCCCGGTCCATACACTGAGCATTCAGACCTGTGGCGGTACCCGCGCCACCCTGGAGGCTGGCCAGGCGTGGGTTGCGCAAGCCCTGCAGAGCCTGCGCGCAGAGCAGCCCGTCCCGATGGATTGGTCCGAGCTCAGTGTGGGCACCATCTGTGGCGGCTCTGACGCCACCAGTGGCCTGACCGCCAACCCGGCCATGGGGGTGGCCTTTGACCTGCTGATTGCCAGCGGAGGCACGGCCATCTTCGAGGAGACTGGTGAGCTGATTGGCATGGAGGAGCTGATGGCGCAGCGCGCCCGCACCCCTGAGTTGGGCCAGGCCCTGCGCGACAGCGTGGCCAAGGCAGCACGTTACTACGCGACCCTGGGCTACCCCAGCTTTGCCCCCGGCAACGCAGAGGGTGGGCTGACCACCATCGAGGAAAAATCGCTGGGTGCCTATGCCAAGAGCGGTCAGTCCGGCATTGACGGCCTGATCAAACCCGGCACGCGGCCCCCCAAGGGTGGGCTGTACCTGCTGGATGTGGTGCCCGATGGAGAGGTGCGCTTTGGTTTTCCGAACATCAACGACAACGCCGAGATTGCCGAGTTGATGGCCTGCGGCTGTCAGCTCATCCTGTTTTCCACCGGGCGAGGCTCGGTGGTGGGTTCAGCGATTGCGCCAGTGATCAAGGTATGCGCCAACCCGGACACCTACCGCCGGATGCAGGAAGACATGGATGTGGATGCCGGACGCATTCTGGAGGGGCGCGCCAGCCTGGCTCAGGTGGGGCAGGAAATTTTTGAGCTGATGGGCCGTGTTGGCCAGGGCCAGGCCACCTGCTCGGAGGCGCTGGGACACCAGGAGTTCGTTCTCACTTACAAGCAGTTTGTTTCGGCAGGCCCAGCCTGTCTGCCAGTTTGACCCAGGCATTGGATGATCATGAAAATCACCGATCTGCAGATCCATGTACTCAAGAGCCCACTGGCTGAACCCTTCGCCTTCTCACAAGGCTGGGTAAGACAGCGCAGCGCCACGTTGGTGGAGGTCATGACCGATGCTGGTATCAGCGGCTGGGGAGAAGCCTTCGCGCAGGGGCTGGAGCCACCGGAGATTGCCGCCACCGTGATCGACAAGGCGCTACGCCCGTTGATACTCCATGCTGATCCGCTGGACACCGAAGTGCTATGGCACCGCATGTACCACCAGACCCGCGACTTCGGACGCAAGGGCTCAGTCGTGGCGGGGATCAGCGCCATCGACATGGCGCTGTGGGACATTGCCGGCCAATATTTTCAGCAACCAATTTACAAGCTATTGGGCGGCGCCTTTCGCACCCGCGTGCAACCCTATGCCACCGGGTTTTACCGATTAAGTGGCCAGGGCGAGGCACAACGCCTGGCCGAGGAGGCGCTACGCCATTTCGAGGCCGGTTTCACGCTAATGAAGGTCAAGCTTGGCTATGGCGTTGACGATGACATCGCGGTCATGCAGGCCATTGGTCGTGCCATTCAGGGCAAACCCATCACGCTCATGATCGACACCAACCATGCTTACGGCCGTGCCGAGGCGCTGCGACTGGGCCGGGCGCTGGCTGACTACAACTTGCGCTGGTACGAGGAGCCGGTGGTGCCAGAGGATATCCAAGGCTACGCCGAGATGCGCGCCCGCTTGACCATGCCGATTGCTGGCGGCGAAAACGAGCACACGCTGTTTGGTTTTCGCCAGCTGCTGGGTGCCGATGCGCTTGACGTGGCCCAGCCCGATGTCGGTTCCTGCGGCGGTATTACTGCGCTGCGTCACATCACGGCACTGGCGCAGTCGCACGGCGTGGCGGTCAATCCGCATGTGTGGGGCTCGGCAATTGCCCAGGCCGCCTCCTTGCAGGTCATCGCCGCGCTGCCCCCTGCGCATCATGCCTTGTTTGCGCAGCAACCGGTGCTGGAATACGACCGCTCCTCGCACCCCTTTCGCGAACAGTTGGTGGCCGAGCCGCTGCGTCAGCAAGCCGATGGCTGGGTGGACATCCCCAGCCGACCTGGCCTGGGTGTGCAGGTGAACCGCGACGTGCTGGAGCATTACCGCGCATGATCATTGTCTTGCTGGGTCAGCTGGTGCCCCTGCTGCTGTTGATCGGATTGGGCTACCTGGCGGGGCGGTGGTTGCAGGTGCAGTCGCAATCCCTGGCCATGATTGCGATCTATTTTTTGTCACCGGTCGTGAATTTCGGGGGCGTGGCACAGCTCAAGTTTCAGCCGTCCTACCTGATCCTGCCGCTCCTGCTTTTTGGCATTGCAAGCGGACTGGCCTTTGCCAGCCATTGGCTGTCGGCGCGCTGGTACCAGGACAACACCCGCAACCTGATAGCTATGTCGGCCTCGACCGGCAACTCCGGCTACTTTGGCACACCGGTGGCCTTGGCTTTGCTCGGGCCTAACACGGTGGGCATTTATTTCCTGATGAATTTTGGAGTCGCCCTGTGCGAGAGCACGGTGGGTTACTACTTTGGCGCGCGCGGTCATCATGCGGTGCGTGACAGCTTGATGAAGGTGCTGAAGATCCCCTTTGTCTACGCAGTGCTGCTGGGCCTGCTCTGGAATGCCAGTGGCGCACCCCTGCCAGAGGCCTTTGTTTTATGGTGGCAACGCTTCACCGGCGCCTGGGTCATTCTGGGCATGATGCTGATCGGTGTGGCGCTCAGCCAGGCGGGGGGCTGGCGCGCCAATCTCAAGCTAACCAGTGTGCTGTTTGGCATCAAGTTTCTTGCCTGGCCGGTCTGCACGGTGGGGTTTGCGCTGCTGGACAAGTACGTCTTTGGACTGTTTGACGCGAATGTTCACACCCTGCTTTTGATCATCGGGGTGGTGCCCCTGGCGGGCAACACGGTCGCGTTTGCCACCCAGCACAAGCTGCGCCCCGGGGAAATGGCGGCCGCAGTCCTGGAGTCCACCCTGTTTGCAGTGGCCTACATCCCGGTCATGTTCTGGCTGCTGCGGCCGCTAGTTTCCTAGCCGGCCCAGTCGCGTGGCTTGGGTGGCATTGACCGCACCGACGGGCGTACGGCCCTGCAGGATCTCGGCAGCCTGGGCCACAGTTTCCAGTGCCTGATGCTCGATCGCCTGGGGTGTGAGTCCGGCCAGGTGCGGGGTGGCGATGACGCGGGGATGGCGGGCCAGCTGCGGTGTGGGCATCTGGTCGGGGGCTCGTCCAACATCCAGTGCACAGGCCGCCAACTGTCCGTGGTCAAGGGCGTGCAGCAGCGCAGCCTCATCCACAAGATTGCCGCGTGAAGGGTTGATGAAGAAGGCGCCGGGTTTCATCATTGCAAATGTTTTGGCGTTCATCAGGTTCTCGGTCTCTTCGGTAGCTACCGCCAGGCAGACCACATGGTCGGCGCTGGCCAGCAGGTGCGCAAGGTCGACCCGGGCCAAGCCTTCAGGAACTGCGTTCACATAAGGGTCATAGACCAGGACCTGCATGCCAAGGGCGAGCGCCAGGTCGCACAGGTAACGGCTGATCTGACCATAGCCAATCACGCCCAGCGTGGCGCCGCGCAACTCACTTCCCAGGCGAGCGGTGGGCACGTGCCCGCCATGGTAGGCCTCGCTATTAAGGCTGATGTCGCGGCACAGGTTGATCATGGCCCCAATGACCCATTCGCTGACCGAGGTGATAAAGCCGGCACTGGCCTGCGTAACCAGAATGCCATGCTCAGAGGCGGCAGCGACATTGACATTGCGAATATCGATGGCGCAGCGTGAAAAGGCGACCAGATCGGGAAGGCTGGCAAAAAGTGCTGCCTCGCCGGGTGTCTGGCGGTACGAGATGATGAGTGAGCAGCCGCGGGCAGCCTCGATCAGTTCAGGTGTGGACAGCTCGCGGCCAGTGGTGTTGAGGCGCACATGGCCCAAGGCGTTCAGGCCGGCCAGGGCTTTCTCGCCGTAATACAGTCGGCGCGCCTCATCGGGGTGGGTCAGAAAGATTTCAGTCATGATGGTTCAGGCCTGAGAGGAAAACCCGCCGTCCACCGGAATAACGGCGCCAGTGACAAAGTCAGACGCGCTGCTGGCCAGAAAAATGGCGATTCCTTCAAAATCAGCCGGGTCTCCCCAGCGGCCAGCCGGGGTGCGCGCCAGGACGCGTTCATGCAGGCCGTCAACTTCCTTGCGGGCCGCGCGGGTCAGGTCGGTGTCGATCCAGCCAGGCAAAACCGCATTGACCTGAATGTTGTCCTTGGCCCAGGCCGTGGCCAGCGACTTGCTCATCTGCACAATGCCGCCTTTGCTGGCGCTGTAGGGCATGGCAAAGCTGGCGCCAAATATCGACATCATGGAGCCAGTGTTGATAACTTTGCCGCCCCCCGCAGCCAGCATGGCTGGGTAGGCAGCCTTACTGCACAAAAAGGCGCTGGTCAGGTTGGTGTCGAGTACCGTCTTCCAGTCGTCCAGTCCGTAGTCCTGGGGCTGCTTGCGAATATTGGTGCCGGCATTGTTGACCAGAATATCCAGCCTGGCAAAGCGCGCCAGCGTGGAATGCACAATCATCTGGCAGTCTTTCTCCTGGGTGATGTCTGCCTTGAGGCTTAGGACCTCAGCGCCCAAGCCCTGCAGCTCACGCGCAGCGGCCTCATTTTTTGCGCTGTTGCGCCCAGCGATGGCCAGTTTGGCGCCAGCCCGGGCCAGGCCGCGGGCCATGCCCAACCCAATGCCCGAATTGCCCCCCGTCACCAGCGCCACCCGACCTGTGAGGTCCATCATCTGCATACACCGCTCCTTGAAAAGCTGGGCACTCTAATCGTAGGATGTTAGCAAGTCAATCAGAGGATGGCCCCTCCAGCCAAGGGTTTGTACCAACTGGTGCTGTTGCGATTGGCTCCTAGAATGATTTTTCTTTCCAACCCTGTCTCAAGAAAGTTGTCATGAAAAATTTTGCATTTGGCATCAAACGTCGTGCCGCTCTTGCCCTTGCCGCCCTGACGTTCAGCTTTACCGCCTCGGCCCAGGTGATTACACTGCACGGCGCCTCCCAGTTCAATGAGGACCATGCCTTCACCAAAACCATGGCCAAGTTCGAAGAACTGGTCAAAAAGTATTACGGCAAGCCGATTAACTTTGTCATGCACAACAACAGCTCCCTGGGCCTGGAGAAAGATTATTTTGCCTATATGAACCAGGGCAAGGCTGTTGATTTTGCGGTGGTGTCGCCGGCCCATATGTCCACCTTCTCGCGCGCGGCCCCTTTTATCGATGCGCCATTTCTGTTTCGTGACCTTGACCATTGGAACAAGGTGCTCAATTCAGATGTGTTGAACCCGATCGCTGATGAAATTGCGCAGAAGGCCGAAGTCATGCTGATCGGCTATGCCGGCGGTGGCACCCGCAATATCTTTGTGAACAAGCCCATGCGCAACCTGACCGAGATGCGCGGCATGAAGGTCAGGGTTCAGGGTGCTCCGATTTGGAGCAAGACCTTTGCCGCCATTGGTCTGTCACCCACCGTGATTGCTTACAACGAAGTCTACAACGCCATCCAGAACGGGGTGATTGCTGCTGGTGAAAACGAGGCGGCCGGTGTCGAGCAGATGAAGTTCTTTGAGGTGGCACCCAACCTGAGCATGACCCAGCATGCAATTACCGTGCGTCCCCTGTGTTTCTCCAAAAAGACTTTTGACAAGCTCCCAGCCGATTTGAAAGCGGCCATTGTCAAGGCTGGCAAGGAAGCAGGTGCCTATGGCCGGGAACTGGAGTCTTCACAGGACACTGCCAAGCTCGAGGCGTTGGAAAAGGCCGGAAAACTCAAGCGGATTGCCTTTACTGACCGTGCGCGCATGCAGCAGCTGGTGGATCCGATCATGGCCGCCTACGCCAAGGAAATTGGTGCGGATGCCATCCACGCCAAGATCATGGCTATCAAATAAAGCCTAGCCAATTTGCCTGAATCCAGGGCGGGAGCTTTCCCGCCTTTACAGGGGGGGGCTAAATTTCCCCCTTGTACAAAAGTTTGTTCATGAAAAAAATGCTTGATCTGTTGCACCGCGGGCTGGTTGTATTGCTGGCCGCCACGGTGGGCATTCTGGTGTTGCCCGTCAGCTTGCAGATGCTGTCACGCTTCACCGAATTGATTCCTCCCTATATCTGGACGGAAGAGCTGTCGCGCTTTCTGCTGATCTGGATGATCATGCTGGGTGCCATGGTCGGCGTGCGGGAAGGCACTCATTTTGATGTGGACCTGTGGCCTAGCCTGAGTGGCCGGGCCAATGCGTTGCTGCGCATCCTGTCCCAGCTTTTTGTTCTGGTGTTTGCCTTGGTATATGTGATCTGGGGTGTTGAGTTCCTGCGCTTTGGCTGGAACCAGCACTCCGAACTGGCCGACCTGCCCATGCTCTATATCTTCATCGCCTGGCCGATCACCGGCTTGGTCTGGATTCTTTTTCTGGGCGAATCCTTTCAAGCCAATCTGAAACTGTTTTTGTACAAGGATACCCAATGACAGAGGTTGCCTTCACGCCGGGCACTGCTGCTTTGGTGCTGTTCGGAAGTTTCTTCCTGATGCTCGTGCTGCGCGTTCCCGTGGCGTTTGCGTTGGGGCTGGCGTGCATGCCGCCGCTATTCTTCGAGCCCCGGCTCTCGCCCCTGGTGATCTTCAACGAAGGTTTCAAGGCTTACAACTCCTTCATTTTGCTGGCGGTGCCTTTTTTCCTGCTCACCGCCAATCTGATGAATATTGGTGGCGTCAGTGACCGCTTGATCCGCCTGTCGCGTGCCATGGTGGGCACGCTGCCGGGCGCGCTGGCGCAGGTCAACGTGGTGTTGTCGGTGTTCTTTGCCGGAATTTCAGGCTCCTCAACGGCTGACGCCGCCAGCCAGGGCAAGCTGTTTATCGATGCCCAGGTGAAGGAAGGTTACGACAAGTCCTTCTCCATTGCCATTACGGCTGTTTCTGCGGTATTGGGCGTGATCATTCCGCCGTCCATCCTGATGGTGGTGTGGGGCGGAGTCATCTCCACCTCGATCGGCGCCATGTACCTGGCCGGCATCATCCCTGGTCTTCTGATCGCGCTGGCGCAGATGGTGACCGTGCATGTCTATGCCACACGGCGCAAGTACCCGGTCTATCCCCGCTCAAGCCTGAAGGAATTCCTCACCGCTGGCATCGCGTCGATTCCCGCCTTGATGACGCCCTTCATCATCGTCGGCGGTATTTTGCTGGGCTGGTTTACACCCACTGAATCGGCCGCTGTAGCTGTCATTTACGCTGCCGTGCTATCCATCTTCTTCTACCGTGAGATGGACCTGAAGCACCTGGGTCAGGCGCTGATTGACACTGGCAAGCTGTCGGCCGTCACTCTGTTTTGTATCGGCACCGCCTCGGCCTTTGGCTGGATGCTGGCCTATTACAAGATCCCGCAGACCCTGCTGGCCAATGTGACCACCTGGGGGCTGGATGCCACAGGGGTTGGTCTGTTGATTGCTGTTGTGTTTCTGGTAGCGGGCACCTTCCTCGACGCGATCCCGGCCATCATCATCATCGGCACCACGCTGGCCCCACTGGCCGCCAGCGTGGACATGCACCCGATCCAGTTTGCCATCATTGGGATTGTTTCGCTGGCGTTTGGCCTGGTCACGCCGCCTTATGGGCTTTGTCTGCTGATCTCCTGCGCCATCGCCGAGGTCAAGCTGTCGTATGCCATCAAGGACACCATGATCATGTTGATTCCCATGTTGCTGGTGCTGGTGGGGCTGATCTTCATTCCCGAGATCGCGTTGTTCCTGCCCAAACTGATTTCGCCCGAGCTGGTCAAATAGGGCCAAGGCCTAGGGCTAAGCGCCCAAGGCCGGTATCCCAGGCCGCACAGGCTCATAAGACTTTAAGCTTTCCTAGTCCCGCACAAACAGCGTGACCAGCGCTTGGCCACCGACTTGACGGCTCCAGTGGCCGTGGAGTTTTTCATCAAAGGTGGCGCCTTCGGGCAGGGTGTCGGCCGAGTAGAAATGCTTGCCGGGGGCGAAGACGCGCGAGCTGCCGTCCTGCAGGCCGATTTCCATTTGTCCCTGAAGAATGAACACCCATTGGGGCTTGGGGGTGCAGTGAAATTGGCTGCGAAAACCCACCGGGCTCTCACGAAGCTGATAGCCGCCGCTGGGAAACACCGAAGAAAATCGAGCCTGGGGCGTGCCTTCACTCAGGGCCACGCTTTCCTCCCGAAAGCGGGCACGGCCATCGGTGTCGGTAAAGAGAATGACTTTGGTGAAGCTTGTCATGCGTTTATTCCTGTTGCAAAGCGTCGATGGGATGTCAAAGCGCGGCAGGCTCGACCCCAAAGTCAAGCTGCACTTTCATGGCCCTGGTTTTGTCGCCGGCCAATTCGAAGGCCTGAGCCGCGTCCCTCATCGTCACCACATGCGAGATGACAGGCCCTAGATCGACCAGATTTTCATTGATGAATTGCACCGCGACGGCAAATTCCGGATGGAAGCGGAAAGTGCCGCGCAACTCAATCTCCTTGGCGACCAATTGGGTCAGGGGGATCTGGATATCGCCCCCCATGCCAACGCTGACGATGACGCCGCGCGGGGCCACCACATCCAGCCCGGTGCGCAGGGCGCGTTCGCTGCCCGAGGCTTCGAACATGAAGTCAAATTGCCCCTTGTCGCGTGCATAGGGGGCCAGGGCATCGGGTTGGGCGGCCAGGTTGTGGGTTTCATCGGCACCCATGGCCCGCGCACAGGCCAGTGCGGTATCACTCAGATCAGCGGCCACGATGCGCGCGGCACCTGCGCGCCGCAG
>Ga0075472_10000243_pt1 | contig 22005 bp, 36 predicted proteins | sample DEB19_08_DNA_3_FD_77014 | JGI IMG/M metagenome (GOLD analysis project Ga0075472, IMG submission 77014) | Aqueous microbial communities from the Delaware River and Bay under freshwater to marine salinity gradient to study organic matter... | ecosystem: Environmental > Aquatic > Marine > Coastal ...
ATGTGTATTGGAACTAATAAAGGTATCCGTGTTGCTATTGTAGATGATGCTGGTTCTATTAATTATGGACCGCTAATTGTAGAAACATCTCAGCCTTGCTACGACTTTGCTGCCCGTGACCATTACATCTGGTGCGCTACATCTGTAGAGGGCGAGCCAGGCGTTATCCGTATTGACTTAAGTGCTGAGATTGAATCGCTGCGCTTTGCCTACGCTAATGACCTTTATTATGGAACTGGTTCAACTGCTCACTATACAACTGCCTGTGCTTTTGCTGATGGAACTAACCAACTTATGTTCTGTTCTTCTGCAGTTGGTGCAACTGTTGGTTATGTTTATATTGAAAATGAATCAACTTTAATAAGTTCAGGTTATTTACAGACTGGATATATTCGTTATCAAACTCTAGAGCCTAAGAACTTTAAGAGACTTATTGCACGTGGTGACTTCACCTATGGCTCAATGACCTTAGAAACTGTTGATGCAGATGGAAACGAATACGACATCATCTCATATGATGCTGCGGTTCCACCTATTGAAGTAACTACATCTCAGCCACAAGATGCACAAGAGTATCTTGCATATAAGTTTATTCTTTATAGAGATGCAACCGATAACTCACTTGGTCCTATTATGAAAGGCTACCAGGCTAAGTCTACAATCGCTACCCCACGTCAGCGACTAATGAGATTTCCTGTCTATTGCTACGACGTAGAGACAGATAGATACAACGTACAAGTTGGATACGAGGGCAGAGCCTTTGACCGTATCGGACAACTTGAAACCATTGAAGAGAATGGCGACGTAGTAACTTGGCAGGACTTGACTACTGGCGAATCACGTCAAGTAGTTATTGAACAAACATCATTCACTCGTCTTACTCCGCCTGACCGAGGCTTTACTGGTTATGGTGGAGTAATTGAAATTACTATAAGGACCGTATAACAAATGACCTTTGCAATGTGGGCAGGTATTGCCGTATCCGTAATGACTATCATAGGTGGCGTTGGTGCTGCTATTAGATTCTTAGTTAAGCACTATCTCTATGAACTTAAACCTAATTCAGGTAGCAGTATGAATGACCGCATTGCAAGGTTAGAAACTAGACTAGACGAGATATATAAATTCTTATTGGAGAAGTAAATGGGACAAAGAGAAGACTTCTGCTTTACAGCAACTCAAGAAGTTGGAACCAAAGAGAAGCCAACAAACTCTAACAAGGTTAAGTACAACAATAACAACGGACAATTCTGGTGTGGTTACTTTGTTGACTGGTGTGCCAAGCAGGTAGGACTTAAGATTCCTAGTTGTGTCTATACCCCAGCAGGAGTAGCAGGGTTCCAGGGTAAGGGACAATGGTGGAACATAGCCTCCAAGAAACCTGAGTATGGTGATATTGTTTTCTTTGACTTTCCAAATGGGGAAAAGGTAGACCACGTAGGTATCGTCATTGAAGTTCTTGATGATGGAACCTTGATTACCATAGAGGGAAATACAACTGAAGATGGCAAGACTGGAAGCCAATCAAATGGCGGATGTGTTGCCAAGAAGGTTCGTGCTTATAAAGCCAACAATAAGCGCAAACTACCTGTCTATATCGTTGGCTTCGGCAGACCGAAATGGAGTAAGAAATGAAGTTAAACAAAAAACAAATCGCTGTACTTAAGTCATACTTTCGTGGCGTATTGGTATCAGCACTGACCTTGATTGCATCTAATGCACTGGGCTTTGACCCAGTTATCGCTGCAGTCCTAGCCTCTGTAGCGGGTCCTGCTGCCAAAGCACTTGATAAGCAGGAAACAGAGTTCGGAGTAGGCTCCGCAGAATAGCCCTTTTAAGGCTCTAGACTGGCGATTTCAGCCACTTAGACCCCCTGACCTAGTAAAGATACTGGGTTGGGGGGTTCTTTTTTGTTGTCTAAATCTTTTGAATCCAGAGTTGCCAGTTCTTTTGAACTGGTAGCCATTGCCCTTTGTGTCTATCAAGGAATGAATTGATGCCAGGCATAGGGCGGAAGTCATCACCCCTGCCATCACTCCATTCGTAGTCATCAAAGGCTAGGACACCACCTGACTTAAGACAGTCCCAAGATAGTTCAGCATCAAGCAGTGCGCCTATGGCGGTATGGTCAGCATCAACGTAAATGAAGTCATAGAAGTCAAGCGGTGCTTTACGTAGGAAATCCATAGTGGTTGACTTGACTTTAGTAACCTTAGAATTTCCTGAGAATCTAGAATCGTATAGTTCTTCTACCTCAGTGAAGTTCATCTTGTGATGTTCTTCCTCGTCTGAACCTTGCCAAGTATCTACATCAGTCAGATGACTAGTCATATCAGTTAGAACATTATCAAGTAACCATAGCGAAGCATCACCTGTGTATGCACCTAGTTGGAGATACTGCAGGTTAGGTTCATCCTTGTAACCACTAAGGAACAATTCAAAGTTAGCCTTAGCAGGGGTCATCTCAAACCAATTAGGAAATTCTTCGGCGTGTCGGTTACTCATTGAATTGACTTTCTTTTGAAGGTATGTGTATAATTAATATATAATAATATAATATATAATATATATAGGGGCGGAGCCCCTTATATAATATATATAATTATATATATAATATAATATATATACAACTACATAGAATTACTTAAGCCCCTCGTTGAGCCATCTCCTGTCCTCCGAGGGGTTTAAGTAGTAACAGAACAGGAGAAAAGATGATTCAACTTGGCGACTACAAATTGCCTGGACATATTTCGTACTCAGCCTTTACAACTTACCTGACTTGTGGGTATCAGTATTACTTAGGCAGATTGCTACAACTACCTGAAGAACCTAGCGTGTGGTCTGCTGGTGGTCGTGCGTTTCACGCAGCGACAGAAGAGTGGGACAAACTAAATGACTAGTGTTGAACTATGGAACAATGCTTGGAAGACTGAAACTAAAGATATAGATTTAACTAATGCTCGCGTCGCTGGACGCGCCACTAAGATTAATCCTAATAAGGAAGATGCTACTTGGTGGAATACTCAAGGACCTATTTGGGTAGAGCAGTACATCCTATGGCGTAAGAATAATCCTGATTGGAAAATCTGGAGAACACCGCAAGGTGAGAAAGCCATTGAACTAGAACTCAATCCCGTAATTGCAGACGTGCCTGTGAAGATGGTGATTGACCGAGTGTTTGAGGTTAACGGAGAACTTGTGATTCTTGACCTTAAGACTTCGGCACGCAGACCAACATCATTCCTACAACTTGGGTTTTACAAGATTGGTTTGGAACAGACGTTTGGTATATCAGTTAATCTAGGAAACTACTGGATGAGCCGTGAGGCGGGGACAGGAGAGATGATTGACTTAAGTAACTATACCTACGACACGCTAGAGTTTATGGTGGCTGGCTTTGATAAGGCTCGCAAGTCTGGTATATTTCTACCGAATCTATCCAGTTGCAGTTTCTGTGGACTAACAGAACATTGCACATTTACGAAAGAGAAGTAATGAATATCAATTACAACATCTCAGGTCAGGACATCCTTGTTGCCCTAGACCTGAAAGTAATTACAAAGGCTGAAGCAAGAATGTTGCTTGGCAATTTAACAACACAGGAGGAAGATAGTGAATAACGAAGACTGGAAACTACAGGTTTCTTACAAGACCCCAGCAGGGGATATGATTAACATTCGCGCTAACACTGCTGATGAACTATCAGTATTGCTAGAGGGTATTGGTGATTACTCACCACAGATTGCAAGCGTACAGCGTCTAGTAGTTGCGGCATACAATGTAGCCCCCCTGCAGACAACCGCTTCCACGCCAAGCACTCCGCCATTCACATCCTCCGCTCCAACCCAGGCGGCAACTCCCGCACCTACAAGTTCTACTAACCCAACTTGTGTACACGGCGCACGTATCTTCCGTAGTGGAGTATCAAAGAAAAACGGTCAACCTTATGCGTTCTGGGCTTGCCCTCAACCACAGGGTGCTGACCAATGTAAACCAGTAAACTAAGTTTCCAGTTTGGGGACTGGGAAATGGGGGTCGGGCTACTTCGGGAAGCGTAGCCTTACCCCCAAACTCATAGATAGGAGAAACAATTGAGATTTATTAGAACACACAATGATATGTCTTGGGACTTTGGTATCTACATTACCAACTGGGGACATCCAATCGCTAACGAATGGGAAGTTGGAATCAACTTCGGCAAGTGGTCGTTCGGAATTGAGTTGTATAGATGAGAACTCTTGTCCGTAGCGTAGGCAGAGCAGACATTGGTGGAGAACCATTGCCCTCTGTATTCAAAGCATTTGATAATAATAAGATTATATTTCGTAGGGCAGAAGTATCTATGTTGGCAGGAACTCCTGGCGTAGGTAAGTCAACTCTAGCCCTAGCATTAGCACTTAATATGCGTGTGCCTACTCTGTATATCTCAGCAGATACCAACGCACATACAATGGCTATGCGATTAGCCTCAATGATTTCAGGTAAGAACCAATCAGATGTAGAACATTTATTACAGAATGATGTTGGTTGGACTAAGGCAACACTCTCGCGGGGTTCACACATTGTGTGGTCGTTTGAATCTAGTCCAACCTTACAAGATATTGATGAAGAGGTTCAAGCCTTTGAAGAACTATGGGGTTGCCCACCTGTGGCTATCTTTGTAGATAACCTAATGGATATTGCAACTGATGGCGGAGAAGAGTTTGCCTCAATGCGTGCCATTATGAAAGAGTTAAAGTTCTTAGCAAGACATACCAACGCAGGTATCATTGTCTTACACCATACATCTGAAGCAGTAGAGGGCAGACCTTGCCAGCCACGTTCTGCATTACAGGGTAAGGTCGCACAACTTCCAGCATTAATTGCTACACTTGGAGTTGTGGGAACTTCAATGGCTGTATCACCTGTGAAGAACCGCTATGGAAAAGCGGATGCCAATGCGAACTTAAACGTATGGTTATCCTTTAATCCTGAGTATATGTATATGGCAGACCTACCAGAGGCGAACTAAATGATTGCATTTCTATATGGAGTATTACTAGGAATAGTAATTGGATATATCCTTAACTTTATTACAGAGAGACTGAACAAATGATTAGAGAAGAAGAAGACGATATGACCCAAGAGATGCGAGCGCAGATTCTTGCACAAGCAGACTTGATGTTAAGAGATAAGTTAGGTCGTATCATTAATAAGATATTGGCAGAACGTCCAGCAGTTAAAGATGATTACACCACTGGTGTAGTTGATGGACTAGAGTGGGCAGTGCGTATTATCTCTGGAGATAAGAGCGCGTCTTAAGTGCCAAGTCAATCCCGTAAACATAGAGGCTACCGAACTCAAAAGGTTTGGGCTAACTACCTATCAGAGAATGGTTTTCCATTTGCTGAATCTACTGGCGCAGGGCGCAGTGGAACTGATATTACTGGGACAATTGGTATTGACTGGGAAATAAAAGCACGCACAGGATTTAATCCTGCTGCTGCTATTGCACAACTAAAAGACAGGAAGAGTGAAGACCTCGGCATTGTAGTCTTAAGACTTAATGGACAGGGAGAGAAGTCAGTAGGTGATTGGGTTACACTTCTTAGAGGTGAAGACCTAGTGTGGCTACTGCGAGAGGCAGGATATGGTGATAAAAATTGATAACGACTTACCAAGTATCAGGGAAATCCTTGAACACTATGGAGCAAAACTCAGAAGTACACACGGACAAGTTAATCTCAAGTGTCCATTCCATTCCGATACACACCAGTCTGGAAGTGCAAACCTTGATAAGAACATCTTCATTTGTTTCGCGTGTGGTGTACAAGGAAATAGTTTACAAATAATTTCAAGACAGGAAGGCATAGATATTCGTGAAGCAAAGTCATTCGCAGAAAGAATTGTTGGGACGAGCAACGGAACGATACGCGGAAAACATTTATCAGGCGGAAGCCTACCTAAAGCAAAGAGGAATTCCTCTAGAGGTAGCACGTCTGGCACGATTAGGCGTAGTCGCGGAGCCTGAAACAGGACACGAAGCCTTTGTTGGTAGGTTATCTATCCCTTACATTACCAAGACTGGTGTTGTAGACCTACGTTTTAGGTCGCTAAACCCTGCAGTTGAGCCTAAATATATGGGGCTTACTGGTGCAGAGACCAAGATGTATAACGTCCTTGATGTTGAAAGGGCTGGAGATTTTATAGGAGTATGTGAGGGTGAACTGGATACACTTACTATGTCTGCTTGCATTGGTATACCTTGCATTGGTGTTCCTGGTGCGAACTCGTGGAAGCGACACTACACACGATTGCTTGCAGACTTTGAGAGAGTGTTCGTCTTTGCTGACGGAGACCAACCAGGCACGGAGTTTGCCCGTGGTCTTGCCCGCGAACTGCCAGTTACTATCGTCCAACTACCTGACGGAGAAGATGTTAATTCAATGTATGTGCAACACGGGGCAGAATACATCAGGGCTAAGGTAGAACTTAATGGATGAATACTTCTGCGAAGAATGTAAACAACATTTTGAAACAGCATTTGATATGGTAGACCATCACATACCTGAAGATGAAGATGAGTTTGACCCAGCAATAATCTTGCCCAATGGATATAGATTAATGGTTGGTTCACTACTTAGATTTTTCTATGAGTATGCAGATAATCCAGAACAAATAAGACAAATTACACAATCTACTTATGTTACACTATTCGCTGCTGAACACGATTCAGATGTCCTTGAAGATATGATAGAAGACGTAGTGGTAGATTCAGAGATGTTACGCTTTGAAGATAGTCTTAAGTCATTATTAGAGGGGAAGTTTAATGAGCCAGAAGAGGGCGGAGAATGAGGAAGTATGGACAATCATCCAGTATCTAGTAAACTTGAATTTGAAAGTAGTAGAGTACCAGAAATCGGACAACAAACTTCAGGTAACCATAGAGTTCCCTCTGCTTTCGCGCAAGACGTAGAAGATATTATGTCCGAACTTTCTTTCTTGCTGATTAGTAAGCATCAAGATTACGGACCAAAGAATATTGCTGACGCACCTGGCGGTGCAATCAATGGTCTGCTTGTGCGTATGCACGACAAGATGGCACGATTAAAGAACTTACATTACAACAACAAGTCTGCTAACTATGAATCAATTGAAGATACATATAAAGACTTGGCTAACTATGCCGTCATTGCACTGATGGTGCTGAGAGATAAGTGGGATAAATGAAAGAACAGGAACTCTTTGACTGGCTTAAGTCAGGGTTTCTTCCCGACCTAGAAAAATCTGTTGGCGAGTATGATGGATTTGATTGCACCTCTCAAGATAAGAAAATGTTTATAGAACTTAAGTCACGTAAGACACATTACCCTGAACTCTTGATTGAGAAGATGAAGTTTGATTTCTTAATTGAAGAAGCAAAGAAGTTAGAACTTACTCCCTGGTATATCAACTACACACCAGAGGGAGTGTATGCCTTTGACCTATCCTCGCCCGCTGTGTCTGCAATAGAATGGGCAGAGAAGTGGTTACCTGCTACAACAGAATTCCCCAACAAGAATAATAAAATGAAGATGGTTGGATTTATTAAGGTTGAACTGGGAACTAAAATCAAATGAACTGGGATGAAGTAAAGAAGTGGGATTACATTGTAGATAGTGTTGCTCTTGAATACCATAGGAAGTTTGATATGGTAGAAGTCTCTGACCTAAGACAAGACCTCTGGCTTTGGTTTGCTGAACACCCTAATAAGTTAAAGGAGTGGGAAGCCAAAGGTGAGAGGGATGCTAAAAATTTAATTTACAAATCTCTGCGCAACCAAGCGATTGATTACTGCCAGAAATGGAAAGCAAAAACTATTGGCTATGATACTTCTGACCTTTACTATTATGATGCTTCAATTGTAGAAGCCATTCTTCCTGCTGTATTAAGACAAGAGTTTGGCGTAACACATAAACTAAATCTTGGTCGTGTTGGTCGCCCCACTGCACCATCAGAGGGTGGCAACGTGATGGTCTTTATGCTGGAGATTGATAGTGCATACTGGAAACTAAGTAAAGATGATAGACAAATTCTTTTCTTAAGACACGCACAACCTATGGACTTCAAAGAGATTGCTAATGTCTTAAGTCTTGGGTCAGAAGATAGCGCACGTATGAGACACAACCGCGCTATTAATAGATTAATCCGTAAGTTGGGTGGTCATAAACCATTCATTGACCACGACTTAGCCAGCGATAGCGACGAGAATGAAATAGAGGGACAAGACGAAAGCGATATATCCTGATAAGGCTAGGATAGGAAACCAAATGTGTCCTGTTCTTTCTAATAACTTAATCATTTCTTAGCACTACACTTTCCACAATAAGGTTTGCCACCGCGCTTCGCGCCTCGTCTTTCAAATACTTCCTTGCACTTTGGACATACTAGTTCAATCATTTCATCCCCCTGTCTTGTAGAACCCTGACCCTTTGAAGTGGATAGGGTTCGCTGTATAAATCCTAGTCATTGGTGCGCCACAAGTTTCGCACATTGGTTGTTCGTGTCCTACTGGTAGTTGCAACTCCCGTCTTAAGCCCTCACCTGGACACTCGTATTCATATGTTGGCATATAATTTTTCCTTAAAACATTTTATAGAACAAAACTCTTGCCAACGCCATACTGATTTCTTAGTATAACAAATTGCTTCACAAGTTAAACAAATGTAAGTCATTACATCTCCTCGTCTATTGGTGTAGGTGCGGTGGCTATTGCACCACATACGATACAAGTTTGCTTAAGGTCATACCAACCTACTGCCCTTGTCTCTGTATCCCACATAACATTTAATTGCCACATCTTGCTACCACATACGCATACCATTACAGGTTTGCCTTGTAAATCTAACATCAGTAATGTCCAGTCTTAAGGTGGAAGACCCACGCCTTACAGGGAGACCCATTATAGCGGTGTTCAATATACTGATACGCTCTGAGTATCTGTATTGCTGGGTCGCTTGATGTCTCACTTAAGACTTGACCAATACCATAAGCACTTGACTTAGGGTTATCTGCTAGGTGGTCAAACCTACTCTCTGCGGTAAATAGTTTCTCAATGCAGTTCCAATGCTGACCACGCCAACCATAGCCAGCCCAAGCAAACTCCCTAGCCATATCTTTGTTGGCTTGTTTTTCTGCCATAGTTGCTTTCGTTCTTGCCTTGATAATCGGTATCTTTATGGGGATAATTTTTTCTGGCGTTTCTATTAAGGGTGCTGACCACACCCAAATCAACGCCACAATAAATGCAATTACCATTGGCTTTCGTTCTTGCATTAAACACCTGAGTTTCTTCTTCTGCTTAGTCTGTTTAAGCCAGCCTTTAGCCAGCGTTCGTTGTAGTAGCGGTCATTGGCACGCTTGCCTAACATTCTGCGTCTATCTGAGAACAACATACCGCCCCAAATACTACCAGCGTGTAGGTTATCAGTCTTTAGCCCCTCTGCAAGGCACTCTTTACGGACGGGACACGCCGAACAATACTCAAGTGCTACCGATACACGCAGGATAGTCTCTGCTCGTTCGTCAGGTTGGCTTGGTAATGGGTAGTCATACCACCATAGGTTAGGGTCGTAATGTCGTTGGCACTCTGCGTCCTTATGCCAGCCAGGTAACTTCTCTACACTATCAAACATTACTTCACCAACTTTAAGTTACTAGTCGGTAGGATATTAACTGCATTACCCCAAGTGGTATCTGTAAATTGTTTCCTAGAATAACTTTGGTTCTCATACAACCACTCGTCTTGCGCCAGCAATGACCAATTCTGGAAGTCTTCTGGTATCTCCACATCATCATCTAAGAATACATTGACTACTTCAACGCCTTTGAATTCGTAGGTTACTTGATAAACCTTGCTCACATTATGCTCCTTACCATTTGCTCGTCCTCACATCTGCGACATCTGCCTTGATACATCTCGTGCGCTTCTTCTTTCTCGCCACAACTGCCACACTCTACGCATTCGCACTCGTCTAGTTCTGTGTCGCATACCTCGCACATCTCTTCGCTCATTGTTCTAACCTCTGTTCTGCTAGGTTGTGCAAGTAAGTATCAATAGCAAGTTCTGCCTTAAGTCGTGCGTCTTCTTCTTGGTCTATCTCTGCCTCTGCGTCACTGACTAGGGGAGATACGCCATTGATAAACTCTGCGAGAAGATACTTGTCTTCATCAAATAATTCCACTGCCCTAGACCACGCACCTGCCTTAGTTTCAAAGGCTTCTGACCCAACCCATATCGCCATAATCTCCTGCTCAGGGTCGTAGGTTTGGTATAGCAACTCAACTATGCGTCTTACTTTCATTATTCAATATGCCCCTCTACTAATAGACCATCTAATAAATCAAATACATCTTGCAACTCGTCTTGTTCCTTGCCTGTCTTTGAGTTTGTAATTGCTTTCATTAGTGCTCGCTTCATCTTTGTAATGTCGCTCTTTGTATATCCCATCATTTCATTTCTCCTATTTCAAACGAATATAAATCTTCATCACAAGTCGGACATTGTGCATAGTATCCGCGTGTTACTTCTTCAAACGATACTTCTTCGTGGCATCTGTTATGCACTTTCATTTACTTCTCCTGTCCTAAGTTGTAAAACATTTGGTCTAACGTAACTGCGATTAAGGTAACTGCTGTCGCTAATAAAACTACTAACATTTGTTTCTCCTGTCTGTTGGTTTGTTCTTACTATCTAAAGGTATCCTCGCCCGTTGTATAAGTCAAGGATTTAATTTGTGAATTGCGTCTCGCGTCTTAAGGCTTGCAACTGCATTGCCCTAGCGGGACGAGGTGGTCTCCGCAATATGGGTGGCAGATACATAGCCACTCAACTTGTCCACAATCTCCGCAATAATCTTGTGTCTTAAGTTCTACTACTTTCTCTTCCTCGCAATCTCTCTCAGTCCAATCACATACCGCACACTCTAGGCGGTAGCACTCTAGGTCTTTGTGCTTGTCGCAATCTTTCCATTCTGCAAAAGTATCGCAATGCTTTATGCTGTCGCTGTAATGGCTCACCTTAATTCTCCTGTCTTAAGTAAGTAATGTCTTCATCTGATAAGTTGGTGTCGTAAGATACCCCGCACCCCACGCAATCAATCTCTGCCATAAAACTTTCTCCGTAGGGTGCAAGGCTTACAACTGCAAACGCTTCGCAATCATTACACTTAACTATCATTTGTCTGCCTTAAGACTTGCTTCTATTTCGTTGCCCCATTTGGATAGTCGTTTGTATTCTCTAGGCTTAACGTAGATGGTTGGACTTTCTCCGTCATCATATCCGTCAATCGCTCCGCGTCCTAGATAACCCTCTTCAATCCAGCCCAGCACTTGCCCCGCTGAGGTAGTGCGTAGCCACCCCCTGCGAGGGTTGCCGTTGGTGTCGTTGTCTGTTGCAATCTTGATTAACATTAGTTCTTACCTCCTGTCTTAAGTAGTGCTTCTGTGATTGCTTGCATTACTTCAATCGGTAACTTGTTTAGTTCTGTGTAGGTGCTGATGTATTGCGGGGTTAATCCGTTGAGTAGGCTAAAGAATTCCTTGCGAATTGGTGTCTCAACTTTGTCGCGCTCGCGTTCTGCCTTGCGCTTGAGGTGCTCGGCGTGCTTCTTTGCGCGGGCTTTGTCCTTGTTGTATCGCTCTTGGTTGGTCTTAGTAATCAAGGCAACAGCCTCAAAAAATTCAGTGCGTATCTGTCTTAAGACAATGCGGTCTTGTCGTCCGTGTTTATCCATCATATAAACGCGCCCTTTGTAATCGCGTTGTAGAATTCCGTCCTTGAATACAGGGGTGTAGCGATTACCTCTTAAGTCCTGCGCTACCTTGTAATAAGTTTCGCCATATCCTGCGCCAATCCAATGGTCGCGGTTGTATACGAAGTATTCTTTTCCTGGTTGTAACTCTTGTAGTTTCATTTGGTTCTCCTGTTAATAAGGCGAGGGCTTGTCCCTTGCCTAGTCCCCTAATGGTGTCCTGCTCACCTCGCACTCGTCAAGTGTTTAGGGGTGTGAGTTCCCTCACATATTAAGTTGTGTCTTAAGACTTGCGTCTCTTATCCTTGATTACTTTCCGCGCTCTTAGAATTCCTACAATGATTAGCGCGGTGATAATCGTGCGGGTGTGTAGATAGAAGTCAAAGAAATATGTATCAATCCAAATTCCCCACTTGTCTACTGATAGTTCTCTGATGATTTCCATTTGGTTCTCTTCCTGTCTGTTTAAGGTAAGGCTTCTCCTTACCTAGTGCCTCAATCGTGCCACGAACACGCGTCCTCGTCAAGGATTTGAGGCTGTGAGTTACCTCACATTTATTTCCTGTCTTAAGACTTACTCCTCTCCCTCTTCTTCATCTTCTGCCATCTTGAAATCTACGAGGCACTCTCCACAAATCGGCTTGCAATTTTCAAATGCCTTACGAGATAGGCGGATTTTCTCTCCGCAATTTGGACAACTTGCCACGCCCAAATTCTTATTTCTGCCTTTTGGCTTGTTGCTTGTTGGGATTGCCACGAGTGCGATTGCCTCTTCTACGATTGCAAGAGCCTCGCTCCATCTCTCCTTGCCCTCTGCGGTTAGGCTTGTTTGATTAAATCCGCCTCGTTTGGATTGCTCCGCCTTAAGACCGAGAGCCTCTGCGGTCTTCTTGAAATCCTTGTTGTGATAGCCCTCGCGGGTGCAATCCTTGATGTTGCTCTGAAAATTGATTGAGTGCGCTGTCTCGTGGATTAAGGTATCCAAAACAAATTCCGCGCCATTCTTGAACCAATCGGCAGAGATTAAAATCTCGTGGAAACCCTCTTCTCCATTATTCCACGCCTCATATGTTGTAAAATGTCCCGCCTTGTTTTTGGTATCGCGGGCGATTACTAGAGTGGCGCGAGGTGCGCCTGTCTCTTTTCTGATAATCTCGTGAGCCTCTTCTAACTTAGCCACGACAACAGAGAGAGCCTCTGTCTTTTCTAGTGTTGATGTTGCCATCTCTTCTTCTCCTGTCTTAATTCGTGAGGCTTGTCCTCACTCCCCTAGTATAAACACACCTTTCCCGATTTACCTAACATTTCTGATGTGAGTTGCATCACATTCTAGGACTATGGGAAATGATTGAACTTTCAACTATTTTGGATTATTGGGATTGAATGGTCATCTAGTCTAGGTGAATGGTCATCTATTCTGACTGACTAGACCCCCGCGAGATTTGATAGGGGGGATAGTCTGCCCTGCCATTTTCATTTATATCTCTCAGACATCTCTCATTTAATTCTCAGGTAGTTCTCTCTCAATAAGTTACTACCTAGTAATAAAGAGAACCCATAAGGTTCTCAGATAACTCTCAGGAATAACTCTCAACTAGAGGTAGAACCTATGACCCCAGAGTGATTAAACTACGATAGCACCCCCCGCGATAGTATCACCCAAAAATTTTCTGTTATATCCGCGGGGAGTGCAATATAGGTCTGACCAGGACTTTTGTCGCCAATGGGCGACTTATATAAAATATTTCTATATTTTTTGTTCGGTTTTACGTTTTGAACAGGTTATCTTATATGTATAGATATTTATATATCTATACGGAGCGTCGCTCCGCCTCTTGCGGGCTGCGCGACGTAATATAATATATATTAAAAATAATATATATAATATAATATATATAATATGGGGATATTCTGCCGTTTAACAGGTAGCGTTATTACTGTGATATAACGGAGGCATAATGGGACGCAAACCAGGGAAAGTGGACATCCCTAAGCACGAGGCTCAACAGAGAGTTCTTAACCAACTTGAGCAAGGTTCTACGATTACCGCTGCTATGCAGTCGGTTAACCGCAATGAAGTGACCTTTCGCCAATGGGTGATGAACGACCCTGACTTCAAAGAGAAGTCCGATAAAGCCCGCCTAGTGGGCAAAGGGGTCAAGGCTGACCTGAAGAACCTAAAAGATGTTACCTTTGAGGAGTTCTCAGAGCAGTTCCTAGATTCTAAACTCTTTGACCATCAACTATCCTGGATTGACCTGATTGAGGGTCGTGAGCCAAGATTCCTCCACCCTAATATGATTTATGAACCAGGGGCGCAAAACCGCGTACTACTAAACGTACCCCCTGAGCACGCTAAGTCAACTACGATTACGATTAACTACGTAACCTACCAGATTGCCGTTAACCCTAACGTGCGAATCATTATCGTCTCTAAGACGCAAGGTATGGCTCGTAAGTTCCTTAGTGCGATTAAGACCCGCCTCTCCCACCCATCCTGGATTAAGTTACAGATGGCATTTGGACCTAATGGCGGTTACAAGGCTGATTCACCTACTTGGTCAGCAGATATGATTTATCTAGGCTCAGGAAGAGATTCTGGCGAAAAGGACCCTACGGTGCAAGCCTTAGGTTTCGGTTCTCAGATTTACGGTGCTCGCGCCGACCTGATTATCCTAGATGACGTCGTGATGAACTCAAATGCCCACGAATGGGAAAAGCAAATTGAATGGCTTCAAAAGGAAGTTATCACACGTCTGGGACGGCACGGCAAACTACTTATCGTAGGAACCCGCGTCGCCCCAGTAGATTTATATAAACAGATTCGTGACGGCTCCAATTGGACTGGTGGCAAAAGCCCCTTTACCTATTGTGCAATGCCAGCGGTTCTGGAGTTTGATGAAAAACCATTTAACTGGAAAACCCTTTGGGCTAAGACTGATAGACCTGAAGGAGATGTGGACGAACCAGATGCCGACGGACTTTATCCGAAATGGGATGGACCCTCGCTCTTTACAAGGCGCTCTGAGGTTGCACCATCTGTCTGGGCTATGGTCTATCAACAGGAAGACGTCATTGAAGATGCCATCTTCCCCCCAGCCGCAGTCGCAGGTTGCGTCAACGGTATGCGAAAACGAGGACCACTAAAACCTGGTACTCCAGGTCATCCTAAGCATTTGGAATCTTTTACCGTTATCGGTATAGACCCTGCTATGACTGGCGCAACTGCAGCCGTTGCTTGTACTTTTAATAAGGCTGATGGAAAGATTTATATTCTGGATGCGGTCAATATGACTGAACCCTCCCCACAGAAGATTAGAACTCTAATTGAAGAGTGGGTACAAAAGTTCAAACCGCAAGAATTGCGTATTGAAATCAATGCTCACCAGAAAGCGTATGCCTTAGATGATGATTTGCGAAACTGGCTTTCAGCGTACGGTTGCACGCTCAATCCTCATTTCACTGGTAAGAATAAATGGGATACCTCTTTCGGTGTCGCTTCTATGGCGACCTTATTTGGAAGCCTCAGAGACGGACGCTTCCAAGATAACAACCTTATTGAGTTGCCAAGTAACGAAGGCTCTGAAGGTCTAAAGGCTTTAGTACAGCAACTTATTACCTGGAAACCTGATACCAGAAACGCAACAGACTGCGTGATGGCTTTATGGTTTGCAATTATCCGCATCCGCGAGATGATGCAACAAGGTTCCAACTTGCAGCGTTACACCAACAATCGTTGGTCAACTAGAGCACAAGCATCTAACAGAGCAAGTATTAATTTAGATGAAGCCTTTGCAGAGCAATGGCAACAGATATACGGATAGGAAAAACTATGGCACGTAGCGATAAACCATTTGAGGGTATCGGTGGTGGAGGTCGTATGGCTGGTGGTATTACTGGCAGCGGCGGTAAGAATGTAAATCCTGTTTACAAAGCAGTTCCAGAAAAAACAATCACATTAAATCAAAGTAAAACAAAAGTGGTTACCATTGATAAAAATGGAAATATAACTTCACGTCCATTTAATAGAAAAAATATTAAATAATTTTTTCTTTAATCGTTAGGAAATTATGGCACTATCAATTGAGCAGGTTAATGCGCGAGTACAGGCGCTTAAATATCGCGCTGTAGACCGCGACCAACGTGCACTTGACGTGCTTGCAGTTCGTAAGGGTGATATTGCATCTGTTTATCCAGACTTCTTTCCAGAGGGCGTAGATGCTAACGTAGTTGCAAACTTCGTAGATATTGTCGCACGCGACCTTTCTGAAGTTATGGCTCCGCTACCTGCAGTTAACTGCGCTGCGGCTAACTCAGTTAAGGACCGCGCTCGCAAGTTTGCTGATACCCGCACCCGTATCGCATCTAATTATTTTTCACATTCAGACCTCGGCGTTCAAATGTATCAGGGCGCTGACTGGTATCTAACATATGGTTTCGTTCCTTTCATTATTGAACTGGACGAAGAAGCGAAGTTGCCACGTATCCGCATAGAAAACCCAATAGGTGCTTACCCTGAGTTTGACCGCTATGGACGTTGCGTTGCCTTTGCTAAGAGATATATGATGCAGTTAGGCGAACTTGTCGCACTATTTCCTGAGTACGAGTATCAATTACTCGGTAAGTTCCGCTATGAGCAGGACTTAACCCAACAGGTTGAGATGATTCGCTATTATGACGCTGACCAGTCACTAATCTATATTCCAACCAAAGAGAACTTAGTTCTTTCTCGCGCAGCAAATCCGCTGGGCAAGATGATGATTGTAGTTGCAAAGAAGCCATCTGTTGATGGTGAGATGCGTGGTCAGTTTGACGACATCATTGGTATCCAATTGCTTCGCAATCGTTTTGCACTTCTTGCAATGGAAGCAGCAGAGAAGAGCGTTCAGGCTCCGATTGTTCTACCTCAAGACGTAAATGAATTACAACTTGGTGGAGATGCAATTATCCGTACTGCAAATCCTGCAGGTGTACGCCGCGTAGAACTTACTCTACCAACGGGCGCATTTACAGAACAAACATTATTAAATCAAGAAATGCGTGTTGGTGCACGCTACCCAGAGGGACGTACAGGTAACATTGATGCTTCAATTGTTACAGGTCAGGGTGTTCAGGCACTTATGGGTGCTTTTGATACGCAAGTTAAATCAGCACAAGCAATCTTTGCCAGCGCACTACGTGACGTTATCCAGATTTGCTTTATGATTGATGAGAAGATTTTTCCTAAAGAAAAGACAATTCGTGGTGTAGATGCTGGTGCACCTTATGAAATTACTTACAATCCTAAGAAAGACATCAAGGGTGACTACTCTGCAGATGTTCGTTACGGAATGTTGGCAGGTCTTAATCCAGCACAAGGTCTTATCTTTATGCTACAAGCACTTGGTGGTGGCTTAATCTCTAAGGATTTGGCTATGCGTGAACTTCCATTCCAAGTGAATGTTACTCAAGAAGTAGAAAAGATTGAAGTTGAAAGTATGCGTCAGTCTTTGCTACAAGGAATTCAAGCAATGTCGCAAGCAATTCCTGAAATGGCTATTCAAGGTGGGGACCCTGTTGAAATAGTAAATAAGATTTCTGCAGTAATCAAGGCTCGCCAAAAGGGACAGGCTCTTGAGGACGCGATTGCGGAAGTATTCGCACCTGCAGAACCTGTTCCTCCTACTGGAGAAACCGCCCCTATGGTTGAGCAACCGTCCCCTGCTCCCGCTGGCGCTCCAGTAGGAGGCTCTCCTATGGGTGGACAACCACCTGCAGACATTATGACTTTGCTTTCAGGTTTAACAGGCGGCGGAGAAGCAACAGCGTCCGTAAGAAGCGCACGACAACTTTAATCTAAGAGGGGACAATGACTACCTTAATTGCATATCAAGGTCCTTCTTGGGCTGTGATTGGTTGTGATTCACGTTCATCAGATGAATCAGGACGACCAATGGTTATGGCTACTCATAAGATTATTGAAAACAATGGCGTATTAATTGCTGGTTCTGGTGCAGGACGTGGCTCAAACATTATGCAATTTGGTTGGAAAGCACCAAAACCAACTGCAGCAGATGCACAAGACCTTGATGGTTTTGTAAGTAAGAAGTTTATTCCTGAAATGCGTAAAGCATTTATGGATGCTGGCTACGATATGAAAGAAGATGGGGATGCAGCAGCGCACGATTCGGACTTTCTTGTCTGCCTTCGCGGAGTTATCTATCCTATCTTTGGAGATTATTCTTGGGATAGGGATAGCCGTGGGATTTATTACGCTGGCAGCGGTGGGGACGTTGCTCTTGGCTCCCTTATTGCTTATCTTGAGAATGTTGATAAAGATAACCCACATCACGTCCAAGATGCGATTACGCTTGCGATAAGAAATGCTTGCGAATGGGACGTATACACCGCCCCACCTATCGTAACTAGAGTGCAGTACGCAAAATGAGTAAAGAGTTTCGTACAAAAGTTGAGAACGCTCTACGTTTATTAGTTGATAATGACGAAGATGGAAAAGATTTTATCTGTTCTGGTTGGGTATTAGTTAGCGAATGGGCTGACTACAATGGAACAAGATACCTACACACTGAAGTAAGTTCAGAAATGACCCCGTGGAACGCGGCAGGTATGTTGAAACTTGCTGAAGAATACAACAGTGAATTAATTGATATAGACCCAGAGGAGGATGAGGATGCCTAGAGGTGGTGCTAATGGTGGACCACAATACAATCCTGCCAACATTTCTGCTACTGGTGGTGCTGGTCAATCTGGAAAGAACCCAGCACGTTATTACTCAGGTGGAACATACGGAGAAGGTAAAGCAATGATGGAACAACAGCAAGGTGCTCCTTTGGCTGCAACTCCTGCAGCACCTAAAACTCCTATAACACTTGGCAACCTTCCGCCAGTCACCCCAATAACTGCTCCTACTCAGTATCCTGAAGAGCCAGTTACAACGGGTTTGCCTGTGGGACCAGGAGCAGGACCTGAAGCACTTCTAATGCCACAAAGTCAGGATGCAGATACAGACGTTCAACGTCTAATGTCTTATCTTCCTGCGCTTGAGGCTGCCTCACTACGCCCTGAATCCTCACAAGCATTTCGTAATTATGTGAGAGTATTAAGGGCGCAGTTACTATGAGCGATAGAGAGATTGCACAAAAGGTTTTAGCGGAGCGTAAGAAGTCTCAGAACCCATCTTTGTTTGATACTATCGGTGCGTTCAACAGATATTACAATGATAAGACAACTCCAAGTTCTCTTGCACTACCTGTTGATATTGGTAAGTATATTCCAGACAATGAGCGTTCTGCACTCATCAATGCTTTTGACCCAACCACGCGTTCATTAAAAAAAGATTCAACTTATTACAACGCAACTCTAAAACAATATCTTCCAACTGAAAAGGAACCTTCAAGTTTCTGGCAAAAAGTTGGTACAGGCTTAGAGCGTTCTTTTAATCTGGTTGCTCAAGGTATCAGTTTTGGTCTTTTGCTTGGTGAAGACAACAACCCACTATATCGTGGCGAATTTGATTTCAACAGAGTGCAAAATAGTTGGGAAGCAGCACGTAATATTTCTCCAGGTCAAGCACTTATGGCTAGTGACCTTAATGTTATTACTCCATTAATCAAGTCTGCCAATATGTTAACTGGTAATAAGGCTGATGACTTTATTAAATCACATATTTTATACGCAGCAAATGACTTTGATATTTATGATAAGTCTCAAAGAGACGAAGCATTTAAGGAACAGTGGGCGGGCAAGGTTCCATCTTTTACTGCAGACTTCTTAACACGTTGGTTTGCTGACCCAGCAATGATTGCTGGTAAGGGAGTTAAGTTATTCAATGCTTGGCGCTATGGCGTTAAGTCAATTGATGAATTTAAGACTGTTCTTGCTGGCGAATCATTAGCGGCAGAGGGAATTAAAGGCGCACCACAGCGTGCTAAAGAAAAAGCAATACGTCTTAAGTTCCAAGATTTCCTAGACCGTACAGACAATATGAACGAGCAGGAACTTTATCGTATTAAAGCGGTTCGTGAATCTTCAGACCCTGCAACTCTTGTAGATTTGCTATCAACTGCCAATAAGATTGACGATAAGTTAGCCCGTCAAAAGGCTAAGACAGATTTAGTCCATATGGCTATGGGTGATGCTGACGCTTTTGTACGTTTGGCTGACCAGAATACAGTTCTTGCTGCAAAGGTCGGCAGCCTTTTAGATGAAGTTCCAGACGCTGCGTGGCTAACTGGTAAGTTAGGTCCTAATAAGCAGAAGACATTTGACTTTTACAATGATGGTGCAGAGTATGAGCGCAATCTAACTCTTATTGCTGAACACGAAGACGAAATCGCTAATATCTATAAGCAACTCAAGATTAATGGTGCAATGGACCCAAATAAGGTTCCATTCCTAGATATGGGTTCAGATTTCCGCCGTGCAATGGTAGCAAGCCAGAACTTTATTGATATGCGTGCAGGTTTTACTGGACCTATGGTTAGATTCCATACAGGATTCTTCTATAAGCGTCCTCGTACTTGGGTAGATTTCACAGATAACTCAGCAGTTCAGACAGTTGATAACCAACTTAGCCGTGTTCGTGGCTTATCTGAGATGCAGCAAAAGGTATATCAATCTCGCATTGATGATTTGAATGTTAAGTTAACAAATGCTGTAGACGAAACAGCAAAGGCTGATATTCGTAAAGAGATTGAACGCACTAATGCGTATATGGCTAAGGCTACATTTACCGTAGAACGCCGTAATAAATTATTTCAGAAGTTTGTTGAAGCACAATCTCCTGAAGAGCGTGCTATGGTTCACGACTTAATTGAGGCTGAAATCTTTTCAACCGTAGGTCGTCAGTTTGGATATTCAAATGCCGAAATCCAAGAAGCATATTCATTCTTTACCACAAAGCGCCAGCGTTATACAAACTTAATCAAGGAACGCGCATACACTGGAGCAACTGACCCTATAACTGGAGCACCTGTTGGTGCTAAGTTACGTCCAATTGTAGATGAAGATGGATTAAACCACGTCTTCCCACTACCAATTAATGAAACACAGTTGTTAAAGCAAAAGCCTGTACTTGATATTGATACTATGTATAAGGTTTTGAAGCGTTATCACCGAGCAGATATGCTTGAAGACTTTAATGGTTTGGCATATAACACATATCGTGGTTATCGTGCAGTAGCACAGGGAACCAATATGATGATTGATGCCCTAGATGACTTCCTAAAGTTCCAAGTTCTTGCACGTTTAGGTTATCCAATACGTAACGTAACCGAAGGAAACCTACGTGTTATGTCTGTATCAGGTGCAATGATTCTACTTGCTGCTGCTGGCTCTGCTTCTAAGCGTGCTGGCAAAGGTTTACTAGGTAAAGTAACTGGTAAGAACGCAGTTCGTGATGCACTAGAAGATGCAGAACGTGTACGTCTTGAGGCTATGCGCCTACAACTTGCTGTTGAACGTGAACTTGCTGAGGCTCCCGACGAGGTTGATGCCAGAATTGCTGAGATTGATGCAATCCTAGAGGGCAAGAAGATACCTACAGATGAATTTGGTGTAGGTGAGATTGAAATGTTCGGTCTTAAACTACAAGATGCTAAGGGTTTAACTGCAGAACAGGCTGCTTTCTATAACGAAAAGTATGTTGCTAACGCATCTCGTGCAGTTGATGCTAACTTTAATGCTTTACGCAATACATTAACCCACGTTACACAGATGACTGGTGACTGGGTTAAGATACCTGGTACAGATGCTAACTGGGAACAGGCTTATTTGCGTGTAGTTAACCAGCAAATTCGTGGTTCTAAGATTGCTTCTCAGTATCTAGATGGCAAATCAGTAGAAACAGTAATTGATTACTTAACTAAAGACCCTACTGGTCGTGAGATTGCTAAGAAGATTAGCCGTACTACAGGTAAAAATGCCCGTGAAATTGCAGAAGAAAACTATGAGAATGTCCGTCACTTATTCCCAGAATGGGCTGTTGGCTTAAAGGATAAGGCAGCAAAGGGCAGACTTAGTGCAGATGATATTAAGAGTTACTTCTCAGATACTAATCGCCGTCCAGAAGTAAACGGAACTCAGATTGCTGCAGCAACTGAACGTAATCCAATTGCAGCAATTCCATCATATATTGCTGATAAGTTCTATAAGTATGCTGGTGAAGTTCCAGAAAGCACACTAGTTCGTTCTCCATTATATGTTGAATTATATCGTCGCCGTCTGGCAGCATTAG
>Ga0075472_10000245_pt1 | contig 21848 bp, 19 predicted proteins | sample DEB19_08_DNA_3_FD_77014 | JGI IMG/M metagenome (GOLD analysis project Ga0075472, IMG submission 77014) | Aqueous microbial communities from the Delaware River and Bay under freshwater to marine salinity gradient to study organic matter... | ecosystem: Environmental > Aquatic > Marine > Coastal ...
AAAATTAAAAAAATTATTGAATGTCCAAATGTTACAACAGAACAATTTGTATATGATTTAGAGACAGAAAAAGGAACCTTTTTAGCAGGTGTTGGAGAAATAGTCTGTCAGAATACAGACAGTTGTTTCCTCCGCTTTAAATTTAATCGTAAGAATTTTGAAAAAAATAGAAAGGATACGTTTACATTAGCTACTTTATGTGGTGATAAATTAACAAATGATATTTTTAAAAGAAAACCAATTGAATTAGAGTTTGAGAAAGTGTTTCATCCTTTTATTTTACTGACGAAGAAAAGGTATATTGCAAATAAATATGAAAATCCCAAGGATCCATTTGAGTTAAAATGTGTGGATGCAAAAGGTATAGCATTAACTAGAAGAGATTATTGTCCAATGGTTAAAAAATGTTATAAGGAGATTATTGATACTATAATTAATGATGAATCTATTAATGGAAAGGTATGTAAGGAACAAAAAGATTGTATAGGTTTAAGTATTGAATTATATAAAAAGTATTTGTGTGATATTTTAGAATATAAAATTGATATTAATGATTTAATAGTATCGGCAATGCTTGCGGCGAGTTATAAAACAAGGCCGGTTCATGTTCAATTGGCAGAGAAATTGAAATTAAGAAAAGAAGAGGTTCAAATAGGAGATAGAATACCGTATATTTTTATAGAAAGTGATGATCCGAAAAGTGCAAAGTCGGAACTTGGTGAGGATCCACAATATGCTATAAAAAATAATTTAAAATATAATAGAAAATGTTATATAGAACAATTAGCTAAGCCGATTTTGGGTTTTTATAAAATAGTTTTAAAAGATAAAGAAAGTTTATTAGATGATATTATAGAATATACAAATAATTGTTTAGTTAAATGTGGTGGTAAAAAGATGAAACCAAGTGATTTTAAAATTGAAGAATAAGATTAATTTGTTAAAAATCTAATTTTTTTATATAGCTAATATGTATTCTATGAGGATACAGTACATATCAGATATACATTTAGAACATAGAAAGGATTATTATGTTAATCCAGTCGCTCCGAATTTAGCTTTATGTGGTGATATAGGTCATCCATTAAAGGAGAATTATAATTATTTTATTAATAGATGTGCAAATGATTTTAAAAATGTTTTTGTGATTTTTGGGAATCATGAATTTTATACAAAAGCATCTGAGAAATATACAATGGATGAAATTATAAATTTAGTTAAATTTCCTAAAAATGTGTATTTTTTAAATAATAATAGTGTATATTTAAACATATATGATAATTCTGTTACATTAGAACTTCCAGAAGATATTCGAAATTATATTAAAATAATTGGTTCTACATTGTGGTCAAACATTGATCCAAATATAAAAAGGTATATTAATGATTATAAGAAAATATGGATAGAACATGATAGAAAACTGGATAGTATTGATACATTAAATTTATTTAATACAAATGTTAGTTATATTTTAAATGAATTGTCACGTGACCTAGATATAGATACGGTTTTATTAACACATCATGGTCCGCATCCAATGTGTAATGGAGAATATAAAAATAAAATTAATAAATTTGGAATTGATGTATCTTCAGCATATGTTAGTTTTATTAAAGAATTATATACTTTTAAAAATCTTGTAGTTTGTATTTCTGGTCACACACATTCTAGTATTAATAAATATTTATATACAGACAATAATAAAATATTGTTTTTATCAAATCAAGTGGGATATAAAGGTGAAGATAAAAACATATTAAAATATAATCCAAGGGCTGTATGGAGTTACTTTTAAAAAAGTAACATCAAAACAGGGCTCGCGCCTGCAAGAGCTACATGAATATGAATTATAATAATGGTTCTTGTCTTTTTTGATAATACTTTTTAAAAACGATTAATAATAATTGAATTTAAAGTTTATCTATTATTAATTATAAATGAATAAACAAAAAATATTTTTATATACAAGTGATATTGCAAGTTATATTGGGCAAAATAAGTGGGATTATGTTACACCTTTTGAACGTTTATGGAAACGTTGTGATAAAGATAATTATAATTTAATTTTAGAAAAGGCAAAAAGAAATATAAATGAAAGGAATTTACAAATTAAAATTTTAGATAAAGAAGTGGAATTATTAAAAGATGATTTATTAAATAAACGTATAACTAAAAGACAATGGCAAAGTCAAACTGATAAATTAGTTGATAAGAAAAGTATTATATTAAGTGAAATTACAAATTTAAATGAACGAGTTGATGATATAGATTTAAATCAAAAACAAAAATTGGAAAAAGTATTAGGTAAAAAAAATATAGAATCAATTGAATCTAGAGATATTGAAACAGATAATAAAAGGGAAAATGTTAGTAAGATTATTGAAACATTGCAAATGACAGATACGGCTAAAAAAAATCTTATTAAGGAAACAGAAAGTTTTATAAATAAAACGCACGGAACATTAAAAGAAGAAAGTGCTATTGAAATATATGAAAAAAAATTTAATATAAAATTAAATACAACTCAGGAATTTTATAAATGTAGTTTAGATAATTTAAATACAAGTCAATTTGAATGGTATATTGGTGGGAAAGTTGATGGATTATATATTGATGAAAAGGATAGATCAAAAAGTTATATAGTAGAAGTTAAAAATAGAACTAAGGGATTTTTTTCTACATTAAGAGACTATGAAAGAACTCAAATTCAATTATACATGTATATGTTGGATATATCATTTTCCAAGTTGGTAGAAAAATATAATAATCATATTAGAATTACATTAATATATAGAGATGACAATTATATTAATGATATTTTAAGTTATTTAAATACGTTTATAAATAATTTTGAGAATAACTTTCTAAATAATGAAGAAAAACAAATGGAATTTGTATTGTGTGATAATGATTTAAAAAAAGTTTTTTTAAAAAAGTTATATTTAAATGATATAACAAACAAGATAAATATGAAAATATTAGAAATGTCTAATGATAATTCAATTGATTGTTTGATTGATGATTTAGATTAATATTTAATTCATTTTTAAATAAAAATAATTTATTTAGAAATATTAGAGTATGTTAGTTGATAATAACAGAATAATTGGAAAAGATCTTGATACATTAAGTATTGTAAATATTGTTTTTGTAAAAGAGCCATTGCCACCATATACATATAGTGTTTTATTATCAGAACATACATATAATGTTACTTTATTTCAATTATTAATGAATATTTTAATTTGTGGTGCGAGAAAAATATATGGTGATTGTATAACAGTAGATACAATAACAAAAGATCAACTTGAAACATTACAACGATATATGATGAGTATTGGGTATATCATTAAATATAATTATACATATGATGAACACAATATTCCAATTAAAGTTAATATATGGTTTGAACCATATATGTTTGAGAGTAAATGTAATGGGATGATTCGTTATTATAATTAAAAAATGAATTTATATTAAGTAAATATTATTTATTTAATATGAAAAATATATGTCAAGATATTTTTAACAATATAGGTGAATATTTATCTATATTTGATATAGCTAAACTTAAAATGACAAATAAGTTATTGAGAATTTTTGTAATTAATTTTGAAGAAATATATTTAACAAAACAATTAAAAACAATTAATAATGGTTTGAATATGCAAGTAAATAAAAAATATTTTTATACACAAATGAAAATGGTTATTTACAATATGTATAATAATAAAGATATATTTAATAATACAATTTTAAATAATCCAATTTTAAATAATATAATTTTAAATATATATAATTATTATGATGATAAGTTACACTCTTATTTAAATATTTTAAATATCTTAATTTTAAATTCTTTTATAAATATTGCGTGTTATCCGGATAGGATTGATATTAATTGTGGTTTAAATTTTTTAAAAAATTTTAATAAACCGGATTATTTTGTAAAGTTTCAGGATATAATAATATATTATTACATATATGTATTATATTATATTCATGGTAAGGTTGTATATAATAAATTTAGAATAATGTATGATATTTCACCTTATGTTACAAATATATATTGTTTAAGGAAAATATTTACATATCGTATATTAGATTTATCAAAGACATCTTTTATATATTGTTGTAATTTAGAAATGTGTGTTATTGATAATATATATAATATATGTGATACAAAATTTTCTTATTATAATGATGATTTAATATCTCATAATTATAGAGAAATAAAAACTTTGTTATATAATTATTCAACAGAATATTATAATATTTTAATAAATAGAGAAAATGATTTATTGAATACAAAAATATTTGTGAAAAATCCAATAACAAATAGAAGGATGCGTGTTAATGGGAAAAGATGGGTACATGTTATTTGTAATTTAAAAAAAAAAGATAAAAATATGTATAATAATATGGTTGATGATATTGTAAAACAACAAAACATATTGCGTAATAAAATATTTGGATAATTTGTAATAAATGATTAATTATATATATAAATATTATTGAGTATTTATATATGCAATTATTTGATAATATAAAAGATTGGGCAAAAAAATCTATTGTTGATGAGATTTTAATATTTGCATTAATAATAGCTGTTGTTGAAAATATTGCACAAAATACTATAAAACAAAATCAGACTAATTCTTTTAAATTTTTAATAGGTATTCTTTTGTATGTTTTTATTGGATATTTATTAGATTATACATACAGTAATTATCAAATTAGTATATTAAATACTATTTGGTCATGTATATCAATTATATTAGCTATATTAATGGGATATATGTTTTATGATGAACCAATAAATATTTGGAAAATTTTAGGATTGATTTCAGCAATCATGGCTATATATTTTATATATTTATCAGATAAATAAAAATAAATAATTGAAAAATTATATTTTTTAAACTTTATAATGTTTTGTATAAAATCCATTACACCTATTATATTTGGTATATTATCTAATTTAACATTTTTAACATTATCAGTATTAGCATTTATAGGACGATATCCATTTAAAAATAAAAATGATAATTTAGGTATATTGTTTGCTGTTGTGTTTTTATTTGCATTTTATCCTGGTATGTTATTAGGAAAATGCATAAGTTATTTTTTTAATATATGTACATGTGTAAAAAATCAAGAACCAGTATTAACTTTTGAAACAAAAGTAATTAAACGAGATATTAAAAATGTGATTAAAAATCAAAAACAAAATCATAATATTGATTTTTAGAGTTCGATTAATGGAATAATATATTTAGTGTTTATACTTATTAATTTTTTATTAAAATGTAAACTAAATAATCTGTCTAGATAATTAGGTCCTCTAGATAATATTTTATTTAAAAGTTTGTGTTTTCTTTTTGGTAAAATATTAATAATATGGTTTGTATATAAATTATAAATAAACATAAAATCATTTAAATAGATTGATTTATCTATTTTATTTAAGCGTTTTGAAGAAACATAATCATGAAATAAATATTGATGTATATTAATTTCTTGCAAGTACAAAATATTTAAATATGTAAAAAATTCGTTGTGTAAAATTTTAAATTTATGTATATATGTTTTGTTATATCGAGTCATATAATTTTTATTAAAATATTTTGAAATAATCCAAAATTTATTAATTGTAGAATAATCTTTGACATAAAAATATATATTATATATAATATCGTATGGAAGAGTCATTATTAATTATTTAAAAATTTAATAATTATTCATTTTTTAAATAATTATTGAATTTGTTTAAAAAAATGAATAATTAACAAATATTATAATTTTTATTGAATAGTGTTATGGAAAAGTATTTTAAATCAAATTTAATAAAACTACAAGATGATTTTTATAAAAATGATATTGATTTTCAAATAATTGAATGGTGGGCGCAAGATGAAGAAGAAGAAGATGAAGAAGAATATGAAGAAATTTCTGAAGAAACAGACAATAAGATAAATAGTAGTTATGTTATAAGATGTTTTGGTGTAACAAAAACAGGTGTTAGTATTACGTGTAAAATAACTAATTTTAAACCATTTTATTATATTAAAGTTCCTGATAGTTTTAATCGTGTTCATTTGCATCATTTTTTGAAATACATTGAATCAGGTTATATGTTACGAAATTTCAAGAATCCTTTAGCTAAAGAAAATGGTAAATATTTATCTAGTATAGTGGAACGAAAAGATTTATTTGGATTTAGAAATGGAAAGTTATATAAATACGTAAAGTTAGTTTTTAATAGTTATACAGCACTTATGAAAAGTAGATATTTATTTAAAAAGGCAATATCAATTGAAAATGTAACAAAGAAACAGACTAAATTTAAATTATATGAAAGTAATTTTGAGCCATTTATGCGTTATTGTCATATTAAAGATATTTTAATGGCTGGATGGATAAGATTACCAAAAGGGAAATTTAAGACAACGCAAGATACAGCTACTACACAAGTTGAGGTAGAGATTGATAAACGAGACGTTGTTTCATTACGTGATTATCAAGATGTTGCAAATTTTTTACAAGCTAGTTGGGATATTGAAGTTTATAGTTATGATAGAACTTTTCCAGATCCAAAATTTAAGATGAAAAAAAATGGTGAAATAATTTATCCTAATGAAGTATTTCAAATAGCTACAACATATAAATATACTAATGATTCTGATGTTTTAGTTAAACATTTATTGACTTTAAAAAGTTGTGAAAGGATAGATAATCCTAATGTAATAGTTGAAGAATGTAAAAATGAAAAAGAGTTAATTAAAAGATGGTCGGAAGTTATATCTAAAATGGATCCTGATATTTTTTATACATATAATGGTGATAGTTTTGATTGTATGTATTTAATAGAAAGGGCGAAATTATTAAATTTGGTAACATCAAGAGTTATTGGTAATAAAACTGTTTTATCTGGTGATTTTTTATCAAATTTAAGTAGATTAACAATTAAACAAGCAGAAATTAAAAAAGAATATTTTAGTTCAAGTGCATATGGTGATAGTGAGTTTAATAGAATTTATATTCCTGGTAGACTTAATTATGATTTATTAATTCATTATAAAAGAGGTATGAAGAAATATTCAAGTTATAAATTAGATAATATTGCATCAGAAGTATTAAAAAAGAATAAATTAGATGTTAGTGCTAAAGATATATTTAATTTATATGAAAGTGGATTACCACAAGATATTAAACGAATAGGTGAATATTGTATTGTCGATACAGAATTACTTCAACAATTAGTAGATAAACAGTTAATTTTGACAAATATTATGCAATTGGCAAATGTTACATTTGTTCCTATTGGATTTTTAACAACAAGAGGGCAAACAATAAAAGTGTTTTCACAAATTTTAAGAAAAGCTAGACAAATGGATTTTCTTGTTCCTCATACAAATTTTAATGAGGATAGTTATTCAATTACTCTTAAAATGAAAGAACAAGATGTATTTACAGATGAAGATATTGGGCAATATATAGAAATAGATTTAGGACTTGTAAAAAATGTAGAGGGATCTAAAACTACAAGAAAAAGTATAAATGCTAAGGTCTCGGAGGTAATAGATGAAACAACAGTTGTAATTTTAAGTGATACAGAAATTTTTGAGGAATATTATAATCGTAAATTGAAATACCGAAGACAAGAACATATAGTGTCTCGATTATTTACAAATGAAGATGAAATAGATAGTAGTTTTACAGGTGCAACTGTTTTAGAACCTGTTCCTGGTATGTATTTAGATGATAACATTGCAGTATTAGATTTTGCAAGTTTGTATCCTACAATTATGATTAGTCGTAATTTGTGTTATAGTACTTTTGTTCTAGATGAAAAATATCTCAATATACCAGATGTTAATTATGAAAAGATTGCTTGGGATGATAATATAGAATATAAATTAAAACATACATGTGAAGCTATTGGTAAAAGTGGTAAGACAAAAGGTGAAATATGTGGTAAACAAGCTTATTTTGAAATAGATAACAAGTATTATTGTAGAATTCATGACCTAAACAAAAAATCAAGAAGTTCTGATGAAAAATTTCAAAAACGTAAAGTAAGTTATAATTATACAATTGTTCAACCACATAAAGACAAAGAAACTGGTAATGTTGAAAATAAAGGTGTATTACCAGCATTATTAGAAGAATTATATGCAGAGAGAAAACGTGTAAAAAGAGAAATGGCTGAAGCTGCAAAAAATGGTAATAAATTACTTGAAAGTATTCTTGATTCAACTCAACTTGCGATAAAAGTTTCTTTAAATTCTACATATGGATTTTTAGGAAGAGGTCAAGGTAATTTAATCTTAAAAGAACTTGGAAGTATAGTAACAAGTGTAGGAAGAATGTTGATTGAACAAACAAAAGAATATGCAGAAGGACCTTTTTTAGAATATATTAAAGAAAGTGGTGTATCATCACAACGTTTGGAATATCAAGATTACAAATTATCAGATGAAGAAAAAAGATTAGTATTAAAACAATTTAAAATTTGATTTTTAAAAATTGAATAATTAAGTTTATTAATAATTTAATAATCCATGTCTGAATTAGATAAAGTATGGAATGATTTTAATTTAGAAAAGAATAGTTCTGAATTAAATGAAACATCTAAAAATAATAGATATATTTGTAGTAATTGTAATAGTAATAATTTACAAAATGATAATTATGAGGTTATATGTATGGATTGTGGTTTAATAATAGAAGAAGATAGAATTATATCTAATCAAACATTTGATAGTAATGTTTCTCAAGTGAAAAAACGAACATACAATAAATTATCTAAAATGCAAGAGTGGTATATGTGGTCAAATGAAGAAAAAAATATATATAAATTAAAAACATATATTATAGATTTGTGTAATAAATTGAATATACCAGAATTTTTATTTGAGAGTATTATTGAGTTATGTGTAAATGTTATTGAAACAATTAAAAAAACAGATGGAACAAAACGTGCTAGAGTAAAGGATGGTATTTTAGTTATATGTATTTATTATATGACAAAAGATACTAGTACACCATTTTCTTATATAGATATGGCTAAAAGATTAAATTTAGATATAAAATATGTAACTAGAGCAGAAAGAATGATATTAGAATTAGTTAATTCTAAAAAGTTGAATTTAAATAAAAATATAATGTTGGATACAAAAAAACCGTTTGATTATATTAAAGAATCAATTAACAAATATAATTTAAATATTTCTCAAGATACTTTAGGACTTGTAAAATTATTAATTGAAATATGTGAAGACAATGATTTGTTATTAGATCATACACCTTTATCTATAGGTGCTTCATGTTTTTATTATATTTTAAAATTAAAAACAATAGAAATAGATTTAAAAATGTTTTCAGAATTTTATAATTTGTCTATAGTAACAGTAGTAAAAACATATAATAAATTAAAAACATATGAAACAAAAATTAATAAAATATTAATAAAATATAATTAATTTTATATATAAAAAATATTGATATATAATATATAAAAATGGGTAATTATGCTAGTGTAGGAGATAGTTATACAAAGGGAGAAAGTGATGAACGTTATCCTTTAAATACAGAATTTAAGACTGCTATTAAAGCTGGTAATGATGGATTAATTCAAAGATATACAAAAACAGAAAGTGACAATCTTTTTCAACCTAAAGGCACTTATGCTACATTATCTGATATTGAAAATAAAATAAAAACTTATCCATCAGTAGATAATGTATATACAAAAACAGAATCTGATTCTGCATTTTTAAAAAAAGTTGATGCTGCAAATCTGTATCAACCAATTGGTGGAGAATATGCAAAGATTGCATTTGTTAATGATAAATTTGCAGGATTAGAAAAATCAATAAAAACACAATCTATAAATCTTGGTGATTATTCACTTGAAACAAATGCAGAGTCGCAATTATGTTTAAAAAGAAAAGACGGAGTTCAAACTTTTTGTTTTGATGGAAAAATTGTAATTAAAAAATAAATTATTAATTTATTATATAAAAAATATTTATTTATTTATATAATATATATACAATAATGGGTAATTATGCTAGTGTAGGAGATAGTTATACAAAAGGTGAAAGTGATGGACGTTATCCTTTAAATACAGATTTTGAAAATGCTATTAATGCAAGATATACTAAATCTGAAAGTGATACTCGTTTTCAACCTAAAGGCACTTATGCGACATTATCAGATATTCAAAATTCAATTAAAACTATTCCATCATTAGATAATACATATACAAAGGTAGATAGTGATGGTAAATTTCAACCAAAGGGTAACTATGCTTTAGTTGGAGCTAGTTATACAAAGGCAGAAGATGACGCAAAATTTGCAACATTTGCAACTAAAACAGATCTTAATAATGCTGCTAAATCTGCAACCGATACATTTGCAACTAAAACAGATCTTAATAATGCTGCTAAATCTGCAACCGATACATTTCAACCAAAGGGTAATTATGCTTTAGTTGGAGCTAGTTATACAACGGCAGACAGTGATGGACGTTATCCAGCATTAGCTACATATAATGCTGCTATAAAAACTGTTAATGATGAATTAGCTGATAGATATACAAAGGGTCACAGTGATACTACATTTGCAACAAAAACAGATCTTAATAATGCAGCTAGTTCTGCAACTGCTACATTTCAACCAAAGGGTAATTATGCTTTAGTTGGAGCTAGTTATACAACGGCAGACAGTGATAGACGTTATCCAGCATTAGCTACATATAATGCTGCTATAAAAACTGTTAATGATGGATTAGCTGATAGATATACAAAGGGTTACAGTGATACTACATTTGCAACAAAAACAGATCTTAATACAGCTGCTACTAATGCAACTAATACATTTGCAACAAAAACAGATCTTAATACAGCTGCTACTAATGCAACTAATACATTTGAAACTAAAACACGCGTACAAAGTCTTGTTAGTACAAATACTTTAAATGATTTAAAACCAAAAACAATGTGGTGTGCCGATGGTGAATTGTGTAATTTTCCAACTGGTAAAAAAGGAATTAATTGGGGTTATGGTGGAAGTAAAATTTATGATGATGGACATTTAACTTTTGAAACAGATGATAATTTTATATATAAATTTAATGGAGAACCTAAATTAAAAATAAATAATATAGATAATGGAGTAACAATAGATGCAAATGGTAGTGCTGGGAAAAATAGAATGCACATTAGTGGTGGTGAAAATTTATATTTGTTAAATAAAGGTGGAGTTATTGTTAGTAGAGCATGGGGAGGAAATGGTAATCTTAATGTTGAGGGTGGTTTAATAGTTCAAGGTAGAGATATTCTGGCTGAATTAAATCAATGTGTAAGAAAAGATAAAAAGTATGGAATAAGATCTGCAAGAGGTGGCTATCTTTCAGATCAGGGTGGATGGAAAGGAAAACCACAGGGTGCTGATTGGTGGGAAACAATGTATATGGATGAATTGCCATTTTAATAATTAAATAATTAAATAATTAAATAATTGTAAAAAAAAAATATTGTTGTATAATATATAAAATATTAGTCGAATCTGACGGTATATTTGACATTTTGTTTAGATACACTTCTGGATGCAGATACACTTAAAGGGATTCTGGTGTTTTAGACTTAAAAATGGCAATTAGAGCAAATAGTCAAATGTGGGTTCAAGATAATTATTATTCACAAAAATGAATAAATGGTTATAAAATAATTAATAATATAATTTATATTATTAATTTTAAGATTTTTTTTTAATGAAGATTATGTTAGTTGCATTGCAACTCCTGCAGCAATTGATGAACATATAGAACACACAAAACATATTATAATAGCTATTATTAAATTATTTCCACTAAGCCCAAGTCCTTTAAAAATTCCTCCAAACAGTCCACCTGCAGCAGCACCTGCACCACCTGCAACACCACCTGCAGCAGCACCTACCCCTGCACCCAATGCACCAGCTGCTCCACCTACAGTTTCACCAGCGCCTTTTACTTGTTGAGCTAATTGACTTTCATAAGTAGTATATAAAGTCATAGACCCTTTAGTACCAGCTGTGGTTATTTTTTCATCACAAGAAACTTCTATTTGAGTAGAAGAAATAATTTTTGTAATAGTTCTTTGACCGGTATTATCTAACGATGGGATAGAATCTGTTTCAGTAAATGAAACTTGATCAGTTGTAGTAATTTTTTCTGGTTCATCAAATATAATTATTGCTTTATATGAAGTATCTAATGGCGATGACGAATCTTTAATAGATTTAATTTTAAATTTTCTTCCGTTTTTCCTGTTATATTCTGCTAAAGCAGTACCAGCTAAATATCCTCCTACACCAATAACAGCTGCTGCAATTGCAGCTTTTTTTGCTACAGATGCTGCAGTTTGTTTACCAGCTTCTTTTGTAACTTTTTCAGCTCCTTCTTTTGTAACTTTTTCAGCTGTTTCTTTTGCTGCTTTTTCAGCTGTTTCTTTTGCTGCTTTTTCAGCTGCTTCTTTTGCTGCTTTTTCAGCTGTTTCTTTTGCTGCTTTTTCAGCTGCTTCTTTTGCTACTTTTTCAGCTGCTTCTTTTGCTGCTTTTTCACCGATTTCTTTTGCTGCTTTTTGAGCTGCTTCTTTTGCTGCTTTTTCAGCTGTTTCTTTTGCTGCTTTTTCAATTGCTTCTTTTGCCGCTTTTTGAGCTGCTTCTTTTGCTGCTTTTTCAGCTGTTGCTTTTGCTGCACCTTCAGCTGCTTGTTTTGTAATTTTTTCAAGAAATTCTTTACTTGCTCCTTTACTCAAACTTTTAGCAAATGCAGCAGACATTTATTATTATACAATAAAATAAAAATATTTAATTTTGTAATTTTATAAAATATTTTTATTTTATAAAATATTTTTATTGTATATATATAATAATAGATGGAAGAGCCTATAGAAGAAGATTATTCATTATTTGGATTATCTATTTCAAGTAGCGTTATAGTTTTTAGTGTTATGGTAGTAAGTATTATTGGATACTTTTTGTATAAACAAAAACAAAAACAAGATCAAGAAAAAAAAGATAAAATATTAGAAGAAGCTTTTATAAGAGGTTATACTCAAACATCTTCTAAAAAAACTACACCTGTAGCATCAATTACACCTGCTGCTGGCACGCCTGCCAGAATTCCATCAATTACACCTGCCGATGGCACGTCTGCACCTACTACCAAAACTCCTACATCAATTACATCTACTGCTGGCACGTCTGCACCTACTACCAAAACTCCTACATCAATTACATCTACTGCTGGCACGCCTGCACCTACAACAACACCTTCTAAAACAACAACTCCTACACCTACAACAACACCTTCTAAAACAACAACTCCTACACCTACATCCAAAAAATCTATACCTGAAACAACTGAAGGTCCACCTTCTGAAATAGCAAAATATGGAAATATTATAAAAGATGTTGTAACTGATAAAAATGTTGTCGCTGCTATTGGTATACAATTAGGTGTAGAAGCTGTTATTAAAACAGTTAGAAATAAAGTAGTTCAAAAAACTGTTGCAAAATCAGCATATAAATTTGCAGAACAAGCATTAAAATTAACTGCTCGTGTTTTACAAAAAATGGGAGCAAAGGGAGGAGCAGCACTGTTGTCTCGTCTTGGATTAAGATCAGGTCAAAAGGCTGCAGAAAAAGCAGCTCAACTACTCGCTGCAAAGGCTGCACAAGCTGCAGCAAAAACAGCTGCAAAATCAACATCAAAATTAGCTTTTGCTGGATCTATGGGTCCAGTTGGAGCAGCCATGCTTGCATTTGATGTTTTAAGTATGGGTTTAGATATAGGAGACGCAGGTGGATATGGAAAAATGGGTACATTAGCTGAGTATATTAAAATGAGAGATGGAATAAACGCTGAACTTAAAAAAGCATTTGACGAAGCAGGTGGAAAATATCCAAGTATTGTAGGACCACTTGATAAATTATCATCAGAAGATTATTCTGCAAGAATTCCTAAAGAAGTTGAAAGACTTATGGATCCAGAAAAAAACCCTAATGAACCTTTAGTTAAACCAATGTTCGACAAACTTACAGAAGATGTAACAAAAGGTATAATTAAGATAGAAGATACTGAAAAACCAGAAGTAATGGATAAATATATGGCTTTAATAGATATGGATAAACTTATAGAAAAAGCTAAGAATAATATATGTACATCTCTAGGTGGTAAAACTGTTGATAGAGGTGGTTCAGATTTTCAATGTTCTTATAAAGATAGACAACAATGCGAATCTAGTTATTCCTGGCCTCTTAAGGAAGATGACTCAAATGAAATATACGCAGAGTATAAAGATGATTTATTCGGTGGGGCTTGTATAGGCCAAAGTTCTGGAGTTAGAGGTATATGCGACTCAGTTAATATTCCATATGATACTCAAACAGGTCTTTGTAAAATTAATGAAACATATTGTAAAAGTAAAGGAGCTGATTGGGCATGGAATAATGACATAAAACAAAATGATTGTATGATTAATCAAGGTCAAAATATAGCAGAAATGATTTTTGGTACTACTATTGTCAGAGGATTAAAACAAATTTTTGATCCAGCACAATATGAAAAATGTAATGGTGACGAAACTGATGACGGATATTTTTGTAGAAAAGTTGGTTGTAAGGAGGGTGATGAGATAAATGGTTCTATGTGTTATCCTAAATGTAGAACTGGATTTCATCCAGTTGGATGTTGTGTTTGTTCTCCTGATTGTCCTGATGGATGGACAGATGATGGTGCTTTTTGTAGAAGAGCAGGTTATTGTGATTCTAATGAAGATAAAGATGGAGCGTTATGTTATCCTAAATGTCGAGATGGATTTTCTGGAGCTGGTCCAGTATGTTGGAAAAACTGTCCTGCTGGATATAAAGATCTTGGTGCATTTTGTAGTCGTGGAGGAGAAGTAATTACTAAAAAAAGTAGAATCGCAGACTGGGAATCTTGTGGTCCAGATGGTTATGATGTAGCTGGTACGTGTTGGAAACATAATTATAAGGATTCGTGGGGTGCTGTTGGCTGCACAGGTCCACAACAGCGACCAACATACGTTTGGGGAAATAGAACTGGGTGGGACGATTGTTATAGATTGGATTTTCCATATGTTTCAAAAAATATAGGTGATAGAGCTAGGACTTGTAATTCGAATGAAACTAATATAGCAGGTATTTGTTATGAGAGATGTCCGGAAGGATATGTAGATGATGGTCTTCTTTGCAGAAGACCAATAGAGACAATTACTAAAGAATCTTATGGTAGAGGTGGGGGGACACCAGATACAAAAATTCAGGCAAAACCTAATACAAGTTATGGTCGTGGTGTAGGATATGGTGGTGTAAATGTAAGAGCTAAAAAGCGTATAGTACCATTTAGTACAAAAGACAATTAAAATACAATTTAAGACAAATTATTACCATTTGTTTATGGGAATTAATAAAAACGTTTATAATTTAGATTTTTAATATTTTTGGTATTATATATCATAAATATTACGATAAATAATGAATAATTTTTTTAAAGATTTTAATGAATTTTATGTTCAAAGAAGATTTTCAAAAATACCAGAGCCATATCCAAAAAACGAAATATACAATGATTATAATTCTGCAAAAAAAATAGAAATAACAATAAATCCGGGTGATATGTTATTTATTCCAGCAGGTTGGTTTCATTATGTTTTATCAGAAAAAGTAGATCAAAATTCAAAAATGAATATTGCTACTAGTTTTTTTACAGAATATACAAATGGTTGTCTAGATTGTAGAGATTTTTCTAATTTTACATTTAATACATCAAGTGTAACAAAAGAAAGCGTAACTACAATTAATTATGATAAATATATAAAATCATCGACGCCTTTTATTTTAACAGATTATTTTAAACATAATAAAAAATGGGTCTTTTTTAATATGAATAATAAAAATATTAAAAAATTTTTTAAAAATCGAAACGTATTGATTACGAAATCAAATAATAAACATTTTACTTCAAACTATATTAAAAATATTTTTCCAAATTCGTGTATAGAAACATATATGAATATAGATGATTTTTATAAATTGGGAATTAATAGTGAGAATAATCAGAATTATTATTTAATACAATCAGAAATTAAAAATATAAACATCGATTCTATTAAACCTATGTTTATTCAAAATGAACCATATGCAAATTTTAATCTTTGGATAAATTTTGGAAATATATATAGTAGTTTGCATTATGATCAACATAATAATATACTTACACAAATACAAGGTTCTAAAAAAGTTATATTAATTCCGCCAAATGAAAGAGATAAATTACATCTTGTAAATCCTTTTAATACGAAATTTTTATGCAATTTAAATAAAGTTATAACAAAATTTAATATATTTATCAATAATTAATTTCACATATACTTTTATCAAATCTCCCTATACTTATAAGATAAGATACTATTTTATCATATTTACTATAGTCTCCTATTATTTCTACCGGAACTCCATTATCAGATAAAAATTTTGCCATGTCATCAATATTATTATTAAATATTTTTAAAAATTTTTCAAATGTCATATCTGGACATGTAGATTCAATTTTATCTATATCTTCATTTGTAAGATTTTCTTTTTTTACTAAGAAAAAGTATCTAATCAAAAGTATTATTATTATTATTATTAGCAAAATATTATACATTATTTTTATAATAAATAAAAATATTTTAATTATAATAAATTATTTTTATTTAATCAAATTTTACTGTATATTTGACATTTTGTTTGGATACACTTCTGGATGCAGATACACTTAAAGGTTGACGTTTTTGACAAGATTCTGGTGTTTTGGTATTTTTTTTAGATTTTAATGAATTTTTCATATCTTGCTCGATAATACTGAGGTTATCTTTGACATAATTTAATATATTATTTTCAAAGCACCATCTAAAGAAACATAATTGGCCGCAACTGGTTTCTATATGATCTTTGTCGTTATAATAGAAAATGATCTTATTCTTACGACAAAAAGGGTCAAAATGTTTCTTGCTGAAGGATTTTAATTGTAATTTGTAATTTTGATAAACGTCGATTGATCGTTTGTTATTTGTAATAATAGTTCTGTGTTTTTTTGCATAATTTGTAATAAACCAATCTAAAATTCTAAGTGAAATAACGCTATTTTGATCTATAATATTTTTGATTTGTTCTATATAAATAGAATCTTTATAAAAGTCAGTTAAAGATTTCATAAGAAGACTTAATTTGGTATCAATATCAAGATCACTTTGGGTAGAAGTTTCTTCTGATAAATTTGTTTTAATAGCTGTGGAGGTTTTTTGTTGTTTATTTATTGATAAAGACATTTTTATTAAATTTATAAATACTCTAATTTTTAAATTAAAAATTTAAAACGCGATAATGTAAAATAATATAAAAATTAATTAATAAAAAATTGAATTTGATTTAAACATAATTGTTTTATATAACTATAACAACAACAACAATTAAAAATGTCTATTATTAAAGCAGTCAATCTTGATTTGAACAAAGTTTCATTCTCAGACGTAAAAACTGACAATCACGGGAGAAAAATGGTTTATGTAAATTATAACGGTGGCAAAATTATGGTTCAAACACCAAAAATGTATGTACCAAATGGTATTAAAAGATGGCGTAAAAAGGATGCAGTTGATAACAAAGATGATTCGTTTGAAATGGAAATGTCTTTTGGTGGAGAGGACAAAGAAGATAAGAATTCAGTTGAGATTCGTGAATTTCATACTAAGTTGGAAGAATTTGATGAATTGGTTAAACAAACTATTGTGTCTAAAAGTAAGGAATGGTTGGGGAAACAAAAGGTTTCTATGGAAACAGTTGAAGATGCGTATTATTCACCATCTGTTAAAATTCCAACTGATAAAGATGGTAATGTATTAGATTATCCATCTCGTGTGCGTGTAAAGTTAGATCGTGAAAGAGATCTTGATTCTGAAAATTTTACTGGTAGATTTTTGAGTAGTAAAAAGTATAAAACACCAGTTTTAATTTTTGATAACAATAAAACTCAGTTGGAGATGAATGAATCAAATTTTGATATGGTTGTTCCAAAGGGAAGTCAAGTTGTTGCGGTTCTTGAATTAGTATATCTTAGTATTACTAGTAAAATTTCTGCAAAGTGGAAACTTGTTCAAGCCAAGGTTTACAAAAATCAACAAAGTATCACTGGTTATGCAATGTTGGATGAAGATGAAGAACATCAAGATGATCTAGATACTGAAAATGAAGTTGTTGAAGCTACAAAAAAGCTTGATGTAAATGATGAAGAAGAAGTTGTAGAAGATGAAGAAGAGTTAGTAGAGCACGAGGAAGAAGTTGTAGAAGAAGAAGTTGTAGTTGCACCACCTAAACCTAAAGGGCGTGCTAAAAGAGGTGTTCAAGCATAAATAAAAAAGTAAAAAAAATAAAAAAAGTAAAAAAAATAAAAAAAGTAAAAATGTAAATTAAAAAGAGTATTATTTAATAGAGATATCATTTATTATAATATAATGATATCTCCGTTAGCTCAGTTGGTTAGAGCATTCGTCTTATACGCGAAGGGTCGTCGGTTCAAGCCCGACACGGAGAACTATCTTTTTATTAAATAATATATGTTATTTAACGTTTGATTAATAAAAAAATTGAATTTATATTGAAAAATATAATTATTTGTATAAAGTAAATGTTGTCGTCGTTTGAGTATTATTTTCCACCAATTTTTTTTTCCAAGGAGTTATCTGAGGAAGACAATAAACGTTATGAGTTATTTATTGAATGTATGGGTTCTTCTTGTTCTGAATCTTTACAAGATGATACTAAATCGATTATTTCAAATGAATCAGTTGAGATGATGATTGATAATAAGGATATTGGAAAGATCATAGGTAATAGAGGTAGTATAATTACAAATATAAGATTGGAGTCTGGTGCAAATATTAAAATATGTAATGATAGATTTGGAACCAAGCGTAAGATTAATATTTGTGGTAGTGAATTTGGTGTTCTTCTTGCTAAGGAAAAAATTATTGAATGTTTAAAAAAATAAAAATAAAAATAAAAATAAAAAAGGGCGTTACTTTTAAAAAGGTAACATCAAAACTAGGCTCACGCCTGCAATTAAATTATTACCAGTTATAGTATTAGTTGTTGCAGGCGTGAGCCTAGTTTTGATGTTACTTTTTTAAAAGTAACGCCCTTTTTTTATTTTAGTTAATTAAAAGATGATCTTGGTCTTCGTTGGATTTTTGGTTGTGATTTAATCATACGTCTTGACATTGGTGGTGGTGGCATTTTTGATTGTTGAAATAAAGATTTTAGTCTAACATGTTTATCTATATTATCAAAATTATTTAGAGTATTGTGATTTCGATCATAATAATAATAATCATCATCATAATAGTCATCGTGATCATAATAGTAGTCATCGTAATCATAATAATAATCTAAATAAGGATAATAACAGTTATAAGGATATGGATAAGGAAATGGATATGGATATGGATATGGGTATATATGTCTTGCTTGTAAATTATTTTGTCTTTTATACATTTGTTTAAATGTATACAATATATTATTTGTTTATTTTAAACAAAATGTATAAAATAAATGTTTTAATAAATAGGTAATGAGTAATTACTTAAAAATAAAATTATTTATAGAGATTAGAGTAGAGTAAAATTATATGGAGTTTACAAAAGTTATAGAGTGTATAGAATATTGTAAAAGTAATAATTTAGCATTTTTTAGAAGGGATTTAAATTCGAATTTTGCGAAAATTTTGGTAGCTGATAGTTATCAGAATATATTTGATAGAGTTAAAAATGGAGATAACAAGTATTATGAGTCGTGGTCGCCATCGCAGTATATGAAATTTTTTATTGATTATGAGAAAAAGACAGAGATTATAGATACAACGGATATGAAAAAACGTTTACAAAAGATAAATGAACAACAATTAACACATAGAAATGATATTTTGAGTATAATAAATTATGTAAGGTCTATTTTACAGAATATAACAGGAGTATATATATTAAAATCTATACCGGATATTGAGAAAAAGAGTTATCATATTATTTTTGAGGGTATTCATTTTTCAGATTATAGGAATATGAAATTATTTGTAGAAGAGCAATTAAAGCCGAAATTTAAGGATTTGTTTGATAAAAAGATTATTGATACAACTGTTTATGCGCCGAAATGTTTTAGAAGTTTGTTGTGTACAAAATATGGTCAAAATAGACCGTTATATTTATTAGATACGTCGGTGTTTTTAACTGAGTTAAGAGAGGATGTAATAAGTTTAGAAGATACAACGTTTGATCATTTTAAAAAGACATGTGTGACATTTATTGAAGGAAATAGTATTCTTTATAAATATAAATCAGTTGATAAAAAAAAAGAAACAAATAAAAAGGTACATTTAATAAATGATGGTGATATATATTCAGACAAGGAAATAATTAGAAAATATTTAGATATTCTTGATCCAGATAGATTTACAGATAGAAATAAATGGCTTAATGTGGGTTATATATTACATTCTATAGATAAAGAATCTAGTGATTTGTGGCATTATTTTAGTTCTAAATGGGAAAATTATGATGAAAAGAGTTGTGAAATAGCTTGGGATTCATTTGAAAATAGTGAATATATTTATACAATACATAATTTAATATATTTAGCAAAAATAGATAATCCTGATGATTATAGTGAAATAGCAGATGAAATACCGAATCATGATATAAAATATTTAAGACCATTTGATAATATTATATCAAAATTAATTTATAGATTATATGGTGAGAAATTTGTTTGTAGTAATCCTGAAAAAAATGAATGGTATTATTTTAATTCGATTAGGTGGGTAAAGGAAAACAAAAGTTTTAATTTAAGGAAATTGATGATTAATAATGTTTTTACAAAAGTAGAAAATTATAGACGATTATTAATAAAGGAAGGTGCAAGTGAAGAATTAATAAAAAATTATCATAATATTTTAAAATTATTAGGGTCGGGTAATAAACTTAATTGTTTAGAATTAGAATTTTATAATTCAAACTTTTATAAAATTATTGATCAAAATAAGGATTTAATTGGTTTTGAAAATGGTGTTTATGATTTAGTTACAATGGAATTTAGAAGGGGTATTAATAGTGATTATATTTCAATGTCAACGGGATATGAGTATATTTATTATTCGAGAGATCATCCTTTATATATTGAATTATTTGATCTTATTTGTAAAATATTACCAAAAGAAGATGTTAGAGATTTTACATTAAAATCTTTGGCAAGTTGTTTGGATGGTCATATAAGGGATGAGAATTTTTATATTTATTCTGGGAAAAATAATACAGGTGGTAATGGTAAAAGTACTATTACAGATTTATTATTAAAAGCATTAGGTGATTATGCATGTGTTAGTCCTGTTTCATTGATTACATCAAAAAGAGAGTCATCAAATAGTGCAAATAGTGCTTTAGCTAATATTATAAATAAAAGAGCTGTTATTATGCAGGAACCTGAATCAAATGAAATAATACAAGCAGGTGTGATGAAAGCTTTAACTGGTGGGGATAGAATTTCTACAAGAGAATTGCATTCTCAACAGTTTGAATTTAAACCAAATGCAAAATTTTTTTTATGTTGTAATAAAATTCCTGCTATTGATATAGATGGTGGAACAATTAGACGTTTAAAAATAACAGAGTTTAGTTCACGTTTTGTTGAAAATCCTACAGACGATCATGTAAATCAAGGGATTTATGAATATAAAATAGATAAAG
>Ga0075472_10000247_pt1 | contig 21712 bp, 29 predicted proteins | sample DEB19_08_DNA_3_FD_77014 | JGI IMG/M metagenome (GOLD analysis project Ga0075472, IMG submission 77014) | Aqueous microbial communities from the Delaware River and Bay under freshwater to marine salinity gradient to study organic matter... | ecosystem: Environmental > Aquatic > Marine > Coastal ...
AGGTTAGCGATCAGATTGATCAGCAGGAGCACAAGCACTATTGCCGGCAGGAACACAAGCACTATTGCCGCCAGCGCCAAAGGGATGGTGACGACCACCTCCAGGATGGTGACGACCACCTCCAGGATGGTGACGACCACCTCCACAAAAGCCTCGAAGAGATCCCACATCTGTTTCAGCATGGGGTGGATCTTCATCGGTCCCGGGTTTTTCCTGGGGCGCTGCGACTTGGTCTCGAAGGTCTCGACGAGGGGGAAGGCGCCAGTCTCGATGATCTGACGCGCTTCACCCAAGTCGACCCTAAACGTGTTGCCGCCGGTGCGGGTCACAGATCCCCCTTCAGTGGAGTGTCAGTGATGATAGCCTGGGCGAGCGTCTGAAAACGCTTCAGTGTGATCGGCACCCAATACGCACGGTAGGGAAAACTCCCGCCGTCGGGCAGTCGATAGACCGCGGCCTCGCTGTTCGCACGCAGCGTGATCTTGGTCGGCCCGGGGAGGTCCTCCGCCTGGATGTAGCCGGTGATCTCGGTGTAGTGATCGTAGGCCGCCGACGGCGGAGGCGTCGAGTTGAACGTGATCTTGGCCGCTGCCTCCAGGAAGCTCCACACCGAAGCCGGGACGCCGTCGCGCACCTCAGCGCCCAGGCCCTGCAGCATCCGCAGAGCATCGGGGTAGCGCGACTTCCGCACGAGCTGCGCAATCTCGTTGACCGCCTTCGTGTCCTCGTCGATGAACGGGACACCGGCTCGCAGGTGGGTGTAATACTTCACGAGCGCGGTGAACGCCGCGCCTTGGGCTTCGAGGGTCATTTGTTGTTTGGTGTTGCTCATAGTTTTGTCGGTGTTAGATGTCGATGTTCAGGAAAGCCAGCCGGCGCGCACCGAAGTGCGGGGCGCCGATGATGAAGGAATCACCCACGGCGAGCCGGTTGATCTTGTTGCGGAAAACCCGATCGTGCGCCGGCTTCCACTCCGGAAGGTCCGCCATGATGTGGGCGGGCGTCGCGCCGGCGTCGCCCAGGTAGTAGGCCTTCATGTAATACTCACCCGGGGTGGAAGGCTCGTAGGCCACGTAGACGGCGTGGTCGTCGATGCGGAGGATCGCCCTGGGGAGGTTGTCAATGTTGTTGCTCATGGGTAGGACTGTATCAGAATCCGCGCAGAGCGCAAGCACTATTTTTCACCCCGCCCACAGGGTGCTTTCAGCCGCACCCCGCACGAGACGCACAAGAACGAATGCGTCATGGTCTCACGATCCCACCGCAGTCGCATCTTGTAATACTTGCCCTCCGCACCGCACTTCCGGCATTTCACCAGGGCTGCCCGCTTGATATTGCGGCGCAGGTGATCGGTCGCCATCTCGGGGTCAGGCGATGGGGCGATTAGCCCTTCCGCAACCATGGCTCTGCCCAGGTCAGAAGCCATCAGGCGCAGCCAATCACGATCCGGGTCGCTGAGGTCAGCGCGCACCTGCTCGGCCGGCCAGTTATACTTGAGGCACGCCGTGCTCATAGCGGCCGAGGCTGGAGGGGCCTTGGGAGCATAAGGCGCCAGCTCGATTCGCGCGATTTCCACGTAGCGGCTCGCCACCAGGAGATCATCGAAGATCCCCGTGACGAAAATGCTCCTGGTGCCGTCGGGCCGACAGAGGCGGGTGACCGCGTGGTAGAGCACTGGGCTCAATGTTTCGCGCTCGCCTTGAGAGATTTCGATGCACTCGTCGCAGGCGCGCTGCTCTGCCAAAGAGCCAGAGAGCTGCGGCCTCACGCCATGAGGCATCCCGGTGAAAAGCGGCTGCGTGAAGGGAAGGGCAGGAAACCGCGCCTTCTCCTCGTCAGTTCGCTCGTTGAAGATTCCGCGACGCCTGATGGTCCAGACGTCGCCCGATAGATATGCGCGGCGCGCTACGCGTCGCGGCTGGTCAATGTTTGACATGACGCGACTTGATCAAAGGGCAGCGCACGCGTCAACACATTTTTCAGTGTCGGCGCGAGGCTCTCCTAAAGGGTGGGTAAATGAGACCGTGTAGATGAACACGAAATGGCCCTCCAAAACCGCTATAGGGGAAATGGCTCTTCTGCCACTGCTCATTCCTCTATTAACTCGTGTATTATAAAAAAGTAGTTGTGCGTAAGGATGACAAAAAGATAGTTAATAGACGAATCAATAGTGGTAAAAGAGCCATTCTCCCCTATAGCGGTTTTGGAGGGCCGTTTCGTGTTCTTTTAACAGATAATAAATACGCACTACCTAAATCGTGTTCTTTTAACAGACAATAAATACGCACTACCTAAATACGTGAGGTGTGTGATTCGTGCAACAGCTTTTCAGGTGATCGAGCTTGTTGTGCAGCTGGGCGAGATGTTTTCAGACGGTGGGGCGGTTCGACTTGCCAAACACGTTCGTGCCGCACACTTTTCTCCCGTGAGCAAGAACTCGAAGCGTCACGCCGACGCACACGAGCGCCTTATCCAGGGCATCGATCCCCGATTGCAGCAGCTGGCGCGCAAAGCCCGCGCTGAGCTTCGAGAGCGCCGACGGCGTGAATTCAAGGACCAGGACAAGCAGCCATGAGTCTGACATTCAACAGCACATCGCCCACCGACATCGATCAGAATTTCAATCGAGAGGACGCGTTCCTCCTCTTCTCGCTGCACTGCGGCGACGTCGAGAAGACCGCGGCTGCCCTGGGTGTGCGACCTGTCGCACTCCTGCGTGTTGCTGAGGATGAGGGCTGGCTCAACAAACTCGGGAAGATCATCGAGCTTCGCAAATCGTCTCGCCCAGGTGATTTCGAGCGCGCGATGAATCGAGCGGTCAATTACGTCCAGGCATGGCGCGCTCGTGCATTCTGCGATCGCATGCTCAACCGCCTGATCAAGCAGGCCGACGAGAACCTGGATGACCTCGTTTTCCAGGTGGACGAGAAGATCAACTCGAAGACCGGAGACGTGAACACTTCGAGGAAGATCAACGCACGATGGGCTGCTGATCTCGTGAGTGCCATCGAGAAGGCTCAGTCGCTCACCTACCTTGCACTCAACGACACCGTGCAGGATCGTAACCGTCGCAAAGAGCAGGCTGCTGACGAAGGCGATCAAGCTGCCTCGGATCTCCACACTCGAATCGCCGCGGCCATGCACGAGGTTGGTGCCTCGACAAGCCCGCGCGCTCTTCTCTTTGACGACCAGCTGCGCATCGCCGGAGAGATGAAGCAGGAAGCCACCGCTGCGCCGCCGTCACCCTACGACAGGGATCACTAATGCCTCGCAAGTCAAAAGCCCCGCACACCAAGTCCAGGAAGCAAGTCGGCCTGCTCTTATCGAGCGGCTCACCCCTCAGCGAAGCGCAGAAGTCCAAGCTGCGCCAGGAGCTGAAGAGCGGCGTGGTCAAGGTGTCCAAGTCGAAGTGATGCTTTTCCTGGACGATCTGACTACCGCGGTGGCCACGGTGACCTTCATCGTCGGCCTCTACGTGCTCATCCAAGAGATCCGCAATCCTCCCCCGCCCCGCTTCTAGGGCGCCTCCAGGGCGTGTCGGACGGCTTCCTGCACCTCGACGGTGCCCAGTCCCGTGTCGACGCGTCCCAGGGCAACCTGGAGCGATCCGCGCTGTCACAAAAACTTGGCATACTTTGTGACACAAAGTGGGTGTAAATACATTGTATTGACAAAGCGAGCCGCGAGCGAGCGCTGCGGCCGTCTCGCACGTCGAGCGTCCCATTTTCGGGACGCGCTCAGTAACGTTATTCGTAAGTCGTTGATTACCAACGAATTCTCTGGCAGGAACTAAAGAATTGGACAGTGCCCTGGTCGAGCCGGCTGACCGCCTCCAGGGCGATCGGGCAGCCCGGGCCGGGCCTCCAGGGCGATCGGGCAGCCCGGGCCAGGAGGTCGATGCGTAAGTCGTTGATAGGCAATTCCTGGACCGGCTTGGGGGGTGTCGGCCGGGAGAAATTTCGCTTAGTGGCTCTCTCGCGGGTTAGAAAATCAGACATCGAGGCCTTGACAGGGTCCCCGGGCTTTGATCTAGTTGCGCCATGGAAAAGACCACCATCGACCTCTCAGCGACCTACCCGGCGTTCTCCAAAATCCCCCGTCTCTTCAGGGAGTGCGTGATCTCGGAGAAGATCGACGGCACGAACGGCCTCGTCTTTGTCCAGCACAACAGCGAGCCCTCCCACAACGAGGAGATGATCCTGGGCATCTACGGAGGCCTCCGGGTCTATGCCGGCTCCCGCAATCGGTGGCTCAATCCTGAGTGCGATAACTACGGCTTCGCCGGCTGGGTGCTTGAGAATGCGTGTGCGCTCGCGGAGTATCTGGGACCCGGAAGGCACTACGGCGAATGGTATGGCCGCGGTATCCAGCGCAACTACGGCCTGGACCATCGCCGGTTCGCGCTCTTTCGATCTCCGACTGAGGCCCAGGCTGGTCTCGTGCGCCCTCAGAACGTCGAACACGTCCCGATTCTTGACCAGTGCCTTTTCACCACTGAGGCTGTCCGCGATCAGTTGAACCGGCTGAAGACAAACGGGTCCTTCGTCGTCCCAGGGTTCATGAACCCCGAGGGTGTCGTGGTGTGGCACGAGCGTGCCCGGCAGAATTTCAAGGTCCTGCTCGAAAACGACGAGCAGGCGAAAGGCGCGTGGTGAGCAGTATAATCCCCACCAAGGAGGAGATCGAAAAGGTCTACCGTCAGTTGAAGGTGCCGGCGAAGCGTCTCGTGCGAGATTTCAATCTCCACTACGGCGCCCTGGCCGTCTACCGTTACGAACTCAAAGGCAAGGTCACCCTGGTGGACGGGGATTCGAACCAGTATGCCGTGAAGCTGATCAAAGTGATCGCCCAGGTGCTCAATCGACAGAGGACGTTCCTCTACATCGCGTCTGGCGGCTGGTCTGAGAACGAGGCAGCCATCCGGAAGTTCCAGGAGTCGCTCCTGGGGAGGATGACCTGGGTAGCGAGCGTCAGCGGCGGCGCTCACTTGTATCGGACCCACGAAGCCCTTTTCGACAACCTCAACATCAGCAAAACCCGTGAAAGTTGAATTCCTGAACGGGCTCATTTTCAGGGTTCGCATCAGTTTCAGCAAGAGTCGAAAGTGAACATCACAATGAAAGCAAACCAAATCAGGCGCAAGCGCGAGGAGATTTTCAACCGGATGCACGACGGTTGGTCCCTCATGAGCGCGTTCGGACCAAATCAGAATCCCATCTGGTGGGTGCAACGCCAGGGCGACAGCGTTTCTGTTGACCGTGAGGTCTTCAGCGACATGCTCAAGCGAAGGATGATCGTCGCGCTGAAGCACCAGCAAGGCGACCCGGAGATGCTCACCCGGTGGAGGCCGGCATGAACAACACCCTGCCACATGCGGTCCTGGGCCGGGACTTGGTCAACGACGTCGACGATCGAACGTGGCACTGTCACCTCGTCTGCGGAAGTGGTCCCAATGCGGTGCTCCACTTCGACGGCCGTAAATCGGTCGCCGGCAAGAAAATCACCCTGCGAGTGTGTGAGCTTGACCGCTGGGTGGCTGATAGCGGCTGGTATTGGAGGGGACCCGCCTGAGTGCCTACTGTAGAGGACACGATCGGATCGCCACGCACGAGCTCCCCAATGGCGAACCGTGTTGTGACCCAGCGCTGCCCGGGCTGATGATCCCGTGCATGACGCGCTGCCAGGACACCGACTGCGCTGGCGAGCTGGATCACGGCGGCTACTCGTGCGACAAGTGCAACGGGACCGTCGTTCTCTGCGCCGAGTGCCATGAGATTTACAAGACGTGCCCGTGCGGTGCCTGCGGCATCGGCGAGCACTGGATGGAAAGCGAGTGAAACAATGACCAGGAACCAAAGGCGGATTCTAGCTCGGCTCGATCGGTCGCACGCGGATCTCGTGGAGGCCAGGAAGATTTTGCGCTCTGGGATGATGACCTCCCCTGAAGTGGGGCAGGACATGGACATCGGGAACGCGATCGAATTCACAGAGTCGGCCATCGAGTGGCTGCCTCCAGAAACCCCGACCAAAAAGAAAACATGAGCAACCCACCTTCCTTGCCGGAGACCGATTTACGGCCGTCGATCTGGGATAGTCTATCCCAGGTCTACAAGGAGTTCAAAGTAGAGGACACGGTCAAGGATCTGCGGCGCATCGTCACCGACGAGAACATTCGCCGGCTGAAGCTCCAGGCGGACTATCACGAGTTCATCGCGAGCGATCTCGAAACGGCGCTGGGGCCAGACCCGACACCGCTCGACAAAGCCACCGTCGAATCGCACCGGAGCCTTCAGCGGGCATACTCGCTCGCGTCTCAATTTCTCACTTTGCACCTACCCAAGTGACGGCGCACTTTTCTTGGTGAGCTGCCGTAGGTGTCAACACGATGTTCGGCTGGACGCCGATGGGGTGTGTTTCGCCTGCCACCACGCGGATCTCGAATACCTGCAGCGGCACTGGCCTCATCTCATGAACACCTCTCAAGACCGCAAAGACTGCACTAATGTCCCCACGTTCTGGGAGGACGAGGACGAGGCGTCCCGGCACCGGCGGTTTCGAAACGCGATCCGGCGAGCCTTCCGCGGGATGAGAAAGAGGCTTGGCATTTTTCCGCGCCGGCCGCACTTTTGAGTGTATGGCACTCAGCGCTACAGCTCAAAGCAACATCGAAGCAGCTCTGTCACTGATGGCAGGGAACGAAGAGAAGCCCCTCGACGGGACCGTCGCCGAGATTCTGTCTCGGTCCTATGCGGAGTTCGGGTGGGATTCCCAGATTCAGTTCCTGGAAGACCTTCGCGACAAGCCGTTTACGACTCTTCTCACTGCCCTTCTCGCAGTCGCCTGAAAAAACTGTTGACGGGGCGCGCGGGGTTGTGGTATTCATGACCTCGCAATGAACGTCCTAGTCTACATTCGGGTGAGCGGCAAGGCTCAGGTCGATGGGGATGGCCCCGATCGGCAACGAGCCGCCGCGTTCGCGTTCGCCTCCAAGTTCGGGCTTACTGTCCTCGGCGTGTTCGAGGACGGCGGCGTCAGCGGGGAGACCGCTGTCGAAGAGCGGCCTGGGTTCATGGAGATGGTTGAGCGCATCCAGCTCTCCACCGGTTCGGAGCAGCCGATCGGTGGGATCATCATCGAGCGGATGGACCGGCTGGCGCGTGACCTCATGGTCCAGGAGGTCAGCTTGAAAGTCGCCCGCGACCTGGGCGTGAAGGTTTTCGCCGCGGACCGTGGGGAGCTCGAAGACGTTTCGAGCAACGACGTGGATCCCACCCGGGTGCTGCTGCGGCAGGTGCTCGGCGCATTGGCGCAGTGGGAGAAGGCGGTGATCGTCCGCAAGCTGCGGATCTCCCGCGAGAAGATGCGGCGCGAGACGGGGCGCTGCGAGGGCAAAAAGCCCTACGGGACGCACCCGCAGGAGCGCGCGGTGCTTGACTTTATCAGTCGGTCTCTTCAGCTTGACCCGGGTATCCGGCCGGCTGAGTTGACCCGGGTGATGAACGACTACGGGCTCACCATGAGGAATGGTAAGCCATTTGACGTAGAGCGGGTATCGAAACTGTATCACAGAGTGAGGAAAGAAAAAACGGTATGAACACGGCATTCATAGCATATCAGACATCGAAGGGATCCCGGCGGATTGAAGCCGTGGAAGCGGCCAAGGAAAAGCATCGTGAAGAGTGCGCCCGTCGGCGCGCGCTGGCGATGAACGGGAAGGGTCCCCGAAACGATTTCGCTCGGAACGGCAAGACCAGCTGAGCGAGACTCCCGAGTGGTTCTGTGTCATCACAGACGTGTGAGATAGGCCGGCGGCCGCGACCGCCGAGCTGGCCGGGTTCGATTCCCGGCGCCACTCGACACTTTTCTGCGGGGAGAATTGGATTCAAGCGTGGCTCATAACCACGCCTCCGGCGGTTCGATTCCGCCCCCCGCTACCAATCTTGCCAAACCCGCGCAGGCGGCACACCTTTAATTTGTGTTCAAAGTCTACGCATATTTCGATGGAACTCCTGAAAACGTCCTGACCCAAGCGGGCTTCGCCCGCGCTTGGGACATCTCCTGGTCCCGCTATGGGTGGGACACGAAGCTCCTCACGGCCACCGACGCCAAGCTCTGCCCTCTCTGGACGTCGAAAACGCCCCCGGCACTTTTCCCCTTTCACGCCATGATCTGGCGTGACGCCCAGTTTCTGGCGCCCCTGAGCGCGATCAACTGCGGCCTGCGCCGGCCGCGCCAGAAGCCCGTCAAAACCACCATCTACTATAACGATAAAGGCGAGGCGGTCCTCTACTTCATCGCCCGGACGAAGCTCAACGAAATCATCCGCACCGGCGTCATCTCCGATCACTCCGTAAAGAAGATCGGGCAGAGCCTCCAGGTTGCCCTGGACGCTGACGACGCCACGGCCAAGCTCACGATCTAATGCTGCCATCCGCAGAACTGCGCGCGTTTGCGGCCCGCATCGCGTCCCTGGTGCATTCCGAAAAGCATCGGCAGGCTGCGATCGAGATCAACGACCGGCTGAAGCTGGGCCTGAAGTTCGACGGTGAGGGGCGTGTTGACAACCCGGTGGAGGTGCTCCAGCACTGGTTGCACTACCTGCTCAACGGCGGGGCGATGGAGGAGGCCGCTCAGCTGCTTTGGACCGACACCCAATTCACGCCGGAGCCGCAATACACCAAGGATCTTTGGGACGTCTTCGAGAACAGCTCGACGGCCCTCATCATGGGTGGCGCCTCGTGCTCGAAGAGCTTCGCGGTCGGCGTTCGGCTCTTCCTGGAATGGATCCGCGACCCGAAGCACACCTCAATCAAGGTGATCGGCCCGAGTGAAGCCCACCTCGAAGCGAATCTTTTCTCGCACATCGTCCGGCTGCACAACACCGCATCGCTGCCCATGCCCGGGGAGATCGGCGAGCTCTTCATCGGGCTCGATCGACGCGATCAATCCAGCGCCATCGTGGGTGTCGTGATCCCAGTGGGCAAGGTCAAGAAAGCCGGCCGGCTGCAGGGAACCAAGCGCGTCAACCGGAAAAAGCCGCACCCCATTTTCGGCAGGCAGACCCGGCTCTTCATCTTCATCGACGAAATCGAGAACGTCCCGGCTGGCCTCTGGTCGGACATCGACAACGTGCTCTCGAACTTCGACGGCAATGTTGGCGGTTTGAAAGTCTTTGGCGCCTACAACCCCAGCGACATCACTGATGAAGTCGCCAAGCGCGCCGAGCCGGAGTTTGGCTGGGAAAATTTCAACGTCGAAGAGCACTACCGGTGGACCTCGAAGCGCGGGTGGACCGTGCTGCGACTGGATCCCGAGAAGTGCGAGAACGTCGTCCAGGGGAAAATCGTCTACCCAGGTTTGCAGACCCGTGAAGGGTTGAACCGCATCGCGTTGAACTCCGGCGGCCGGCAGAGCTCTGGCTACTACACCATGGGACGCGGAGCCTACCCGCCCCAGGGCGTGGCTATTTCGGCGGTCCCGGCAGGCCTTTTCAACCGATCCAAAGGTGACTTCATCTGGTATGATGATCCAGTGCACGCCGCCGGCGCCGACTTGGCGCTCGAAGGTGGTGCGGGCTGCGTGCTCACGCTCGGGCGATTCGGCAAAGCCACCGGCATGAAGCTGCCTCCGACGATTGACCACCCACAGGGCAGGACGGTAATGTTCCGTAACAAGGCTGGCCGGGTGATCCCGCGCTGGGCGCTTCAGGTGGATCAGCAGTTCCTGGTTCCCCGAGGTGATACCGTCGCAACGTCTGAACGCCTGATCGAGATCCTGAAGAAGGCCGGGGTGCGCCCCGAGCTCTTCGCCTGCGACCGCACAGGCCACGGCGCTGGCATCGCGGACCTCATCAAGCACAACTGGCGATCGACGATCAAGGACTTGAATTACTCGGAGTCGCCGAGTGCCGGCAAGATCATGATCGAGGACACGCAGACCTGCGCTGAGCAGTTCGACCGCGTGCATACCGAGCTATGGGTAGCCATGCGCTCCTTCATGGAGTTTTCGTATCTGCTGCTCGCCCCGGGCCTCGACTATTCCGCGCTGACTCAGCAGGTGACACAGCGCCGGCTCACGACCGCGGGCAAAAAGTCGCGGATCGAGTCGAAGAAGGATTACGTCTCACGCGGGTTCAAATCGCCCGACGAGGCAGACTCGCTGACGCTTTTCGTGCACGCTGTCCGCGCCGGTTCTGGCTCTTCGTTCAGCATGACGATGGAGCGTGGCGCCGACGACGATTTCTCCGTTCCGGAGCAAAGCTGGCAGGGAGACTACAATGATATTCAGAACGGCGTGCGGTTGGACCCGACGGCCACGACTGATTACCTGCGCGATCGACTGGATATGTGATCATGAAAAAGATCAACCTCAACCTCTTTCCGAAAACGGGCTTCAAGTTCAAGGAGGCCGATGGCACCGTCATCATGGCGCAATCGTGGGCGGCCGTGATCAACCGCGTTCGCGTCTACCGCGCCCGCAACGGGATTCCACCGGGGGATCCTGAGCGCGAGGTCCAAGAGCAAGCATGCGCGGAGAACAGTGTTCTGTGCTCCGATGCTCACCCCGAGGGCGAAATCGCCCGGCAGACCCAGCTGAAGGTGACCACACTCAAGGGGCGGGTGCTGCAGTGGTTCAACGCACTGCGCCGTAATGGTGAGCAACCTCCTCTCGTTGAAGGGGATGTCTACAAGCAGCGGGTGGAGATTTGCGCTGCGTGCCCGCAGAAGACTGCGCTCCCCGAGGGGTGCGCCAGCTGTCGTAAGGCCTTGGACGAGATGAAGAAACACCTGCTCGGTAACCGCCATCGGGACGCCCGGGTGGAGTATCACGGGTGCAACGTCCTGGGCGCCGACATCACGACCCAGGCGTGGATGGATCTCGTGACCACCGACAAGCCGGGCCTCCCGGACAACTGCTGGCGAAAGCGCGCGAACCCATGAAGATCACCTGGAAGACCCCTTTTTATGCCCTCCGGGCGTTTTTCATCGCCTGCTGGTGGAGGATCCGCGGGTTTCAGTCACTGGCTCCCGGAGACGTTACCGAGTCCCGTCTGGAGGAATGCGAAGCGTGCGAGGAGCTCCTGGTTACCCGGCAGTGCAACGTGTGCACCTGCTACGTCGATGCGAAAACAGCGCTGGCCTCTGAGCGATGCCCCAAAGGCAGGTGGGAAAGATTCGCTTTGCCAAAGCGGTGAGCGCCTCACACTATTAGACTGAGTGCCTGATTACCTGAGCAACTACCGAGGGGACCCGGATCCCACTGGCGGAATCGTCCAGTCCCCGGATCTGAATAAGCGCGCCGAGCCTACCCAGCGTTCTATCCGGGACGCGGACATGGCTCGCGACGTCACCAACCGAATCATCCAGGCCGGCCGAAATCGGTCGATCGTCAACTCCCGAATCTTTGCCAAGTTCAACGCTGAGCGTCCGTATGACTCGCAGAAACTCGAAAATGAAGGGCTGGGTTGGAAGCAGAATTTCACGACTAAGCCGCTGGGTTCGATGGTGGAGAAAGTGGCTCCTCGACTTGTTCAAGCCGTTGAGTCCGTAAAATATCTCACCAACTCGAAGCTCTCCGACAAATGGGAAAACTCCGCGGAGAAGACCGAGCGCTTCCGCGAAGCAGTGACGAAAACCATCCGCACTCACCGTGGGTGGGACACGCTGCTCGAAGACATCGCCTTCAATGACGCGATGTTTGGATACACCGCGGTGGCCTGTCTCGACACCACCGGCTGGTTCCCCGATCACTTTCAGCAGGATCAGTTTTTCCTCCCCGACGGCACCAAGCAATCTCCTCGACTCTGTCAGGTTGCTATCTTCAAGGAAGTGCTGCTCCCGCACGAGCTCTACGCGCGCATCAAGGACCGCGAAGCCGCCACCGCTGTCGGCTACAATCTGGAGAACGCCATCAAGGTGATCAACACCGCGATGCCGGAACAGATTCGCGACCGGCTTAACCTGGGTGGCACCCTGGAGTTCTGGTATCAGAACGCCATCCGCGAGCTGACCATCGGCGCCACCTACATGGCCGGCGCCAATGTGGTGACCGTGTATCACCTGCTCGCCGCCGAAGTGACCGGCAAGGTTTCGCACTACCAGCTGGCCGGAGAAGGTCTCCAGGAGATTTTCGTCAAGGAAGACCAGTTCGAATCGATGGAGGACGTCGCCTGCTTCTTCTCCTATCAGAAGGGCAACGGAACCATGCACGGCTCGAAGGGCATCGGCCGCGAGCTCTATGAGCTGGCCGGCATGATTGACCGCACGCGCAACGAGGTGGTCGACCGCGCCATCCTCTCAGGCAAGCAGTTGGTCCAGGGTGACGTCAAGCGGCTGCACACTTTCAAGATGTCGATCGTCGGCATGACCTGCATCATCCCCAACGGATGGGAAGTGCTGGACAAGAAGATCGACGGTAACCCCGAGCCTTTCCTCAAGCTCGACGCCTACTTTTCTTCGCTCGCCGATCAGCTGATCGGCAATGTCTCGCCCCCATCTCAAGTGCTCGGCAGCGAAGCCATGCGGTCTCCCGCAGCCTGGAATCTGCTCGCGGCTCGTGATGAGGAGGCGAAGGACGTCCGGATCTCTCGCTTCGTCAAGCAGGTCACCAACATGGTCCAGCTCATGCAGAAGCGGATGTGCTCAAAGGATTGTGATGATCCGGCGGCCGTCGAGATGCAGAAAGAGCTGGAGAAATACATGACCCGCGAGGAGCTCGACGAACTGGCCGCATGCCCGGTTGTCGAGACGGTCCAGGATCTCACGCCGCTGGAGCGGCAGATGATCGTGGCCATCGCCTCCGAGAAAAAAGGCAATCCGCTTTACAACCAGCGCGCGCTTGAAGTCGAAGACCTCACCGCCCGCGCCTCTGCCGATTTTGCCGATCGCGTGCTCTTGCCCGCGAACGACCCCACCGAAGCCGCCGAGCAGACCCGGCAACAGCAGCTCGAACTGGTGCTCCTCGGGCAGGGCCAAGCGGTGCCGGTATCACCGCGAGACAACCATCTCATCCATCTGTCGGTGCTCATGCCGTTGGCGCAATCGCTCGCTCAATCGATTGACGCAGGTCAAGCCGACACCGCGCAACTCGAAATCCTTGGCGCGCACCTCATAGACCACTACGCGGCGGCCAAGAACCAGGGAGCACCCAAAGAGGCTCTGGCAGAAGTGAAGCCGCTAGTGGACAATTTTCAGAAGGTCATCGCTCAGATGAAGCAGCTCGATGCCCAGGCGGGAGACCTTCAGAGCCAAACCCAGCAACTCCACGCAGAATCAGACGCAGAAGCAACAGGCCTCCCCCCGGGCCTATAACCCAACGCAACCATGAGTCAAGAGACGAGTGTCGTCGGCTGGACGCCTGACGACGTAGCAAATTGGCGATCTTTCCTGCTCACTCCGACAGGGAAGAAGCTCCTCCCCCGCGCGGCCGAGACCGCGACGATCCTGCTCGAAGCTGGCGACACCAATGCGGTTTTGATCCGCAACGGTCAGCTCATCGGCTTTCAGAGAGCACTGCAGACCATGCAGGATCTCGCGTATCCGGCGGATTATGACGATCCGGCGCCGAGTAACTACCCCGATCTTCTGGACGACAATCAGTGGAATGACGGCCAGAAACTGGAAAAAAAGTAACCCCCCGAAAATATGGCCGAAGACGCAACCATCGAGGTCACAAAGACCCTGCACCCTGGCGACAGCACCGCGTTCCCGAATACCACCGCGAACAACGATGATGTGAAGCGCAAGCTGGAAAATCAAGACCAGCTGGCGAACCCCAACACCAACCCCGGAGACATCCAGGCTGCTGGCGATGCTTTGGATGATCTGCTCAAGCAGACCACCACGACTCCGGAGCCCCCGAATGAGCCGGCCACGCCCCCACCGACGCCGACCCCCGATCCTGAAGCCGCCAAAAAGGCCGAGGAGCTCGAAGCGCAGAAACGCGCTGAGGAGCAGCGCAAGGCCGACGAGCTGAAGAAAGCCGACGAAATTTTTGCCGGCAGCCCGGGCCTCCCGAACGGAGCATCTCCGAAGTCTTCCGAGGCTTTCGCGACGATCAAGATCAAGGCCGCCCAGGAGATCACCTCACGCGACACCAAAATCGCGGAACTCACGGCTAAGCTGGACGAGCTCTCCAAGGTCGCTGCGAATCCGCTGACTCCCGAGATCGACAGGGAGCTGCAGGAGCTCCGCCGTTTTCGTGCGCAGTTGGATGTCGAGGCTGACCCGAAATTCAAGCAGTTCGATGCCGCGGCCAAGAGCGCCGAGGAGTTCATCTACTCGCAGCTCAAGCGGTCCCCGGTGGTCGACGACCAGATCATCGAGTTGATCAGGTCCAAGGGCGGACCCACCACGGTCAGACTGGACAAGGTCTTCGAGAAGATCGGGGATCCGTTGCTGCAGCGCACCATCGAGTCGAAGATCGCCGAAATCGAGCACCTGCGTTGGCAGAAGCAGCAGGCGATCGACGAGACCAAGAAAAACGTCGATAGCTATGTCGCTGATCGCGCGAAGCAGTTCGAGCAGGCCGCGAAGAGCCACTATGAATCCACGAAGGCGAACTTCGACGGCCTGCTGGCGCAGATCCCGTGGTCCAAGCCGCAGACGGTTCCTGCCGGAGCGGCGCCCGAGGAGGCCAAGCGCATCGAGGAGAACAACGCGTGGCTCGCCAACACACTGAAGCAGCTCGATGCGGCTCTCCAGGATGATTCCTCTGAGATGCGCGCGATTCAGATCGCCGGCATGGCTCAGCTTTTCCACCTCCAGCGAGAACACTCCAGCACCCTCAAGGAGCTTGAAGCCTCGAAGAAATCCTTGGAGGAAGCACAACAGCAGCTAACCAAGCTGCGTTCCGCTCAGCGCGTCCGCGTCTCTGAGGGTGGGATCCAGCCGGGTTCTACTCTACCGCAGCCGACCAAGCCGGTGGACGTCAACACCCGTCCCGCCGACGCGCTTGACCAGATCGCCAAACAGGTGATGGAGGAACAAGCGCGTGCAAAGTCTACAGCCTAAGGACCCCACCGCTGGCGTAGAGCCGACGGCAACGGCGATCACGGCGATGGTGAAGCCCTTCGACAAGAAGGTGCTCATCGTGCTGCCGTTCTACAAGTCGGTGCACCCGATCACGGCCATGTGCGTGAGCCAGCTGCTCGATCGTCGGCGCACCGCCACGATGCTGCATTTCGGCGACGCCTTCGTCACCCACAGCAGGAACACCTGCGCGGACTTTTTCCTGCAGTCCAACTTGGAGTGGGCGCTCTGGCTCGATGACGACATGGTGGTTCCATTCGGAAACGCGCAGTGGTATAAGGTCTACACCGGGTGGAAGGAATACCCAGAACCCTTCGCCTCGCTCAACGCGCTCGATCGCCTTCTCTCCCACGGGAAGACGATTGTGGGCGGCCTCTACCGCGGGCGCCACAACGGAGCCGGTGCGGTCTACAATGAAGGCGCCAACCCAGGGCCTGAGCGCGACTATGCGTTCGCCGGCCCATACGACCTGATCAAGCCGACTCGTTGGGTTGGCACAGGCTGCATGCTTACCCATCGCTCGGTGTTCGAGGACATCGAAAAACGATTCCCGCATCTCGGAAGAAAAGAGAACGGACGGGGCGGAAATTGGTTCACGTCCTCTGAGCACCAAGCGATGGATTTCATCGTCAAGACTCGCGACATGCTCGCGGATGGCCCTATGACCGGGGAGAAAGCCCACGCGGCTCTCACCATGATGGAGGCCGCGCTCCACGACGCCAAAGCCAACAGCGGTCTTGGTTTTGGGGAGGACGTGCAGTTCTGTGTCCGCGCGCTCCAGGCCGGGCACCAGCCTTTCGTCGACATGGGTCTGTTTGTCGGTCACATCGGCCACCGAGTTTTTGGTCCGGCCAAATACCAAGTATGATTACGGCCAACGGCGGGACAATTAGCTTGGACATCAGCCCTGCGGGCCTCTACGAGCGCTCAACGCCCAACCTGGGCGCGGACGTTGCGCCCGGAGGGAAGATCCTGATCGCGCTGCCCCACTGGGACGGCGATAAGAATCAGGCCATGCTATTGGCCCGCCTGTTGGCGGACACTCAACCCACCCACACCAACGCCGCGGACATCCTTTTCGTGCACCGGTTCGACAGCTCTCTGGATAACGGCACGATTCAGTATGTGTCCCGGAAGTTCAACGTGAAGACTCAGCGATCGGTCTCTCGCGAGATCGGGTGGCCCCAGGGGTGCAACGGAACCTTTTTCGGCATGATCGATTGGATTTACCGGGACATGGTTTCCAAGGGCGGCAAGTCCCCCTACAAGATGGTCCTGGTCGCTGAGTCTGACTGCGCCCCGCTCTACACTGATTGGATCGAGCGCATGTCGAAAGAGTGGGATCGGATCAACGCCATCAAGAAAGTGTGTATCGCCGGCCACTTGATTCCCGACGGCGACGTCAAGAGGAATAATGCCCACATCAATGGGGGATCCTGCATGATCTCCACCCACCCCAAGTTCATGGAGTGGATGGCGACCAAGGTTGCCGGAGGCATGCGCCGGGATGGGGGTTGGGATTGGTTGCTGACCAAAAAGTTCGAGAAGATCGGCTGGTCTCACACTCCGACCATCCGCAGCGAATGGCATCGGAAAAGCGCTTTCACGATGTTGGACTTTCAGAGACTGAGGGGTGAGGGAGTCGTCTGGTTTCACGGGCAGAAGGACAATAGCCTTCTGGATGTTGCAAGGAGCATGATTACATGAGCAGAGACAAAATCGTAGTTCTTGGCGCCGGCGGCTTCGTCGGCGGTTACCTCGTCGAACAGCTGGCCAAGCATTACAAGCCGAAGGACATCATCGCCGTGTCCAGCCGCCCGCTTGAACAGTGGTTGAAAGTTCATCCTGGCACGAAGCACATCGTGACCGATCTGCGCGACGCCGACTTTGCGTATTCGATCGTCCCCGAGTCGCGCCGGATCTTCAACCTCGCGGCCAAGGTTGGCGGGATCGGTTATATCCAAGGCAAAAGCAAAGTCGAGTGCCTGCTGAGCTCGCAGATCAACACCAATTTTCTCCGCGCCATATCCGAGTATCCGCTCGAAGGATTCCTGAGCTACTTCTACGCGTCATCGGCCTGCGTCTACCCTAACCGGGAATGCGTGGCCTACAAGGAGACCGATGCTTATCCGGCCGCTCCCTCCGCCGGCTATGGCTGGGAAAAGCTGTTTGGTGAGCAGATGTGCATGGCTTTCGCCGACGAGCACCGCATCCCGGTCCGGATCGGCCGCTATCACACCATCTATGGGCCTGGGGACGACATTAAGGGTGCCGAGAATCGTGACCACGCGCCGGCCGCGCTTGCTCGAAAGGTGATCCGGGCAAAGATCGATGGGCGCCCAGAAATCGCAATCTGGGGCGACGGTAACCAAGTCCGCAACTTCACCCATGTGGACGACATTGTGGATGGGACGATCCGCCTCTGCACGACTACCGACTACACGCGCCCGGTGAATATCGGATCCAGCGAGGCGGTTACGATCAATCGCTTGGTGGACATCCTGGAAAACATCGCCGGGGTCACGCTCGAACGCTTTTACAATGCCAGCGCTCCCGTCGGTCTGGAACGGCGGAACAGTGACAACACCCTGATCCGGCAGCTTCTGGATTGGGAACCGCGCATCCGGCTGGAGCACGGCATGCGGGAGCTCTACAACGACCTGTGGAACAAAATGTTCATCAAAGGCAAATGACGATCATCCGACCACCCGCCGGCCGGATCCTGGTGACCATCCGGTTCAGCAAACAGAACCGTGACGCCGCCATGCGAATGGTGCGCCTTTTCACCGACCTGGAGGGCGGATCCTGTCGTCTGGCCAGCCTCTGCATGATTGCGGACTACGGCGTCCCACACGACAATGACACGCTGTCCTACGCCACGCGCAAATTCCACGTCTCAGCCTATACGCTCCCCGGGATCACCCCCAGCGAAGGACTCCGGTTGGCCAGTTGCCTCGGCGTCCTGCATGATGTCGGATCCGCGCATGGAGCTGCTTGGCACAAGGCGCATTTCATCGCTGAGCCTACGGGAGCTCCGATGCACCGCGACTGGGTTTATTTCCTGAGCGACGCGTGGGACAAAGCGGGAACCACGATTCTGGGATCAGTCAACGCGCAGGACAATTCGCTCGATCGATCCGGTTTTCTCGTCACCGGCGACCTGGGCATGCTCAACACGCTGTCAGCTATGCCCGCGATCCCACACAAGGATGCCACGCTAGACACGGTGATCAAATCCCGATGGGGTCCTCCGCACCGAATCGAGTCTGACGCTGCGTGGTGGGATCTCGTCAACAACGGAATCATCTGGCTCAATGGCGGAGACGCCCTGGAGATGAGCCGCAGAATCCTCCTCTCATGAACGAAAACACGCTGGTCTCGGTCCACTGCTACAGCGGGGACATCGATCAAGTCGCGGGGCTCATGCCCTTCTACAAGCACCATCAGTGCCCGGTAGTTGTGATCTCTCCCGAGGACGCCCCTGTCGCGATCCCCAACGTCGAGTGCCGGCACTGGGGTCATGTTGGCTACATTGGGCAGGTCTCGCTCGATCGTCAACGTATGCACCTGGAGCTACTCCTCACCTACCCGCACGAGTGGTTCCTGGCCCACGATTCGGACTCCATCTGCATCTCTCCCCAGCTCCCCGATTACCTCTACCGGGATCCTACGATCGTGTGGTCCAATGAGGTGAACGACTGGCGGACGCACAAGCACCCGTATCCGAGGATCGCGATGCAACCGCCCTACTTCATGCACCGGAGCGCCATCGAGAAAATGCTGGCGGTCCCGAGAGAGCGCGTCATGGCGCACCCGATCACCCCGTTCATCGATTACTACATGCTGCAGCTCACCGAGGAGGCCAAGGTTCCGCACCGGTCTTTCCCGGACGGGTGCAGCTGGGCGACCTCGGATGCCCACGGCAAAAACATGATGATCCAGGCAGCCGCCCGCGGAAAGATTTTCCTGCACTCAGTGAAACGGGTCAACATCCTCACCGACATCATCGCCAACGCGCGCCGCACTCGGGGCATCCGCGGCGGCGGCCGGAAGGTCTGGAACCCGGGGGACAAAGTGATCGAATTCCGCGGGAGCACCTACTGATTTTCACCTTGCGTTTTTCTTGTGAACCGCGCACTTCTCTGTGAAGCCTAAAAATTCCTCCGGCTGCTTCAACGGAGACGGCCTACGCTTGCTGGCCACAGGCACAAAACGCTCCGCATGGGGGCTGATCTCGTGCACTGCTGCGACACAGGACTGTCGCTCACGCCCTGAAAGCGTGGTTTTGAAGGCTGTCTCTTATGGCTGAACTGACCTGCAATGATCCCGATGTGATTTCTAATATCGCATCGAAGGATACCAACCGAATCGTTGGGGCGATCGCTAAGGCGCTCGCGGCCAACTCTCCCTACATCAACGTGATTTCTGGCGGGACTTTCCCGTCCGGCACTTCCGACGCGATCCGGTCGATCGTTCAACTCCAGGCTGCGCCCGGCGACTCTCTGGCGATTCCCACCTTCGTGTGTGATACCGAGATTTGCGGCCAGACTGGTGTCCAGGACCTGACCGACACGGTCGAGTTCACTCTGCGGCTTGAGTCGTTCCGTGGCCGCGGCCCCAACATCTGCGTCAAGCAGGGTTATGCCGCGTTCAAGGGCTCCTACACGATGGCCGAGGACTCGATGAAGAAACTCGTGACCCAATACATCAACTCGGACGTCCGAGCTCAGCTGTATCTGCGGTCGGCTTCGAAGTTCACCGCGAATGCGAACTACGACTTCAACTCCCTTTTCACCGGCGGCCAGCCGCAGGATCTGGGCGTGCAGTTCGCTCCACTGCTCCCGACTGGTCCCATGACCTTCAAGGCGCTGCATTACATCGCGCGCTACATGAAGGAAGTGCTCTTCGCCGAGTGGTATTCCCAGGACAAGGGGATGCCTCACTTCCGGTTCATCGGCGGGTCTGACCAGATCGAATACTTCCGCAGTGAGGTCGGTGTTCAGAACGTCATGGTTGCGTTGACCACGGGGGGTTACAAGCTGGGCGAAACCAGCCTCACTGCGTATTCCTTCGAGCAGTCGCCGGCTTACCGCGGCATCGCGTTCGGTGTGGACCAGCGTCCCCTCCGCGCGACCGGGTTTGCCAATGACGGCACGCTCGCCTTGGTGGATCCGGTCACTGTCGTGACCAACGCCACCAACAACACCGCCTACGCCAAGCCGAATCCGAGCTGGCTGACCGCGGACTACGAGGTCGGCATCCTCATGGGTGACGGCGCCTTCGAGCGCCTCGTGCCCGAGAAGTATGTCGGCGAAGGCAGCTTCCGGTTTGCGCCGCAGCTGCACATGGGCGAACTGGAGTGGCACTACATCATCGACAACCGCTGTAACGAGTGGGGTGATTACGGGTGGCACAAATACCAGATCACCCGCGCTTACCGGCCGATCCATCCGGAGCACATCGTCCCGATCCTCTACAAGCGCTGTCAGGCTGACCTGGGCCTTGTGAACTGCACCACGGCGACCACGTCGAGCTACAGCGGTAGCGACGCGTTCAGCGACATCGGTGTGTGCGAGGACGACGAGACCCCAGTGATCCACTAAGCAGGGCCTCCGGCTCACAATTCGCCGGGCCGGTGCAGTCCTAATCTGCACCGGCCCGTTTTGTTATGGCAACCACGACGCAACCGTTTCCTGGCGATACCTGGGAGGAACTCCTCCGAAAGTGGGTCGCTGTATTGAATCCGATGAACCCAGCATTCCAACCCTTCCCCGGCGACACCGGGGCTGAGCTACTCCGAAAGATCCTCGGGGCAGTGCGCGAAAACGCCGGCCTGTCCAACACGGTCGACGCAAACTCCTTTTTCCCCGGCGACACCGAGGAGGTGATTCTCCGGAAAATTCTGAACGTCCTCAACGCCTGATCGTATGCCCTACCCCGAAGAGCTCCAGTTTTTCCCTGGAGATACCGACAATAACGTCCTGCGGAAAATTCTTGGGACGCTCCAGCAGGGGACCACGTCCGACGGCACCGTCGTCATCAAGGACGCCACCTCGAACAACAAGGCGGCGGTCAGCGCCACGGGAGCGGTCCTGGTTGAGATCGAAGGCGGAGGCGGGGGTGGAGGCATCGCGGCCACTATTGCCGATGGGGCTGATGTCGCTCTCGGCGCCACGACCGATCCGGCCCAGCCACTCGGGTCAGTCGACGGTTCCGTAATTTCTTTTCTCAAGGGTGCGCTTGGTTGGCTCGGCTCGATGGACACATCTCTCGGGTCCATCTCTCTCCAGCTGGGCACACTCGCCACCGAGAGCACGCTACTCGCGACCAACGGATACCTTGTCGGCATCAGCGCAAAGCTGCCAGCTGTCCTGGGCCAGACGACGATGGCCAACTCGCTGTCGGTGACCTTGGCGAGCGATCAGAGCGACGTCCACACCAATCTGAAGCGGATGAACGGCACCTCGGTGTCGGTGGGATCTGGCACTGTCGACGCGGGGACGCAGCGAGTGACGCTCCCGACCGATGTCAATGTCCCCACCAATCTGAAGCAGATCAACGGCACCACGGTGTCGGCGGGATCTGGCACTGTCGACGCGGGGACGCAGCGAGTGACGCTCCCGACCGATGTCAATGTCCCCACCAATCTGAAGCAGATCAACGGCACCACGATCGATACGAAC
>Ga0075472_10000248_pt1 | contig 21626 bp, 23 predicted proteins | sample DEB19_08_DNA_3_FD_77014 | JGI IMG/M metagenome (GOLD analysis project Ga0075472, IMG submission 77014) | Aqueous microbial communities from the Delaware River and Bay under freshwater to marine salinity gradient to study organic matter... | ecosystem: Environmental > Aquatic > Marine > Coastal ...
CGTCTAATAAACGCGAAATGAATAATTTGTGTGAAATATGCGAAAGGATTCTGGCTTTTCTTCGGGTCAAAGTTATGAAGATATAAAATGCAATTTTCGAGTGCATCTGAAATCATATCTTCTTTGTATGTATAATTGAAAAAATTTGGTTTATTCGACAATTTGGTGGCGATCTGTAACAGACATTCACCGACATAATCCGGAATAGGCGGTTGCTCACCATTATCTAATGCCGCTTTGTAATCGGATAACACACGGAATAGTTCTTTGTTATCCACATAATGTTTCCCCGCCATTAGTTTGGCCGTCCTTTTGGTGTATAGGTTCGTAAAATCTCTTCGAATAATTCATTGGTCGGTTCGGATGTTTTGGCAACAGCCGCATTATTCGATAATTCTTTTGTGACATTCTGATATAATTTTTCATTATCGTATAAATTAACTGACCACGTCAAATATTCGCTGACCAGTAATGGTGATAAAAGAGCAACAGTTATCACCATTCCGCTTTCAATAAAATGCGCGTTATCATCGGTAAGTAACAACCACCGGCTAAACTTCGCCTTGATCTGTGTCATGCCAGAATCTCTGGACTCTTCTGCCTTAAATGTTAGCATTAAAGGATTGCAAATCAAGACACCATAATTTTCTCGATGACGATATGCCGTACAAATAATCTCATCGCCCGTTATAAATTTCACAACAACCGGAGATGAATTATATAGAGGCTTATACTCTATTAAATCTAATTTTTTAAAATCAATAATCATGCATGTTCCTTTACTTGGTGGGCAAATAACTCAACAGGGAAGGATTCCTGTTCATAAAATGATGAACGATGACCCCAATGTTTTATGCTATAGTTAGTATATTCGATATGATGCGCATCGTCAATGATGTCCATCACATAGACAATTTTCTTGGATGCATGAAGACGCAGCCCACGACCGATGCTTTGTAATACTCGGTAACGACTTTTGGAAGGTGACGCGAACACCACATGATGAATCCGTTTCACATTGACGCCTGTGGAAAATGTTCCGTCAATAGGACGCGATCAAAATCGCGTCCTTAACCACCTCTCTAGATATATTTGTTGGTTTCATAATTTCCTCATGTGTTATAGTATATCATAAAAAAAGGGGAAGGTAACATATACCTTCCCCCTCAACGTTTAATTAACGACCAGATTACTCAGGAAGAATCGTGTCGTCACTCGCGTCAGACGTAATCGATTTCATGGCAACAAGAGTCTCATATTGTACGCGATTGCCGAACGCCTTACGAAGCACCCAACCGGCTGATGTAACCTTCATCTGCTCCGTGGTGAGCGCAGCCGTAGCAGTCGCACCCGTGCCGCCGCCACCAAACGATACGGACGGGGCGCTCGTGTATCCGGTGCCATTCGCCGTAATAGTGACTGCGGCCACACCGAAGGAAAGGTCAAGCTTTAACCCGGTTCCTGAACCTCCGGTTGGAGTGTTATTAGCCAGCGTTGGCAATGCGGTATATGAACCCGCCGCATTAATTGACAAGGTCAACACACCACCGGTTGAATTTGTCGTCAAGATGTTGGCCTTAGCCGCAACGGTTGACGTGCCACCAGCAATGGTCACAACCTCACCATTTGCGTATGCGGAGCCGCCACCACCACCACCAAGGGCCACGGTCACAACTTTCGCCGTTGCCGTTGCCGTCGCATTAGTCGTCGCCGCACCAGCAAATGCGACGGTCGGTCGAACGGTAAACCCAGACCCCGGTGCTGTGACGGTTACCGCAGAAACGCCGCCCAATGAGTCTACCATTTCCGCAGGAGATACCCCAAAGGTGCCAACGGTCGCCCCTGTGATGAACGCACCCGATGTCACATTATTAAACAAGTTTGCTTGATTTTCTGTATTTGCGGTCTTATTGACATAAGCGGTCGCCCAGATTGGTGACGAATTTGCTCTATCAATTTTGCCCCATTGCTTTGACATAAAAGGTGCCCTCGTGAAAAAAGTTAACTACGGTAAAAAAAGTTCTACCCTTCATTATTTAGTATCCACGAATCGGCTACATCATCATCGGTTGTTATGTCTGACGCTGGTTTTGAATCACCATTTGTGAGCGGTACTAATTCTGTCGGCACACACCGCACGTATTTTTCACCAAATGTCAACAGAATATGCTCGGGCTGCTCTAGAAGATTGCGCACTCGCTCACGACTTTCAGCCGAGACACCGCCACTCACGTAGTACACAGGTCGCGTCCCCTGTACATGCGCCTTCATCTTTTCAAATAAGGGTTTCCCGTGTTTTTCCACAAAAGTAAACAGCACGAGAACGTTTCCGGGCAGTTGCCCTACAAAGTTCACCAGCCAATCCATACGTCCCGAATGCTGAATAAAATAATCAACCTCATCCCGATAATTGCGTTTATGTTCACGCACAAACCATCGTTCATAGTCGGAGTATTCCAAGACATGACCTTGAATTTTAATAGGGGTCAAATGCCCTATTTTTTGTAAATCAGCAGTCTTTGCAACACGATGGGCTGGCCCAAATGCGCCTTCAACCATTAATTTATTTGATTTCGCGTCATCCAATGTTCCAGTGACGCCAATCCGCACGGCGCAATCAGGCAACTTTCCCATGATATCTCGTAAGGATTCCGCCTTAAATAAATGTGCCTCATCACCAAAAATGGTCTGATACCGACTAAACCATTTCTCTGGTTGTTTGAAAATGGACTGCCATGTCGAAATGACGACAGGTTTTTCTGTATCTTTCGGTCGTCCCCCCATGATAATATGAACACTGTCATCAACCGTGTTCCAGCCGTAATCATACCAATCCTGCAACATTTGCGTAACCAAGGAAATATTTGGCACGACTAACAGTACCGGCCCGTGCGACATTCTGGCGCGAACCATATAATATAGCACAAGGCTTTTACCTGAAGCGGTGGGCGATAAAATCACACACCGTTGTTGATGTAGGGCATGTGTGATAGCGTCTTTCTGGTAGCTACGCACGTCGAACGGAACCGGATGGGCGTTGATCAATGCTTCGGTTTGCAAGGCCGTCCAGCCGCTTGTGGACGCAGGCAAACGGTTCTCTACAGAGTAGCCGCGTTTCTTCGCCCACGTCATGATCTTTTGCGCGAGTCCTGCGTAGATCAGTTTTGTTGTGCGGTTGTATAGCCGTATGTGTCCGTTCCACCCACGGCGAAACTTTTTCATGTATTGTGCGCCGGGAACCACAAAACTAAATTCATCGGATAATTCCCGCTCGATGGATTCTGGGCACCATACGTAACAATACGCTTGATTATAGGGAGCTATGACAATATCAGCGGTCACATCGATCCTTGGCTAAATTTAAGATATTCCACATACGTCTTAATAGAAAACCCACGATTACCGATAGTTTTAATAATATCTTCGATAAAATCCAGCTTCGTATTTTGCATTTCCAATTTCGTTTTTGCCGCAGCGAGTTCCGCATCACCAACGAGATATGCGTCGATTTCGGTACGGACCAGCCGCAAATGTTGAACGGGCCATCCGCGTCGTTCACGTTCAGCTTCATCCATGCGACCCAACAACCAATCAAACTTGGCCAGTCGCAGCACATCATAATCTTGCTTGATCATGAGGTAGCGTTGTTTTTCATTCGTGTAGATATTCCACCACTTACTATGAAGCGTGGGTATTTTGCGAAGTTCTTTATCGGGCTGTGACAGGTCTAACTCACTATCTACCGCCCATTCAGCATGAAGTTTGTCAAGAGTCATAAGACTCTATTATACCATAGTGACGATGGAAAAATAGTCGTATTCAAACGTCGCGGTTGAAATTAATGGAATGTTTGTATCAGTTGTGGTGGTGGAGAAACGAACCGTACCTAACTGTGTGATGTATAAGTTATGAAAGAGAAAACGCAACAGCGGCTTGCGGTCCACCCCAACAATAGTCAAGCCCGCCTCAGTTGAAGTTAATGCGTTGAACTGTTCGTTAACACGGGTCACAGGCCACGCAAATTCATAATGATCTTCCATAAACTGTGCCGTCAATTCTGAACGATCATGACCACCCGTCATGCCGTTTAGCCATGAATGCATCTCACGATGTGCGGTAAACTGTTCATCAATCATAAACGTCACCACCAGCGATTCATAATTCAACCGGTCGCCGGTATGATGCACGGCCAACCCCGGCGCAGCCATACGTGCAGGCGTACACATGATTCCGGGGAGGGTCACTTCTTGTAGTAAAAATGAGAGATGTGGCAACCGAGCAAACGTCATCACATGATTCATGGGTGACGCTGGGAACAAATTAAACGTGTTTGTGGTCGATGGTAATGGTGTAATCATAAATTATTCATGTTTCTTTGTAGGTTTTTCTGACGAACTGCGTTGCGATTTGGCTTTAGTCACGATGACGGCGTTTGAAGAAATCGCTTTATGCCCGGTGAGCTTTTGCACAGAAAATTCCCCACCTAAAATACCTCGGACATATTCCGCTAACTCGTTACCATCAAAGCCTTTTTGATAGACGCGAGTCGTTCCGGTTTTGGTTTTCTTCAACACCCACACAGAACGAGGTTCGTCACCTGTTTCAATGTTTTTAATCTTTTCAATATCCCCATTCCACGAACGAGAACTAATGATGGCATGACCACCGTTGGCTAAAACATGACCAATGTGTGCAACAACCTGTTCACGTAATTCGGGAATCAACACGTTCACGACATTTAAACAGACCACCGCATCATACGGACCCGTCACTTCGCTGGATGAATAATACGTGGGTTGGTATTTCGCCCGTTCAGCATGTGGCTCATATGATTCAATGGTAATGTCGGTGCCGAGTACCGACTGCATGGCAATGTGTCCCACGCCAAACCCCGAGCCATAATCTAGCACCGTAGCATGTTTGGACAACATCGGTTGCAGCAGCCGTGCGGTTTTTTTGTAACTGGAAATCGTTGACGCAGTTGGTGTCGTCTCGGACCCGGCTTGATGTTTAATGGTTTCGGTAAATTGAGAGAATGTTTTCATGATCATTCAGGAATAGTAGGTTTTCCAGATATCGCTCGACAACCCCAAATCAATAATCACCGGTCGTTCGGTATGAGTCTTGGGGTCCATGTAGATAGCCCAATTACGAATGCTTTGTAAATCTTGTATGCCGATTTGTTTCATGTCATAATTGCCAACGAACTCGGTAAAGTTTTTTGCAAGTTCTGACTCAGGATCAATGTCCTTATATGTCGTGGGAGAATACCCGCCATACATCGCATGTCGTTGTCCGCTTTCAAAAAATGCATACTGCATTAATTGCACCGGACTGCCGCCACACGCTTTCTTAAAATCTTTCAACGTCGCTTTTCGACCAAACTCCGTATGTATCCACGTCGGTTCTTCGTTCCGTTCATCATAATCAATACCGGGAATCGTTAATTCCAGATTATCCAAATACTGGTCATGAAAGAAAAACTGCACCTCATGTTCATTTTGCGCAATGCCTTTTTGATTCATCGCAATTTTTAAGACCGTATCTCGGCCTTCGTAGGGTATCTTAAATGCCACACGCGAACTTCCCTTACCGATTTGCTGGGCACGTTCTTTGGCATACTTGACACGTTTGGCAAATGGCACATGCGCGTCAAATATCTTTGCGTCCCATTCACTGGGAATGGGCATTTCTTCGAGCGACATTTCGGTGAGAAGTGTATCAATAATGCGTAGCATACAGAGTATTTATGGTTTCTGATATAACCAGACCGTCTGCCCCGCATCCCACAATCTTCGATAACCATTCGCAAACATGTTCTCGGCTTCGGTTAATTGCGCATCGAAATTCAGAAATTTCTTGGCTAACTTATGTTTCTGAAATAATAACCGCGAATACATCACTCCATCCAACACATACCCATAACCGGGTGGCGTTGTATTTATTAATTGAAATCCTAATTCTGAGTAAATATTGCCCGTAAACAACCGTCTGTCGGCGTATGACACCATTGTGTCACCACTGGTCATATACTGAATAATTCGCGCCCATAACCGTTGTGCGCCTCCAATAACGGTCGTATGCGTCTTGACGGCTAGACGTAGCAGTTCCCACGAATGTTGGGAAAATCTCGATTCGCCTATCGTTAATACCATCACCAATTCATGTTGTAGATAGAGTCCCACCGCATGTTTATATGGACAAAACCCTTGAATATGGTTCGCATTCAAAAATGTACGGCATTCATCGAGCGTCGGTTGGCCTACGGTACAGCGTCGAGCGCCAACACACGTCGTGGTTTTCACACATCGAGCGATAATAGATTTACAAATGTCGGGTGTGGTGTTCCATTCAGTATCCCAAAATTGTAACAGATGGATGCCCACCGCTGCGGCCATGTCATGTTTTTTCGCATGTCTTCGGCGCTGTTCTGTCGTTTCGGTGGTATTAAAACTGTGCCAATAGGTTCCGTGGTATTCAATACCAAGCTTATATTCCGGTAAATAAATGTCTATCTCATACGGCGCAATACATTGTCTGTCCCGGCGTATGATATGTTGTATGCCCAATTCTTGTAAATATTCTACGATTTGGTCTTCACCGCCGGTATATTGCACTATATGTTGGGTGGGCACAATACCATGTTCATGAAAGATGCCCGTCATGAATGATTGTGAACAACCCATGTCTTTCGCAATTTGCGTGAGGGTTTTCTGTTGGTTCTGCGCAATCAACCAGTCTTTATCATCTAACAGTTCTGGTGCAGTATAATGACGACGTTTTGATTCACGCATAGACTCCGATATCGTGTGTCTATACTCAGGGTCTGCCCATAGCGCAGTTATTTTTTGACGTATATTGTTGACAAATGAAGGATCATTACGCACATCTTTCATGCGTGAACGATAAGACTCATCCGTCCATCGACGTTTTAGCGACTGCGACCGTTTCTCGCGGGATTCATCAGAATGCATGGTTTGCAACGACGGCGTTGTATGATAGGCTTCTTTCATCCGTTCTGATTGCGCCTTGCGTTCTTGTTCAGACTCATACCGGCGTCGTGCAGCGTCACGCAGTTTTTGAATATGTTCTGGGCTTTTCTTTTGGCCGGGAGATCCTTTAGGCATTATGAAATCTTTCTGACGCGGTAACCTTTGGTGTGGCCATAAACTGTAAGATTACCTTGACTGAGCTTATGTTCCAAACAATACTGGCGAAGATTGGTAATGACTAATACTTCACCTGATGGTGTAATAACTTCCCATGTTGCAGAGTTAACTTCTGTTGCCCTTTTCTTTTGATGTTCGGTCTGTTTCTTTCCTCTATGTTTATCAGCAATTCTTTTGATAATCTCAGACGAATGCCTATACGGGTTATTTCTTTTAGTTTCGCTGATACGCTTTCGTGTTTCTTCGGACGGCGTTTTACCAAGATTTACGCCGGGATGAGATTTATAATATTCTTTATTGGCAGCAGATATCTTTTGTTTAACTTCTTCGGTTAATGGAGAACGTTTGGCACCCAATCCATTCGTGTTACCTTTCATACGTTCCGATTGCTTAGTAATTTCATCGGGGTCTTGCCAACGAGCATACGCTGCTTGTCTAAGCTTTTCTTTATGATCATCTGACTTCAGAACACCTCGCAATCTTTCACTCTGCAAAAGAGCCAATTCCTTTTTATGATACTCATACGTTCTAGATTTAGAAAGATGCCATCCAGTATTACGTGTACCAGATGATGTCGGGAAGAACATCATATGAAATGCATAACGAAGTTTGTAATTAGTCGGATAAACCTTCGTAAGAATCCAATGCGCGACGAAATGTTGTCGAGCAGTGAGAACCACTATGTTGTCTTGGGAATCGTCGCCATCCATGCATTTCGGAATAATGTGATGAGATTCTGTGTATTCGTCGGGCGGAAGTTGTTGTTTGGCGTGTTTAATTAATTTTTCGTAGAGTAATTGATAATTCATATATGTAGTATATAACAAAGAAATTTATTATGCAAGACCTATTTTATATCGAAGAAAAGAAATGGGGAACAGCGAGTAGCCATTCCCCATTTCCATAGGTTAGAAAAGGTTTCTCAGAATAAATTCTGAACTAAAACTTTTCTGTAGTATACGTTGGAATCCGCAGTCAACGTACCGTCGTTTGGAGCCGCGCCACCACGAGCGAAGGGGTTCGCAACCGTCGCGTAGCGGGTCTTGAAGCCAATCTTCGGCACGAAGCTGTTGGGGTCAACCGCACGATACATCTGGAGAGGTACGTATGGGCAGTAGAACAAGCCAGCGTCGTATGGTGAGCTACCCTTATAGCCAACCACGAAGTATTCTGTGGTCGCACCAACGGGGGCGTATGGATCAATGAAGACCTTGTAACGACCCTGAAGCGTACCGGCAAATGTTGAACCAGTATCATCAACGTCGAGATCAGCCTTCAGTGAAGAGGTGTGGTCGAGAACGCCAGCGGCAACCATTGCGGACGCCACATCTGACGAGCAGAGAATGACGTTACCACGGCCCCGACGAGTGTTCTTCGCGATAGCGTTTGCTTCGCGCTCGATCTGGAAGTACAGACCCTTGAACTTTTCAACTGACCAACGGCCATTGCTGTCCACGTCAAGATCGAAGGTACCAGCAGTAGCAGTCTGCGACGCACCGTTCTGAGCGACGTAACCAATCTTACGAATAATTTCACGGTTGATTTCCGCGAGGATTTCAGCCGACAGAATATTCGCAAGCTCAGTCTCGGCGTCCAGATTATGAATCGCCTTCAAGTCCTGCGCAATTTCAACGCTGTACTCGGCCTTCAGGGCACGTGTAACCGCCGTTGCGGTGACCTTCTCGATTGAGAACGCCATCTCAGGAATTGAGGTTGAGTTAGCAAACCCGGTTGAGTTCACCATTGGAGCGCCGAAGACACCCAGTGATTCACCAAACGCGGTGTTTGAACCAGTTGACATACCGAACGCAGCACTGAACGGGTTGGCATTGGCGCTGCCTGAACCACCCTGACCAGCCGCTGAGAACTCGGTATTGGCTTCGCCGTAGAAGGCTTCGCTGCCTGACTGGCTACCGTAACGTGAGCGCATCGCGAAGATCAGACCCGTTGGGCCTGACATTGGCTGAACGCCGCACACATCATAGGCGACCAAGTTTGGCATTGCACGACGAACGAGTGCAATCAAAATTGGGTCGAAACCAGCCACGGGACCGGTCGCGGTCGCGCCAGCACCATAGCCGCCGGTACCAACAGAGTTCGTTGGGCCTTCAACGAGGTAGCTTGCTTCCACGCCAGCCTGCTTCATCGCTTCGCGTTCTTGGTTCTCAAGAACAACGGCGGTGACAGCACGACGATAGCCGTCTGCAATCTTAGGCAGACCCTTGTGATCTAACAGGGGTGCCCATTTCTTTTCTAACGCTTCCTTTAAAAATGCCATTTTAGTCTCCTAAAAGTGAGTTATTATTATTTAGCAAACGGACGTTTTACGATTGACTACCGGTCAACTTGTCAAGTGCCTGCGCATAGGCATCAACAGGTGTGACACTCTTCGTCTTCTTCTTTTCTTCGAAGAGGGGTTCAGCAACAGGCTCACTCGATGAACGTCCCTTCACCTTGGTAGCGGCCCCAAAATACTGCTCCCGTAATGCAACCAAATCTTTCTTGAAGCTCTTCGTGTTATTGAAGGCCACCGTCTGTGCCCGCTTCATGAATGCGCCCCGATCAACTGGTAATACAGCGGCGGCTTCTTCAGCGATGAGTCGAGTCCGGTGTTCCTTCATCAACGCCTTCCGTTCTGACGCCACAGCCGAACGCATCTGCGTGTGGAGTTGGACGGAACGCGATTCCGATTCCTTCAATTGTTTCTTGAGTGATTTCACGTTACGCGCTAACGCTTCCACCACATTCACCTTCGAATCTGGAATATCGATATAATGTTCGACAAACAGATTCTTCAGGCCACGGAGGAAATTCTCGGTAAGCTTGTTCTGCAATTGATTGCGCAAACCAACCTTGTTTTCCTTCGCCCACTGTTCCACGACGTATGAGAGATAGCGATCAACCTGCTTCTCCATCTTCTTCTCGTGAATAGCGGTTAACTTATTCAGGCGGGTCTGGTATTCTTTATGAAGCTGCTTACCGATGGTCTTTGCAGCCACCCGAACGGCGCTCTCAAACAGAACACGCGACTGACGCTTGTCGTCTTCTGACAACACGTTGTTGTTTTCAAAGAGAGTCGCGGCTTCATTCACTTTAAATGAAATGCGAATCTTGCTCTCTTTAATCTCTTCGGCGTTGTCTTCCTCGTCTTCGTCGTCCTTCTTCTTGGCTTCGCGCATGAAGGCTTCGTCTTCCTCTTCGGCGTCGGCCTCACGAACCACAACAGACTCTTCTTCCTCTTCTGGCTCTTCGCGCATGATAGACTCATCTTCGTCTTCGGCGTCGTCTTCGTCCTCGTCGTCGCCTTCGAACATAATGGATTCGTCTTCATCTTCAACGTCGGTGTCGTCCTTCGCCTCGTAGGCGCTCATGAACTCATCAACGTCGTCGCTGCCCTTGCCCTTGAGATCAATCATTTCGTCGTCAGTTTCTTTAACGTCATCGAGATCCAAGTCATCCAATTCGAGATATAAACCTTCATCTTCGTCTTCAGGCTCGGCTTCGTCGTCGTCTGATTCTGCATCGGCGTCGTCATCTCCGAAGTCGAGGGTAGCGTCGTCATCGTCGTCGGCGTCATCTTTTGACTTTCCTTCGTCAACGTCTTCGGCGTCTTCGTCGTCGTCTGACTCTTCGTCGTCTTCGTCGTCTTCAGTGGGTTTGGCTTTCTTCCCCTCCGTTTTGGGTTCGTCGGCTGAATCGTCGCTGTCGTCTTCGGTAGCTTCGTCATACATTTCCTCGGTAATTGCATCATCGTCTTCTTTATCTTCATCTTCCTTGATGGAATGCATCTTCTCGCCCTTGATCTTCACGGGGATGGAGGTATCTGGCTTTACACCCGCTGTGGCGTCAAAAGAAAACTTGGCATAATCAGCCGTAGACCATGTCAATTCTGGCCCACCCACAGTTTTCGCACCCTTATCCTCGCTATTTGACTTGATCTTCTTCATTTTCTCTTGATTTTTTAGTGAAAGCAGCTTATCTGGTGTTGCCATATGATCCTCGCTGAAAAATAAACCCAACGCTAATGTATATTTAGCGTTATGAAATCTTTGAATGTACCCCGCGTGATAATGCGGTTAAAAACTTCTGATATGATTCAATAAATGTTTCTTGCCGAACGTCTTCTTTTACGGTTGGAATATGTACCTTGTCGATTTCTTTGGCCATCTGTTCCAACACGCATTCCTTTAACACACCGCTTTCCCATACCCATGTCTTACCTTCCATGATGCCGCGCACAAAGGCATCTGGCGCAGACGGGTCGGCCACAATATCAACCGTGGCAAAGAAGAAATCATCTTGCACTTCCATACCATTCCCGGTATCCTGTAAGGAACCAAGACCACGTGAAGAGACACCAAGTTCTGCACCCTCATCAATGAGACATTTCACAATGTTTCCCATTGGCGTGTTCGTGATAATCTTGGCGCGACCCATAAAGTTATTGCCTTGTGGTTCAATCTTCGTGATCATATGTGATACACGATCAAGATTCACGGTTGGCGAATCTGGATGGCCAAGCTCACCAAACCCACGGTTCCGATCAATATATTCTTTTTGATACCGTTTAATTTCACGCTCAAGAATATTTGTCGGATAGATGCGCCCGTTTTGATTGCGCATTTCCGCTTGCATGAAAATGCCTTCAATAAAATATTGTGGTGCCGTCGCGCCTTCTTTTGTCTCGACAAGCGTCTTGATTTCGTGTACTGTTTCAGTAATAAGCTGTAAAGCCATGTGTGTATTCCTTAGTTACTGGTATAGCCTAGATATTGGTTGGTTTGTTGATTTGGAGCCGCATATCCAGTTTCTTTATTGAAATCAAGCATCAAGGAATAATGACAATCTGCGCCCCAGTTAATTGTTGACAGCGTAATATTACCGGTGGCAGAATTTGCGTTGTTGTTGGCCCGCATTCCGTGGTCGTCTAGACGCAGTTCGCCGGTTCCACTCAACATCAAAATTGTACGGTTGTTTGCACCATTACCGGTGCCCTGCCACATCAATTCAACCTTTGATGCGTTTGAATTACCGAACACGTTGTACAACACCCGTGATAACTGTAAACGATAGGTTGACGGCGTGAGCGACCCGCTTTGCGTACGCACCTTACCCGTCACAGAGCCGGTAATGGTGTCTGCTGCGTTAAAGGTGCCGGTCGCTGAAATAAGAATCACCGATGTGCTATTAATCACATCTTGGACGATACCCGAACCGCCACTTGATGCAGTGACGGTTTCACCAACCATAAAATTATTTGAAGACGCCACCGTTGTTAATGTCGTGACCGCAAAATTTAAAGCCGACGCATTGACAACCAATGCATCCGTTTCGGTATTCGCGTAGTTCACACGCTTCACCGCAAGGCGTCGATTGGTATCCGCGATTGTCTGAACTTGAGTATATGCCATACGTTATCCTTATACCTTCCGTGCGCCCTTTTCGCCCACGACTTCACGTGCGCGAATACCTAATTCTGGATCGTCCATCTGTTCCATATTTGAAGAACTGGATGGTTCATCTGTGGAAACTTCTTCCACATAACTATCTTGCTGGGGTGGTGCTTGTTCTTTCGCAAACGTTTCACCGACTTCTTTATATTCGCGCTGGACGACATCTTCCATTTTTTTCGCAACCAAGGACGAAAACTCGCGCTTCGCGTCCGTATAGTTTTCGCGCATGATCGATTGAATAAGTTTAGAATATGATGGCATGGTGATTATCCTCGACGGGCCACAACAGGCTTGCCGCCATTTCTCCGGAATGAAACAATGTTATCTTCGTCAGCAATACCGGGTTTCCCGTATGCACCACCCATATTCAACACCCATCCACCATGTTTTGATGGCATCACGGCTTTACCCCGACCTGTCTGTGGAACTTTATCGCCGGGACGCTTTGGGAATGAAATCGTAACCGTGTCACCAGCTTTAATCATTCGAATTAATTCTTCTGGCGATTTTGTTCCGGACGCACCTGTCATCGGCGCGGGATTATCTTGTTCGCCCATCAATTCTTCGCGGATATTTTTAATTAAACCTTTAAGCTCATCTTTAATGCGTTTGGCCTCCGGACCACGCCATGATGTTGCATTATTCAAAAAATACAAAATAACTGACTTCGCGGAGTCGTGTCCATACATGTCGTTGGCGTTGTCAAGTTGGCTCATTGCATTCAAATACGGCTTCGCCGCATAATTAACATTGGGCCAATTCTTTCGAATGTCTGCGGCAATGACAGACAGCGACCGAGGGCCAGAATTGTTCGAAGTAGACTCGCTTTCGTTTGTCGTATTTGTAGCGGGGTCTGGGCCGACTTGCGTGACATCCTCTTTCACAAAAGTTTGTGACACATCTCGATATTCTCGTGCCAGCACATTGCGCATCTTGTCCGCGACAAGTTCTGTAAAATGCTTCTTCGCATCAATGTAATTTTCAGCTTTTAACGACTGAATAAGTTTTCCTGTTGCGGACATATGGTAACCTCGTGAATATAAAAGACTTCAATGTTTATTTATAAAACTGAGTTTTATGAAGTCGGCTCTGCGGGCTTTTCGCCACTTTGTTCAGCCAACTGTTTTTCTTCTTCGATTTCGCGCTTAATGCGCTGCTGTTCGGGTGTCGTCAAACGTAGGATATTATCCATGACATATTGTTCCGACACATACTTCCCGACATAATCCTGCATGGAAGTCAGCAACTCCACACGTTCTTTCATGATTTCGACTTTCTTGAGTTCAGAGAAATATGAATCAGAATTAAACGAATACCGAACGTATTGACGGAGTTCTTTCCATTGGTCTTTTGAACGAATCACGCCAGTCAGTGTTAAATGACGAGACATGAGTTCATCAAATAACACCGCAAATTTATTACGAAGCTTATCGAGGAACCGCGCAAATTGAATTTCGTCGCGAGTGATTTCTGTGGTGCGGCCTAATTGAAACTGCGAACCGTTTTGTTCTAGGCGCGATGGTGGAATTCCTAATGCCTTGTATAACTTTTTACGGAAATATTCTACGTCAGACATTTCACCAAGGTTCGTACCACCCTGTAATGTTTGGACTTCTGTACCGCGCCCGTTACTACGGCGTGGCATGAAGAAATCTTCTAGCATGGATTGGAACTTGCGGTCGTCGCGCACTTCGCCGGTATTCGTGTCATACACGACACGGTTACGATACCGATTCGCGATGTTTTGCATGTATTGTTCGGCGCGGTTCGTCGGCAAATCTGCTACGTCAATATAGAAGACGCGGCGTTCCGGGGCACGGGTAATACGGTAAATAACTGTCGCATCTTCAACCATACGCAATTGATTGTATGGCTTAATCGCTTTATGTAAATTTGATAGTACAGTAACGTTACCGGGTGTAAAGATACCTGAATGAATATAAGCAATGCGATCCTTTGTGACACGAACACCACCACCGGTTCCGATATTGGTCATATTACGGAAGCCAAGTGGGTTAAAAATAAAATATTCGTCTAGTGTTTCGGTTAAACGAACCCCCGTTTGCTGATGTAATAAATTACGAACTTCGCGGATGGGACGAATCGTTCGCGGGTCAACAATACGGGTTTCTAAAATACCGGCAGTTGGATCTTCTTCATCAATAATCAAATCAAAGAACATGCGCCCGTCGATATAAAATTGTTTCGCTAAATCATGACACCGATCATTAAAATCTAACAACATCAGAATATACTGAAATTGTTTCATGACTTGCTCACGAAACCCCTCGTCATATACTTCTGGCAGCGCATCTAAATTAATCGCAACAGGAGACTTTCCATCTTCCTTGACAATCATCTCGTTAATGATGCTATTAATGGCTTCGTCAACTTCAGGCTGTAGGGCCAAATCGCGATATTGGTTGATCAGATCAACTTCGTTCGTATATGCCGAATACGTGTCAAAGTCAACAGCATAACCACCGAATACACCTAAACCACCTTCGTTAACAATCGCAGCACCGTCATTACGGGGCGGAACGAGAGATGGTGTTGACGGATTTTTCAGGACTTCTGTGGGCGATATAAGAGTCCAACCAAATAATTTGTATGACATACTGTTATTTAGTCCATTTCAAAAAACGTTATAAAAACTCAAACCCCATTGACTGATAAACAAATTGCACCTCAAATGTCTGAAATTCATCCATTTCATGTGAAAAGTTCAACCCGCCAATAGATGTGGGGAACGCTTGTTGCAAATAATATTTGGCGATGGGTCGATGGTCAGCCGTATTAAACAACACATTTGCCACACCAGCAGCCGCGTCAGACACAATCCCGAGATTCCCCAATATAGGAGATTGTTTTCCACCGTTCACATCATAATGTGTGAGCGTTATGTCTGCATATAACCGACTATGGGACCAACCCGACGATACATTTGACGATTCTTCTCTGTTTTCGCCGTATAAATTTTTAACATTAGTAAACGGTGAATTAATAGCAGATTGCCACGTAAATAAAATATCACGTATTTTATTATTATTCGTATTGGTAAAATTCAATGTTATTGGAGCATATATTCTATTAGTTGGTATTTTAATTCTTCGTCCAAAATACCCCAACTCAGCAGATTCAACAGTGAATGCTGGCAATGTTGCGCTTTTACATACAATATTTTTCAAATCATCAAAGTTCCAATCAGACAATTTATATGTGTTTGGACCGTTAGGCTCTAACGCAAATGAACATGTAAAATAGTTCTGGCGAGAAAGCCCGCCATTGGCTTCGATGATTTTTTTGAATTTATTAATGCTGAATGTGTCGGGAGATTTATTTGACATGGAAGGATTGCCTTTATATAATATATGGGAGTAGCCTTATCTCGACTACTCCCATATAGTTATATATTAGACAGCGAATTGAGTAACGGATTGGCCTGCATACTCTTCACCGGGTACCCAGTATTGATACGCAAATTCGACACGGTAATCTTCGATGGCCGCATCGTTTGACCAATCTAACGGAATTGGTTCGATAGTAACCGGGAACATATCCACGAATACATACGACCGAGCAATGTTACCAGTCTTGCCGTATTGCACGACCCGACCAACACCAGAATACCCACGAGACGGTTCGCCCGTTGGTGAAGTCAACGGCATAACGTTGGTTTCACGGGTATTCATTTGTTCGAACCATGTCTCCAATGCCCGACGAACACGGAAGCCTTCGTCATTAATAATGGTGACACCAAGATTCGTGAAGGTACGCTGTGCCGCAAACTTAATTTCGCGGCCAGCATACTTGAATGGAATAAAGTTGATGTTGTTGCCGGGGATTTCAGCCAACCGACAATGAAACGGCACCAACGGCCCACCGAGGGCGTTGCCAGCCGCAATCGCGGCTGGCCAGTTGATTTCCATGCGAAACAGAGACGGTCTAGCGCCACCATCTAACATCTTTTCTTTGAATTCAGTAATATTTGGGAATGCCATAATTGTTTATTCTCCCTACTCCTTATTTAGATGGTCTTTAGCCTAGATTTGTGACGACTTCATTAAACGCCACATCCGAACGCACCGCCACAAAATTCAGGGCAATGAAGTTGATGCTGTGAATTGGCTTCACGTAAATATCGGCCCGGAACTCACCGCGATCAATCGCGTCCTTCGGATTGTTTGTTTCATCACACACCACATAAAAATCAGTGATGCCACGACGACCCTTGACTGAGCGAAGATACGGCTCAACCAATGAAACAAACGCTTGACGTGTGTAGGAATCGTTTTGCTCGAATAACTGCTGTTCAGCCGAACGCTTGATTGTCTTTTCCAGCACAATGAAGAGCCGACGAACATTGATACGGTCAAACGCACTGGGCTTGTTCAGCAAGGTCTTATCGCCATACAATACCGTGCCCTGACCGGGGAAGGACACCACCGGGTTAATACCATTCCGATACAGATCGTCACGTTGTGCCTGATTTGGATTAAATGGTAACTTCACCACGTTCTTAATCTGGCCGCGTGAGAAACCGGCTGGTGAGAACCACGCTTCTGAAGTCTGATCCGTACGAACCGCGCAACCGGCCACATCGCCATTGAGCGGAACATACCGATACATGTCGTTATACTTATCGTATTGATACTTCCAACCGCTATCTAACACAGCATAGCTGGTCGAAGGCAGTCGATTACGATACGCAACGATATCGTCAACTTCACTACCCGCGTTCGATACTACCGCATCCTTATCGGGTGAGAAGAACGCCATGGAGAACATCTTCGGCTCGACAATGTTTGAGATAATATACGTCGCTAATACAGAATTGGCGCTTGCACCTAACACAAACGAGGTTTCAACTTGTTCGCTGGCGAAGAAGTCATACCCACGCTCAAGGTCAGCAATGCTCACGTCGCCGCCGTCAACACCGCCATAGAGGCTGGACGCGTCAACAAGCACAGGGGCATCAAACGCGACCCCAGCAGCAGATGAACCCCAGTTTGTACCACTAACTGAATGATCTAACCACCACACATACTTGGAGTTACGATTCATGACCGTCTTGTAGTAGTTGTTGCCGCCGTTCTCGGTCTTGGCGTCAGCAGCCTTGCTCACGTAGCCGAACCGCTCAAGCACCGTCCCGGCCACACCGGTAAATTGACCATCTTCGTCAACAACCACGACGTGCATTTCATCTAATGAGCCGCCCATGGCTGATGCAAACGTTGATGTTCCCGGCGCACCATTGAACAAACTAGCATACTTCCACTTCCGATCAAACGGCTGACCAGCTACATCCGAAGAAAACGCCGCACTAATGGTTGCCGCCGTACCGTTGGACGCCAATGTTGCAATTGAACGCTGTTCACGCACAGACGCAACATTCACGGTGATAATATCACCAACCTGCATAAAGCCTGCGACGTTTGCCGCAAAGGTCACCGCAGTGCCGTTTGATGTAATGTTTGCACTCACCACACCATTCGCAACACCTGTAGAGCCAAGCTGTGCATACGCATTCGCACCTGAGCAGATTTCGACGCGCAAGCTGTTGCCCAACACACCGGGATACTTAGCTGACCAATTTCCAGTTGATGCTTCACCGTTCTGGAACGTGGCATCATAATGGTCTTGGTTTTTGACATATAAGCCATACGAAAAACCATTACCAGAGGTGACAGCAGTCGATGGAATATTTGTTAGTAAAATCGCCGTTGAATTTGTCACAGACGAAACCGTTACGACTGCGTTTGCCGTAGCGTTCGAAACATTAATCGCTACGCCAGTGAACAGGCTCATAGCTTGGGCGTTCGCCCCAGCTACGGTCATCGTCTTGCTTGATGTATTAATCGTGAATGTCGCAGATGCGTTAATCGCCGTCGCGCTTACGCCCGATGTGGCGGCAAGTGCGTGTGATGGATTCACTACACGAACAACGCGCAATGAATTGCTGTAAGCTAAGAAGTTTGCAGCGGTAAAGAAATAATCAGCCGTGTTCGAATCTGGCTTCCAATATTGGTTGACTAAATCCTCTTCGGACGACACGGTATGAACTTCATCAACCGGACCCCACCGAAAATTACCTGCAATTGCACCCTCAGTCAGCGCAACCTGACCAATGGCTAATGTCTTATCAATTTCTGAAACTTTAATTCCGGGGCTGACTTGCGTTGCCATATGGACACTCCTGTAAACTGCAAACGATATCGATTGATAGTTAAACCGTAGTTAAACTCAATTGATATTTAGTAAAACGTGTCGTTAGAAATTATCGTCCCCAAATTCATCCTTGAAGGTTCCGCCTATCAGCCATGAAGAATCGTCGTCATACCCATTAATATCCATAATACCAAACGGAAATGGTTCAACTTCTTTTGGTTTCGCATCAGGAAGAATGTTATGATGAGATGGCACATCATCATTTTCCGGAGCTTCCGTTTGGATATACGCATCTAATACACGCGCATTTGTAATTTCGGTGAAGTTTGGTTGGAGGGAAATCCATCCAAACATGACAAGCGGCATGACTAAGTCATCATGATGATTCACTTCGGCTCGATAGGTCGAACCGGATTGGACGAATGCCGATAATTGTTGAATGATTCGATAGTCGTTCAAAATCAATTGTTTGTTTTCGACCAAGGCTTTAATCACGGCACACCCACTGCGCTTGACACCAGTGGTCATTCGCAATCCTAAATGCCGCTGCACACGAGAGTTGAATACCAACCGCTGCCCAAGCCACTTTTCTGTCATAGTGGCCATGAATCGTGGATACTCAAAATCACGCCACATGATAAAGGCCACATCGCGTCCAATATCCATAACTTCAACCATCAGCCACGGCATATTATATCGTTTCGCATAATGCATTAAAACTTGTGGGAACTCGATGGTGGATATTTTATTATTGGCATATGTGGCAACAACACGATATGGTATCTGTGTTACATCTGCAATAACAAACGTGGAGTAATCTAATCCTTGACCAGATGCCGTATCGACCAACATGATGTAATTATGGTCTTTTTCTGGTTCAAAGAATTCTGTATAACCATCTTCCGACGTTGATATCGGTTTTTTATGGACCAACGATTTCAACACATCGGGACGAATCAATGTATATTGTGTTGAAAGGAACGAACAATTATGAGAAATAACGCTGCCGCTATTATATAATGAACCATCAGCAACATTAATCGGGTCGAATACCCATTCTTCGTATGATGGTGAAATGTATGTGATAACATGATCGTGGTTATCTATACCACAAATTTTAGTTCCATTAAAACAATCAGCTACTTTTAACCAACCAGTTGGTGTTAATAATAAATGTTCTAATGTAGCAACTAAAAAACTTCCGTCTTCAAATTCAAGTCTTTTTGCTAATTTTTTTTGTTTGTTGACCCCATCAAACTTTTTAAACCCCGAAGGTGTTAAAATCTCATACCGGTCATTCGCACGAAAAATATTAGGCTGCATATAATTGTTCATATAAATCATGTATCGTTATCATTCGTATATGACCAGTCAACGTATCACGAACGGTTAGAATAGTTTCAGGCCCAACGCACTCGTACTCTTGCGCAAATTTCTCTGGACCGCCAATGTTACGAATCGTATCAAGCTTCCACGCCTCATCACGCCCCGGCACTTCACTCCAATGCACGAACAATGGTTTGAAGTCGTTGTTTTTTTGTTCGGCATCCATCCAGAATTTATGAAAAAGATTCATACCATTCGGGGTGGACACCATAATAATTTTAGTTTCTTTACCGGAGGTAATGGTCGGGAATGTCGATGCATAAAATTCATTCGCGATGTTTTCTGGAACGAAGGCGAACTCATCAAGCAGAAGCACATTGTAACTACCTCCACGAACGGCACTCGATGATGTGGCAGCAGCAAATGCGACGGAACCATTCGCTAATTCAATTTCAAGACGCGCCCAACGACGCACTCCTTGTTGAAGAAAACGCGGCAAATTTTCATAAGCTAGCTTTAATCGTCCTAATAAATCAACCGCAATCTTCTGTTTATTTGCCGAAATGCACACGCGCACATTCACATTAAAGAGAATGTAATATAGGAAATAACCGATAACGGTTGTCGATTTCCCTACCTGACGGCTGCACATCGTGATGTTAAACCGATTCTCGTGATAATTGCGGACCATGTTCTCTTGAAATGGCCACATCTCAAACGGAACCAGCCCTTTATCTACATGAATAATCTTGACGTAATTTTTAATAAAATAAACAGGATCTTCTTTACACTTGACAAATTCCCGCAATTCATCGACGGTATAACTATATGTCGATTGAGCCGCAGGTAGTTGTTCGTTATTTTTAAACGGTGTTGCTTCTCGTTGTTTGCTCATACTATAATATTACTGACGGTCTTTTGATATCATGCGCAATAGTTCTTCGCTCGTACCAGAAAACACGACACCTTGTTGAATGTTGACACTACCGGGAGGTGGTGCGGAAATCGCCTTTGTGGCCAACCGTGTCTCAGCCGCAATTTTATGAATACTTTGTAATTCTCGATGTGCCTCTACGGTTGCCTGTACAAGCTTTGCGACGACTTCAAACGACCGTGGCGAGTCTGTTTGTGTCGCCACATCCGTTGCTCGATGTAACGCAGTTTGTGCATCTTCGACAATGCTCTTGATGGCAGTGCGTGAATATTCGAAATCTTCTTTCGCAATCTTTTCCTCGTGTGTTTCTTCGACCGGCGCTGGGGTTTGTGCTGCGTCTATAGTCTGCAAAGCCTGAATAGGTGACACATCAACGATGTCGTTTGTTGTCGGAGACACACTTTTCGTTTCAACAATTTCAAAAATCGCATCAAGGGTATCTTTTGTATTGTCATTCATTAGTTCACCACATCTTCACCAGTAAAAACATTGGCCACTTTACCGTCAGCATATTCAGTAATTGTTACATTTGCCGTCACCGGTCGGGTCGGCGCAACATCGGGTGGAACAGGAACC